>Ga0105044_10002657_pt1 | contig 24497 bp, 24 predicted proteins | sample MAT01_FD_78092 | JGI IMG/M metagenome (GOLD analysis project Ga0105044, IMG submission 78092) | Freshwater microbial communities from Lake Fryxell liftoff mats and glacier meltwater in Antarctica - MAT-01 | ecosystem: Environmental > Aquatic > Freshwater > Ice > Liftoff microbial mat | place... | reverse complement strand
GCCTTGGGTGTCAGACACCCGTAGCTGCGCGCCCTGGGTGTCAGACACCCGTAGCTGCGCGCCCTGGGTGTCAGACACCCGCAGTTGCGCGCCTTGGGTGTCAGACACCCGTAGTTGCGCGCCTTGGGTGTCAGACACCCGCGGTTGCGCGCCTTGGGTGTCAGACACCCAGCAGCTGCTCCTCCGCGTCACCGCCGCCGACGCCTCCACGAGTTCGTCCAGCGACCCGTAAACCCCTGCGTAACGCTTTCGGGTTCGGACGACCGATACGCTACATCGTGCTGCTCAGTCGATAGATCTTCCTGTGAGACACCTCTGAGCGGTCGACAGCAGTAGCAGCGGCAGCACAGGAGTCCGACCGTCACGAGCGCGGACTGGAAGAGCAGTGCGGTGTTTCCGAACGAACCGATTCGGCAGCGCACCGTGTTGAGAAAGAGTGCCCGGAGTCCCCGATCGAGAACTCGTCTTCTATCGTCGCCTTGGCTGAATGGGTGCGATCGCTCCCCGTCGAGAGCCTCGCCCCCGTTGGGATTCTCTTTTTTGGCGGCGCTGCGCTCCTCGCGTTCGGACAGCGCTTGCTCAAGCCGGTCCTCGTTGTCGCCGCAGTGTTCGCGGGCGTCGTTCTAGGCGTCCGCGTCGGCCACGCGCTGCAAGTCAACGTGTCCCCCATCATCTGGTCAGTTGCCGGAGCATTCGGCGGAATTCTCGCCGTTGTCCTTTCCTACCGCGTCGCGCTCGCGACTTCGGTCGCCGCGATCGGTGCGGTCGCTGCAATGCTGGTCGCCACCGCAGCCGCGGAAATGGGCCTCGTCGAGGTCGGTGCAGTGCGCCGCGGCGACGAGAGCTCGTTGGTTTCCCCCGTTCACGACCCGCTCAACGACGAGTACCGGCAGGGCTCAAGCGCCACGGGCGGCTCGAAAGTGGATGACTCCGACGCGAAGGCGCGCCGAACGGCAGCTGAGGAAGCCAAATCTGCGGTCGCTACAGAACTTGATCGCGTCTCTCCCGGCCTAGGGCCGTCCTTCCTCGCGTGGAGCGAGCGGTTTCAAGGCTTCGTGACTTCGATTGGCGACTGGACGCAGGAACGATGGTCCATGCTGCCACGACCGATGCGGACGCTGCTTCTGGCAGCTGGCGCTGCGGGTGCGTTCCTTGGATTCGTCGCCGGACTTGCGAGCCCGGTCTGGGCCGCAGCGACGGTCACCAGCCTTTTCGGTGCCCTGCTCGTTCTCGCCTGCGGAGTCCCTCTCGCATCGCGGTTCGTCCCCCCGGATGCCATGCCAGAGCTGGCTCCACTCGGCTGGCTCGCTGCTTGGCTTGGACTGGCGGCCACCGGTTGGGCGTTCCAGTGGCGGACGCGTCCGCAGTCGAAGTCCAAACGAGCTGCGAAGTCGGCCGAGCCCGAGGCCGCCTGACCGTACGCTGCTCGCGGCGCCAACCCGCGCAGCACCCCGCGCAGCACCCCGCGCCGCACTATGGACCACTTCGACTACCACGCCGTACGGGCCACACCCGTCTCTACTGACGCCATTTTGCACTGCGAGCGCGTGCCAGCCGAGGCCATCGCGCGCGCGGTGGGAACGCCCTGCTACGTCTACAGCAAGGCGACGCTTGTTGACCACTTCGTCAAGCTCAAGACCGCGTTCGCCGCTCTGAACCCGTTGATCTGCTATTCGGTGAAGAGTAACGGCAACCTTTCGGTCTGTCGTGTGCTCGGCGAACTCGGCGCGGGGATGGACGTCGTCTCGGGCGGCGAGCTGTATCGCGCGATCGCCGCCGGTGTTCCAGCGAACCGCTGCGTGTACGCCGGGGTGGGCAAGACCGATGAGGAGATTGCGCAGGCGCTCGACGCAGGCCTTGGTCTCTTCAACGTTGAGAGCGAGGAAGAGTTTGAGAACATTGCGAAGATTGCCGCCGCGAAGCGCGTCGTGTGCGAGACAGCCCTTCGCGTCAATCCAGACGTCGATCCGCGTACTCATCGATACACGACGACTGGCAAGAAGGAGACTAAGTTTGGCGTCGACATCGAACGGGCGAAGGCGTTTTTTCGTCGTTACGGACGCGATTCCTTCTGCCGCTTGAACGGAATTCACCTCCACATTGGAAGCCCGATCTACACAACCGAACCCTACGTCGAAAGCGTCCGAAAGGCGACGGCGCTGATCGACGAACTCGCGTCGGAAGGATTCTCTGTCACGACGCTCGACCTCGGCGGCGGTTTCGGTGCCGACTACGAGACCGACCAAACCCCCACGCTCGCCACGTACGCCGAAGCGATCGTTCCGCTCCTCGCCGATCGCGTACGTGCCGGGCTCCGCATCATCCTTGAGCCAGGTCGGACGCTCGTTGCGAACGCTGGCGTCTTGCTCACTCGCGTGCTTTACATGAAGTCATCAGGTGAGAAGACATTCGCCATCTGTGACGCAGGTATGAACGATTTGTTGCGTCCGAGCCACTATCTCGCGTTCCACTTCATGTGGCCTTGCCAGACCACTGCAGCATTCCGACCGTCGCGCCGAGCCAAGGAAATGGGAATGGACGGACTTCGCTCGATCGATGTGGTCGGACCGATTTGCGAGTCGGGAGACTTTCTCGCGATCGATCGGCCGCTTCCGCCCCTGCGGCGGGGCGATCTCCTTGCGGTCTTCACGGCAGGCGCGTACGGCATGGCGATGGCGAGCCGCTACAACTCGCATCCTCTGCCAGCCGAAGTGCTCGTCGACGGTGCCTCGCTGTCGGTAATTCGCCATCGGGAGCGTTACGAGGACTTGGTGGCGCATGAGCGTCATCCAGCGAATGTTGCGATGCTATGAATCGATCCGCGTCCTTCGTTCGATGAAGTCCATCTCACGCGTCGAGGCAACCTTCGCTCGCCGCATGCGAATGATCCTCCGTGAGCGCTTCCATGGTGAGAAGAGAGACAGATGGCATCTGGGTAACGTTGAAAGAAACTATTTCAGCGCCACCAGAAGAGGTTTTCTCCTGCTTCGCGACGCCCGAAGGGTTGACGCGCTGGCTCGCTGTGGGTGCCGAACTCGACACCCGTGCTGGCGGCACGATGACGCTCTCTTGGGATCGTGAATTTGAGCGCACGCTTTCGGTGCAAGTGAAAGAGTTCGATCCGAACGGCCGCATCGTGTTCGATTGGTTTCCTGATCCGCTGAGTGAAACGAGCGTTCCAGTGCAGGTCACAGTCAGCGGCGACATCGAGACCGGCGCGCGCGTCATCCTCCGCCAAGGGCCGTTCGATGACATCTCGGACTCGCTCATCGCGATGGCAGACGCCGCGGAGAGCTGGCGTTGGTATCTCTGCAACCTCCGCTCAGTGCTTGAGACTAAACACGACATGCGGGCGCTTCGCCCGCTCTGAGATACCACCCCAGCGAGCCACTGGCCGCAGCCCGAAAGGCTTCCGTGAGTGGTGGCGTGAGCGGCAGGGAGACTGTTGCGGAGGCAGAAGCCCAAGTCGCGTAGGCTAGACGCCTATGGCCACACCTCCGCTCCGCAGTTCCAAGACCATGCTGTTCTACGCCGCGTTCCTCGTCTTGGGAGGAATCATTGCCTTCGCGATGAGCGGATTCAATTGGGAACACGCCAAGACAGGCCTCATCATCCCGACAGTGTGCGCGATCGCGATGCTGGGTTGCGCTCTGCTGGCGGCGCAACTTGAGAAGCGCCGAACGCTCGGGATGATCGGCATCCATCTCGGTTTGGCGTTACCTCTCGTCTTCACTGCCGCGTTCGCATGGCGAGCGTTCGGCGGCTGGCAAAAACTTGATGGACCCGACGGCAAACTCTATCTCGTGGTGATTCTCGCGGTACTGGCGGTAGGAAGCGTGATTGCATTCGTTGCGATTCTACGCACACGTCCTGCCAAGCAGGTCACGAACTAACGAGTGCTGAGTGCTGTACGAAATCGTTAGTCTAAGAGCGCTGGCACAACGAGTCTCGCCATGAGGTGAGCCGCCGCACACGCGTAGGCACCCGCAACGAGATCGTCGAGCAATATGCCCACGCCGCCCCGCTTCGATTGAAACCCATTCGCTGGCGGCGGCTTGACGATGTCCAAGATTCGAAACGCGAAGAACGCCCCCGCCGCCATCAGTGCGTTGCGCGTCATCGCGTCGACGGTGCCGCTCGTCAACCACGGCAACCCGAGCAGTGCGACCGCCTGACCAGCGACTTCGTCCGCGACGACAGTGCCCGGGTCCTTCTTGCCAAACTCCCGTTCGGCGGCCGCGCCGAATCGCAGGCAGGCGATTGCAAACGCGATTCCGAGGAGGGCGACAGACACGTCGACCTGCCACCGAGCCGCGCCGAGCATGAGCATCAAGAGCGCGAGGACGACAGGCGGAAGTGACCCCCATGTGCCTGGGGCTGGACGAAGGAACCCCAATCCTCCGGCGCTCACGGCGAGACGCTCGAATCGGGTCATCGCGCGGGCTCACGATCACTTTGCAGCAAGACACGAGCCTTGATGAGGTACGGAATGCAGGACCAGAGCGTCACGATGACTGCCGCCCAGACGAAAATGTCTCTCGCGAGCCGCCATCCCGCCTGAGCGAGAAGCCCCTCGTTCACCGCGACACCGAGCGCTAGTGGCGCAGCGATGGACTGAATCAGCATCTTCAGTTTGCCCGCCACGTCCGCACCGAACGAGACGCCGCGACTCTCTATCACGCCGCGAATACTAGTCACAAGGAGCTCGCGCGCCAGGATGACCACCACCATCCACGACTGCACGCCTGTCGTCATGGTGAAGCGTTCGTACGAAAGCTCTTCGGGGATCGCGAAACGTGGGCTCGCGAGATACACAAAAGCACCGAGGACGAGCACCTTGTCCACGAACGGATCCATGATGCGGCCGAAGACACTGACGACCTGCCAACGCCGAGCGAGATAGCCATCGAGAAAGTCGGTCGCGGCGGCGACGACGAATAGCGCGGTGGCGATGTTGCCCCACAGCGCGCGATCGACATGCGGCCCCATTCGCAACGTTCGCGTCATCGTCGCGAAGAAGGCCGCTGCGATCACGAGTCGCGCCACGGTGAGGCCGTTGGGCAGCGCCCGTCGGAACGTGGAAGACATGTTCCGCCATGCTACCTCGCTCGATCGAACTCGGTCGCAGGCTCGGCTCGGATGCGCCGCGGCGCAACGCCCTCGGTTGCGAGCCCCGATCTCTTTCCGTACATTTCCGCCTCTCCCGAAGCAACTCCTCTTGCAGCAGCCTCGTGCTCTCGCCTTGCTCTTGCCTTGCGGGGGCGGCACACGTCTCTCCCCGTTCCCGCTCTCGAGCGAAATTCTCTCAGCGATGCCCCTCTCAGCGATCACGCCATACGCGCTCCATATCGCAGCGGCGATCGGCGCGCTCGGACTTTACCTCTTGATTCGCCCGGGCAACCCGAGGGTTCGCACCGCGGGCACCCTCCTCGGTGTTGCCGGTGCCGCGCTGTTTGTCGCCGCTGCGATTCGAGGCCTCAACCGCGCATTCGATGGTTCCGCTGCCGGATCTCTCCCCGTCGTCCCCGCGGTCATGGGCTTGATCGCCATTGCCGGTGCCGCGCGGATGGTGACGCATCCGAAGCCAGTCTTCGCCGCGCTGTATTTCATTCTGGTCGTCGTGAGTACTGCGGGAATGTTCCTCGCGCTGCAGGCCGAATTCATGGCCTTCGCCCTGATCATCGTCTACGCGGGTGCGATTCTCATCACCTACATGTTCGTACTCATGCTCGCCCAGCAGAGTCCGACCGAGAGCGTCGGCGATGTCGAGGGCGGGACCAACTACGACCGGGTGCCGCGGGAACCGATCGCCGCGATTGCAGTGGGATTTCTGCTCCTCGCGACGCTTGGCGACTCGCTCTTTTCAACGCAGAGTGAACTTCGCCACACCGCGCGACCCGCGACCGTGACCGATGCTGCCGAGAGGACCTGGCGCGAACTCGAGGCTATGCCGCGCCGCCTCGACGCCACGGTTTCCAAGCTGCGCGCGGGCGCGGTGCCGATTCCGTTCGCCGACGGTCGTCTCATTCACGTCGCGAAGGACGGCAGCGCGATGGTGCACGTCCAAGTTGCAGACGGCGGCGTTGTCTCGTTCCTCGACTTGCCGCTCTCCGATGATCAGGCCCCAACGAACACCCAGAGCGTTGGACTCGCGCTCGTGAGCAGTTTTCCCGCGAGCCTTGAACTTGCCAGCGTGATTCTCCTCATGGCGATGTTTGGTGCCGTCGTCCTCGCTCGCAAACAGATCGAGTTGGGCGACGACGAGCGCCGGGAGGCTGCTGGCATGCGGCGCATCAGCATGGACGACCCAGACCCTCCGAGTAGTAGCGGATTCACTTCTGGGGGAAGCACTTCGAGCGCCGCAACGGTTGGCGGCACCGCGCCCGGGGCCGGCGGAGGTCGATCATGATCCTTCGTCCCGCGCCGATCCTCGCCGAAACGGCCGTGAGCGCTGCGGGGGTCTACGCCGCGAGCCCGCAGTTACTCCAGTTGTCGCTCGCCGTGAGTGTTCTCCTCTTCGTGATCGGATTGGTTGGGTTCTTGACGCGTCGCAACATGATCATGATGTTCCTTTGCACCGAACTCATGATGCAGGCGGCAGCACTCGCCTTCGTCACATTTAGTCGCATGCACATGAACACGTCGGGTCAGGTGTTCGTGATCTTTATTCTCACCGTCGCGGCAGCCGAGGCTGCGCTCGCGCTCGGCTTGGTCGTGCTGCTCTATCGCAAGAAAGAGACGCTGTCGATCGAAGCGTGGTCGGAGCTCAAGGAATGTTGAACATGCTCGCGCTCGCGGCTGCATCATCCGCCCCGAACGCTGCCCTGCCAGCCGTCCACTCCGCTGCCGGAGACGCGCACGCTGGCGCTGAAGGGGCAGCGAACGCGCTCTCTGGATGGATTTCGGGCGCGATTGCAGCTCCCGAGCTTTCGTGGGCGGGTTGGATACTCGGCCTTCCAGCACTCGCGGCGATCGTGTGCTGGGTGTGCGCGGCACTCCGCGTCAAGAACAAGCTGCCCGCGATTGTCACCGTTGCCGCGCTCGGCGGCGCATTTGGGCTCACACTCGCGCTCTACTTCTCTTACACCGGCCACTACCACTCGCCGGTGACGGTGCATTTGTACGACTGGATGCGGTTCGGTTGGACCGCAGAGGGCGGATCAGGCGCAGCCTTCGGATCTGCGGAGGCGTTCATCGCCGACTTCGGGCTGTATATCGACGGCCTCACGTTATTCTGGATGCTGTTCGTCACTGGTCTCGGCACGCTCATCGCGCTCTACGCGAGCGAATACATGGAGAGCGATGTCGGAGGCGACTACTGCAGGTTCTTCGGCTCGGTCAGCATCTTCCTGTTGTCGATGGGCTGCCTTGTCATGGGCGGCAACCTCGCACTGCTCTACCTCGGCTGGGAAGGCGTCGGTGTCGCGAGCTATCTTCTCATTGGTTACTACTACGGAAAGCCGACTGCTGTCGCGGCCGCCAAGAAGGCGTTCGTGATGAACCGAATCGGCGACCTCGGTTTGCTCGTGGGCATCTTCCTTGTATGGCGCCACTTCGGCTCGATCGACTTCGCGACGATCTTCAAGGCGGTAAGTCAACCAGTCGCGGCGGATGCTCATTGGTCGATGGGACTCATCCCGTTCTTCCTGATGCTTGGCGCGTTTGGCAAGTCGGCACAGATTCCGCTCTTTACGTGGCTGCCCGACGCGATGGAGGGACCAACGCCGGTCTCCGCGTTGATCCACGCCGCGACGATGGTGACGGCTGGCGTCTACCTCATCGCTCGCATGTATCCGTTCTTCCTGCTGCACCCGGATGCGCTGCACACGGTCGCGTGGATCGGTGGCATGACGGCGTTCGTCGCCGCGACGATCGGCTTGTTGCAGTACGACATGAAGCGCGTCTTCGCGTACTCGACCGTGTCGCAACTCGGTTTCATGTTCCTCGGGCTCGGCGTTGGCACGACATTCGGCGCGGGCTATCACGTCTTCACGCACGCGTTTTTCAAAGCGCTGCTCTTCTTGGCGTCTGGTGCCGTCATGCACGGCTTCGCGGGACAGCTCGACATTCGCAAGATCTCTGGCCTCCGCAACGTCCCGGGATTCAAGATCGTTTCGTGGACGATGTTCGTCGGTTGTCTCTGGCTTGCGGCGTTCCCCTTCAGCGCAGGTTTCTTCTCGAAGGACGAGATCCTCTACGTCGCGATGACCGACCCTGTCCATGGGTCGCCCGTTCTCGCCTGGATCGGGCTTTTCACCGCGTTCCTGACCGCTTACTACACGTTCCGTGTGTGGTTCCGCGTCTGCGCCGGACCAGTCGCGTTCCAGCCCGGAGAAGAATCGCACGGACATTTCCATCCCCACCCGCCGCGCGTCGCGATCAACGGCGTGCTTGCAGTTCTCGCCATCGGCGCGGTCCTCGCTGGCGTTCCAGCGTACATCGCATTTTTCGGCGGCGAGAACTGGGCTGAACACATGATCGGCATGTCGTCGGCCGCGCAGGGCGTCCCAAGTCTCGGTACTTCCGCCGCCGAACATGCTGGCTCCGCGGCCCACCCAACCATTCTCGGTTTCGACGGACACATCGCGATGTTCGCGCTCTCGACCATCGCCGGACTCGCGGGACTATCGCTCGCTTGGTACTTCCACCTCGCGAATCGGAAGGCCGCTGACAGCCTCAAGCAGTCGCTGCTGGCGAATCCGCTCGTCGGTTGGCTTCCCCGCGCCCTTGAGAACAAGTGGTACGTCGACGAGATCTACGACGCGCTTTTCCGCAAACCGATGTGGGCGATCGGATACGTGTTCGCGTTCGTCGACAAACATCTCGTTGATGGCACGCTCGTGCTCGGCTCGGGTCGACTCACCGCCGGTCTCGGACGCGTCTTCCAGCCGCTCTACAACGGAGTGCTTCAGGGATACGCGGTCACGATGGCGGGTGGCCTTGGCCTCATCCTCGCTTGGATCGTGTGGGCATGGATGGGAGGAGGAGGCACGTGATCCAACCTTCACACATCATGGCGCTTTTGGTGTTGGTTCCCCTCTTGGGCGTCGCCGCAATCGCAGGGGCCGGAGCGCGACTTGCGAAGCACATCGCGCTCGCCACATCAGTCGTCGTCTTTGGATTCTCGCTCGCCCTCGCGTGGCAGCATCCGCACTGGATCACGGGCAAGTTCTGGCCCGGCGAGGAAGCTGCACCGGTCGCCCTCGGCGTCGGGCTCACGCTCGCGGTCGACAGCATCTCACTGCTCTTGATCCTTATGACGACGTTCCTGACGCCGCTGGCGCTGTGGGCGTCGTTCACGTCAATCACGATTCGTGAACGCGAGTTCTACGCGTGGTTCCTTGTACTCCTGAGTTCAATGCTGCTCGCCTTCATGGCGCGCGACGCCATCGCCTTCTTCATCGGCTACGAGTTCACGATCGTGCCGATGCTCTTCCTGATCGCGATCTACGGTGGCGCGGAGCGCCGAGTGGCTGCTGTCCGCTTCTTCATCTACACGTTCTTCTCAAGCGCGATCAGCCTCGCAGGCATCATCTACGTCGCGGCGATGCGCGCGAATGACGTCGGAGACTGGACGTTCTCCATCACCGCGCTCCAGCAGTTTGCGTCGACACAACTTTCGGATTCGCAATCGTTCTGGGTCTTCGTGGCGTTGATGGTCGGCCCGTGCGTGAAGGTCACGTTCTTCCCCGTGCACACGTGGCTGCCGCTCGCGCACGATCAGGCCCCGACGGCAGGCTCGGTCATTCTCGCCGCGACTCTGCTGAAGCTCGGAAGCTACGCCATTTTTCGGATCAACCTGCCGATGGTGCCGCGCGGCGCCGTCCAGTGCGTGGAGTTTCTCGCAGGGCTTACCATTGTCGCGATCGTCGCAATCTCCTTGATCTGCCTCGTGCAGAAGGACATGAAGCGCCTCGTCGCGTACTCGTCCGTGAGTCACATGGGCGTCGCGATGCTCGGCATGTTCACGCTCAATCCGATCGGGGTAACCGGGTCGGTGATGTACATGCTTAGTCACGGTCTCGCGACCGGCGCGCTCTTCCTCTGCATCGGCATGATGTACGAGCGCTACCACACGAAGGCGTTCGCCGATCTCGGAGGCCTCGCGCGACGCATGCCGCTCTGGGCCTTCTTCATGGTCTTCTTCACGCTCGCAAGCGTTGGACTTCCTGGACTCAACGGATTCGTGAGCGAAGTGCTGTGTCTGCTTGGCACGTTCACGGCGACGCCGAACGCATCCTCCGGATGGCCGGGACTCTTGGGTGCCCGCTGGATGATCGTGGCCGGCTTCGGCAGCGTCGTGCTCGGCGCGGTGTACATGCTGTATATGGTCGGGCGCATCGTTTGGGGGCCACTCAAGGAGCCCGCAGGTCATGGCACCGCTCACGGTGGCCATCACGGCGGTTCCCAGGGTGGGCACGGCGCAACCGGTGCGGCAGCCAGTCACGCCGGTGCTCACGGTGCCGATCAAGGATTCCCGCGCGGCGGTGATCGCGGTGCCGAGCATGCTCTGGGTAACGCGCATGCGTTGCCAGCAGATCTCTCGATCCGCGAGTTCTCCATCTTGGCACCGATTGCCTTGGTCTGCCTCTTGATCGGCATCCAGCCTTGGCCGCTCATGTCGGCGGTCGAGCCTGCGGTGCGCGAGACGATCGCGGCGTATCCCGCCGCGGTGGAGGAGTACCTCGCCCGCCGAGCAGGTCCCAGCGCCGGTCCCAGCACCGGTCCCAGCACCGGTCCCAGCACCGGATTTGGCGCAAGCGGAGCAGGTCTCGCTCTTCGATCCACCGATTCACCCGCGCCTACAGCCCCCTGACCTTTGCACTCAACGGTCCCTAGGGGCCCCTCGCCATGCTTCCCAAGATCGTCCTCATCCTTCCCGAAATCCTGCTCGTCGTCGGTGCCGTCATCGTGACGGTGCTCGGGCTCTCGCGGCGTAAGGTAGTCCGCGACGCCGTGCCAGCAGTGACGCTCGCGCTTCTCGTCGGTGCCCTCGCGGTCACGCACTACGTGACGAACGACAGCCGCCTCGCCGCCGCAGACTTACTCATGCCCGGGCTAGCGGTGTACGGAAAGAGTTTGATTCTGATCGTCGCCATGGGGCTCGTCCTCCTGAGCGTCGGGCTTGTCGATCGCAAGCTTGAGGCGGCGTTCTCGACTGGCCGCGCTAGCTTCGACGCGATCCGCGTGATTCGCGGCGAATACCACGCGTTCTTCCTGCTCTCCATTGCTGGCGCGTGCCTTCTGTGCACGGCCCCAGACCTGATTTGGCTCTTCCTCGCGATTGAGCTCGTCTCATTGCCGAGCTACATCATGGTCGCGATCAGTCGCTCGTCGCGCAAGGCACAGGAAGCCGCGGTCAAGTACTTCTTCCTCGGAGCGTTGAGCTCAGCGATCCTTCTGTACGGTTTCGCGCTCTTGTACGGAGCAACTGGCACCCTCGAACTAGTTGCGATGCGCGACATCCTGACGCAGCAGGCAGCCGCTGGCGGCGTCTCAACGATCGCGATCATTGGACTCGTACTCACGATCATCGGCCTCTGCTACAAGATCAGCGCGGTTCCGATGCACTTCTACGCGCCGGACGTCTACGAGGGAGCGTCGACGCCGGTCACTGCGTTTCTCGCATTCGTGCCCAAGGCGGCGGGCTTCATCGCGCTCATCTTGATTCTCGAATGTGTCGGATGGTCGGGCCACAAGTTCGTGCGCGGCGGCGAAACCTACGAGATCGCCCGCGGACTCCCGCAACCGATCACCGCGCTCCTTTGGATGGTTGCTGTCCTGACCATGACGCTTGGCAACGTCGGCGCGCTGCTCCAGCGGAACGTGAAGCGCATGCTGGCATATTCGTCGGTCGCTCACTCTGGTTACATGATCATTGGTCTCATCGCCGGACCCGTCGGCGTCATGGGCGTGAGCGGCGTCAATGCGACGCTCTTCTATCTCCTCGCATACGCCCTGATGAATATTGCGACGTTCGGCCCACTTGCGAGCCTTGAGCGCAATGGCGAGGGCATCGAAACACTCGACGACATCGCGGGTCTCCGCCAGCGCCATCCGTGGATGGCGGCGATGTTGGCGATTGGAGCGGCGTCGCTGATCGGTCTTCCTCCGCTCCTCGGTTTCTGGGGCAAGTTCTACCTGCTCATGGCTGGTATCGAAGCGGGCCAGACGACGCTCGTTGTCATTGCAGCTATCAACTCCGGCATCGCAGCGTGGTATTACCTCCGCCTCATGACTGAGCCGCTCGTCGGCGCGCCGAACGCTCGAAGCGAAACGATCACCGCCGGACCGTCGATCTGGCCGCGCGTGGCTACGGTCGTCATGGCACTCGCGCTCATCGTGCTCCCCATCGGCCTCGGACGCGTCGTCGCAGCCGCCAACGCGGTGACGCGCGGACTCGACCGCGGTGTCGCGAAGGTGCCCGCGGCAGCGCCTACGGAGATCGCGCCGATTGCGGTTGGCATGAGTGCTGGCACTCGGCCCTAACAATTGACATCGGCTTCTGAGTGTGGGACTCATGCTTACGCCACGCAGTCCGCGGCTCGCCTTCGACATCGTGGATCTTGGTTATCTCGGACTCGCTCGTGCGGCGGGCGCATTCGTTTTTCCAAGTGTGCGAGGCGCGACGAATGGCGCAACGCTCATTGAATGTGGACCTGCTGCATGTCGCGCTCAGGTGCTCAATCACCCGAGCCTGCGCGACCAAGCGATCCGCCGCGTCCTTGTCACGCACATTCACCTCGATCATGCTGGCGCTGCCGGGCACCTCGTCGCCGATGGTGCGTCTGTGTTCGTTCACCCGCTCGGCGCGCGACACCTCATCGATCCGACCAAGCTCATCGCGAGTTCGCGGCGCGTGCACGGAACTGCGTTTGATGTTCACTACGGCGAGCCGCTCCCCTGCCAAGCCGACCGCGTTGTTGCAGTCCCCGATGGCGGCGTCGTCGAGCTCGACGAACGTGGTACCAACGGGCTGCTCGCGACCGCACTCGATACGCCGGGCCATGCCCGACATCACCACACGTGGCTCGTGAGTAACGGCAGCCGTTGCGTCGCGTTCGCGGGAGACGTTGCGGCGATGCTGATTCCCGAGAGTCAATTCGTCTCGATTCCGTTGCCCCCACCGGAGTTCGATCTCGACGCTTGGCGCCGTTCGCTCGCGCGGCTCGAAGCCAGCGCACCAGACGACCTCGTACTCACACACTTCGGGGCGGTCCCCAACGTCGCGCTCCACCTGCGCACAGTCCGCCGCCGCCTCGACGAGGAATGCGAGCTGGTCGCTGATCTCGTGCGATCGGGGACCGACGAGGATGCCGCGATCGAACGCTACCGTGCCTGGCTTTGGCCACAGGCGATCGCCGCTGGAGTCAGCGAGGATCGCCTCCGTCCGTTCCTCGGAGCCGCATTTTGCCGCATGAACCTGCAGGGCGTCCGCCGCTGGCTGGAGACGACGCCGCGTCTCTGACCTGCTCGCAAGATTCAGTTTGAAGTGCTATTCTCTTCGCCCCTGCAGCGACTGTAGCTCAATTGGATAGAGCATCGGTCTACGAAACCGAAGGTTGATGGTTCGAGCCCATCCAGTCGCGCTAACAGTATTGCTCCCGTGACCAACTCAGCGTACGAAAGCGTTTCAGCCTGTGGTGACCACGAAAGAGTGGTACCCACCGGCGCTCAGGACCGGCACGAAGCGTTGCTGCTCGAGCGGTATCGTTGGTGGGCCGGTCGTTACGACCGCAAATTCGCGAGCTATTCCGAGCGCACCCTCGACGAGGCGGCGCGAATCTTGGGCGATCCCACACCCGAACGGGTGCTCGATCTCGCGTGCGGCACCGGACTCCTCATCGAACGACTGCTGCGCCGCGATCCAGCGGTCGAATTGACTGGGGTCGACATCTCTGAAGAGATGCTTGCGCAAGCTAGTCAGCGCCTTTTGGGCTGCGGTCGAGTTCGACTCCTCTGCGGAAGCGCCGAGCGGATTCCCGTGGCGAGTGGATCATTTGACGCGGTCGTTGTCTCCAACGCCTTTCATCTGGTTCGCGATGCCTCAGCCGCGCTTGCCGAATGTCGCCGCGCCCTGCGACCGGGAGGAGTCTTGGTAATCGTCGATTGGTGTCGCGACGTGCCTGCGATGCAGCTACTCTCGTGGTCGCTGGCGCTGACTCAGCGCTTGCGCCGCCGAATTCTGACCACGGCCGAACAGCAACGTCTCGTCGTTAGCGCTGGCTTCGAGGTCGCCGAGTGCCGCCGCTTCACCGCACGACCGGCCTGGGGACTGATGAGCCTGCGCGCGAATCGGCGCGAATGAGCTTCCGAAGATTGAAGATTGCATGCCCACGACTCCCGAGGAGAATCTGGAAAAGCCTCCGACTGAAATCCGGTCAACGGCGCTACGTGAGGACGCGTCGCGGCTTGAGGACCCCGACGATCTGTTCCCGCCCCCGCTCGAACCTCGTGGTGACCGGCATGGCGAACTCCTGCCGGCGCACATCGCCACGCTCTCGGCGACGAAGCGCGTCTGGCTGATCGTCGCTGGCATCGTCCTCATCATCGTGGGCATCATCGGATGGATACTTCCAGTCGTGACGGGCGTTCCATTTTGGGTCGCTGGGCTGATCTGTTTATCGCGAGCGAGCGACCGCTGCCGCCGGCTGGTGAACTTTGGTGATCGCAGACTTCCCGGTAAGGTCCGCACAGCGTTGCGCTGGACCCGGGACAAGACTGGCTTGCACAAGCACGCGACTTCACCGACCTCCTCAGAACCCTCTCTTCAGGCGCCCTCCACCGATAAAGCTTCATCGGACGGGCAGCGCACTCCATGACCGCTGTTCCCACTGGGGCCCCCTCTCGAGCCTCCACCGCCGCCAAATCCGACGCGCATTCCGAAGCGGCGAAGGCGCCCGAGAATCGCTTCCTCGAAGGACCTCAAACACGCGGCTTCGAGTTCGTGCGCGCGATCCGAATTTTTCTCGAGTGCATGCGCGGCTTCCGCACGCTGCACTTCGTGGGCCCCTGCGTCACTGTCTTCGGTTCGGCGCGATTCAAAGAGGACCACCGCTGGTACACGCTCGCCCGAACGGTCGGTTCCGGACTCGCGAAGGCTGGATTCACGATCATGACGGGCGGCGGGCCCGGCATCATGGAGGCGGCGAACCGCGGCGCCCGCGACGTTGGCGGCAAGAGCATCGGCTGCAACATCATCCTGCCGTTCGAGCAGAAGCCGAATCCTTACGTCGACCGCACCGTCAACTTCAAGTATTTCTTCATACGGAAGGTGATGCTCGTCAAGTACTCCTACGGCTTCATCGTCATGCCGGGCGGGTTCGGCACGATGGACGAGTTGTTTGAGACGCTGACGCTGATTCAGACCGACAAGATCTCCGATTTTCCGATTGTGCTCATGGGGCGCGACTACTGGCAGCCGATGCTCGACTTCCTGCGCGAACAGATGGTGACGGCTGGCACGATCGATGACGCAGATCTCAGCCGATTCATCGTGACCGACGACGCAGAGACCGCAGTCGAGTATGTCAGGAACATTGCGATGAGGCACTTCGGTCTCGAGTACGGCGCGCGGATTCGAAAGCGCTGGTACCTCTTCGAGCGATGAGCGATCTGCACGACGAACTCCAGGTGGCGTACGACGATCGCGCCACGCTCTCAAGTCCGCGCATGGCGCGAACGAGCGCCATCGCAGGGGTTGCCTCGATCCTGCTCGCTCCGATCGTCGTTGGCTTCCTGCTGGCTGCAATCGGACTGCACAGCGCAATCACGCATCTGCGGTTCCGAGAGCGCTCGCGTTCCCTCGCGTGGTTCGGCATTGTCGCGTCAGCGGTCGGTGCCCTCGCGTCCGCGGGCGCCGCTGTTCTTTGGGGTAGTGTGCTCATGACCGTGCTGCTTCAGCGCTCCGCGATCCATCAAGCGCAGACGTGGGAAGGCACAACTGCTGGCAACTGGTCGCTGACCGACCTTGACGGAGAAACGCACACCAGCTCCGCGGTCAAAGGCCGCATCGTGTTCATCGATTGCTTTGCGCCCTCGTCGCCATCGAGCTCGCGGACAACGCCAGCCCTCGCCTCGTTCGCGGCGGCCCATTCAGAGATCTTTGCCCTGAGTTGGGGCCCCGACGTCGACGCGACCGCTGCGCTCGACTTCGCGAGCGCCTCAGGCGTGCGTCACGCGGTAGCGGTCGGCGCTCAGTCCATGCCCGTGCCCTTCTCAGAGATCGCGGCGAAGCCAACGCTCCTTGTGATTGATGCCGAAGGCATCATTCGTAACGTGGTGTTAGGGCGCTACGACGAGAAAGACCTCGTCAAGCTGTTCGACGCTGCGAAGCTGCGGCGCCCGCGTTAGCTCGACCGCTTCAGCACTACGCCCTCGGGATCGCCCGCATCGATGCGATCGCCACGACCCCCGCTGTTCGTATCGTCGTCGCATGGTCGTGCAAGAGGATTGACTCGCCCGGTCCAACGTCGTAGCCCACGCCGCCGTGTTCCTCGACCGTCGCTCTTCCCGTCACGACGTAGACGAGCAGCGTTGTCACTGCATGTGTCTCGCGCTCGGCGTCGCCACGGACGAGTTCAAGGGCTGCCTGCCAACGCGCCCGCTGCACGATGAGATTCAGGTCTCGGCACGGTCCTCCACGAAGCTCGCCGTTCGTATCGTCGTCACCGGAAAATTGAAGCGCCGGACCTTCCCGCGGAACGTCGACGACGCCGGTCTTCGTCACCAGTCGCATGCCGCCGTCGAGGCATGCGATGAATCGCTCACACCCTTCGAATGGCGAGAACGGCGCGTTCGTCACGACATCCGCGATCGACAGTCGCCAGGTCCACGGGTCACCAGAGTGTCGCGCGTCGGTTGCAATCTCGAGTGTGGTGCCGAGGCCGTTCTTCCACGGCACTTTCTTGGAGTCGGAGGCGCGAAAGTGAATTGCCATCAGAGGGGCTCCGGCGCAGACGCTGCGTTGCGCGGTTGCTTGAGGAGTGAGGGTAGTGTGAGGTAGGTCCCGATGCGCCACAGCCATTCCAACGGACCCATACGGAAGCGTGACATCCAGAGTGTGCTGACGACTACGAGTGCCGACCACGTCGCCATGGCGACGATGAAATGCTCAACCCGCGAAAACCGCCCGAACTGGCCAAGGCCCCACCAGTACATGACACCCGTGACGATCACTGTCTCGGAGAGGTACACCGTGAGCGCCATGCGTCCGGCGCACGCAACCGGATAGGCGAGCCCGCCAAATACGCCGACGTAGGTAAGCCGCGCGATCACGCCGGCGTAGCCGATCGCCAACGTCGCGGTACCGACATCGCCGAATGCTGTGCCGACTAAATACATCGTGGTCTCTGGCGCGAGACCGCTCTGCCATTGCAGAGTCGTGGCGACGGCGCAGAGACCAACACCAAAAGGGACACCGATGAACGCGGCGAGTCGCTGCGCCCGTACTGCGGCACGCGAAAACAAGCGAGCCTTCGCTGCCGCCATGCCCAGCATGTACATTGCGAGGATGTGGGGACCGAACAGCAAGAGGAGCAATGGAAGTCCCGAGGTCCACTGGACCACGCGAAGCGTCAGCGCCGCCGCAGTAGGCCCGTCTCGGTAAATCAGCGTCTCGACTTCGGCAACGCTCGGATGCGTCGTGTCACCGTGCGTCGCTTCAAGCCGCGAAAGCAGGATCGCCTCGACGTCTACGTTCGTTTGCTCGCCGCGCTGCGACTCGAGCGCTGCGTTGAGCGGAAGCGGCGCGTGTGGCCCGGGCGCGAGCCCGATCGTGCAGCACAGGGAAAGCGCGAGGAGAACGACTCCGATCGTCGCCATTGCTTTCGGCGCGAGATGACGCGCGGAAAGAAGAGGCCATGCCAGCACCGCGTAAAAGAACAGGATGTCGCCGTACCAGAGTAGCGTGGCATGCACCGTCCCGAGCACCGCAAGAATGGCGAGTCGGCGGACGATCACGAGTTCGGTCGAGCGTGCGGGTTGACCGTCGCGCCGCGCGGCGGCGCGAGCGTCGTCGAGCCGCATCATCTGGAGCGCGAGACCGGCACCGAACAAGAGCGAGAACGTCGAGATGAACTTTCCGTCGAAAAAGATCTTTTCGATCCACCACATCACGCGTTCGCCGCGCGGTGCTTCGAAGATCGTCGGATCAACAACCGCCGCTGCGAGCGGTGTCGCGAAGAACGCCATGTTGACGACGAGGATGCCGAAGAGCGCGATGCCGCGAATCACATCGAGCGCCGCGATGCGCGAGTTCGGTGGCACTGGCTCGGCTCGCGGCAACTGCATGCGGTGACTCTACCGCCAAGCGAACTTCGCCGAGACCGCGGGCCCACGTCGCCGCTCACGGTTCGCGCACGATGCTGGGCGTCGTCCATTCGAGGGTCGTTGGCCACGCACCAAATATCTTCCCCTCGCCCGTCGCGCTCGGTTGGGTCGGCTCGTATTCCACCCGCACGGTCGCGGCCCCGATCAACTCAGCGTTTCCGAGCGCCAGCGGTAAGAGTCCTTCAAGTACGGGCCCCTTGGTCGTTCCGTCGACGCGCCCGGTGACGAACAGCGGCACCGTCGCGCCAGCAATCTCAAGCGTCCACCGCCCAGTCCATGCAACGCCGCTCGTTGGCCGAGGAAGCGCTACCCGCACCGTCTGGCGAACGCCGAGCGGCTTCAGTGTGATCACGGGCTGCTGCTCGGGGTTAGCTTGGGGGCGGAGTCCGTCGGTCACGAGTGGCGGGTCGCCGTGAAACTTCGGGCGCAGGTCGATCGTGGCGCTGAAGTGCCGCTGGCGAAGCCGCGACTCCGCCGAATTCACCAGCGCTGGCGTCCATCGAACGTCGAGTGTCACTGGCAGAGCGCCCGCCGGAAGTCGCGCCCACCATCCGACACTCGATCCGGTGCCCGCGATGCCGAACTGCACCGGCACCCCGTCGATCGTGGCGCTATCGATCACGAACGCACAGTCGCCGCCGCCGACGGCGTTGAGCCTGTACTCGCCTCCAGAGACACCAACGCTGACGACGCGCAACGAAGGAATCGCATCGATGGCCGTGAGAATCTCTTCTGCCTCATCGACGTGCATCGCTCTCTCGCCGACGAGCAAGGCCACGATGCGCGAGACGCCAAGGAATGACCCGGGTTGACCCGCAGTGCGTGCGGCGCTGGCGATGGCCGATTCACGTCCGCCAGTGCGAACAGCTTCGAGTAGCAATCGTGCGGCGCGATCCATCGGGACTTGCTCGCCCGTCATCGCGTCGCCGCGTAGCGCCGACATTCCGGCGCGGAGCGCGCGATCGCCCTCCCTTCCCGCGAGCGCGGCGGAGATACTCTCAAAATTTCGCCGCCATCCCGACGTGCGATCGCTGATGACAGCGAACGTGAGTCCGCCGCCGAGAATCGCGACACCGAGAAGTGCGACAGCGCTGGTGCCGAATGCAAGACTCGATAGCACCGTCCGACTCGGGCGCACCCACGGAACTCCGCTACCAAGCAGGCTTCCGCACTCCGTGCATGCCGGTGGCAGCGCGCCGTCGCGAAGCGTTTGCAAATGGCGACAGCGCGGGCAGCGCGGTCGAACGAGACGCGATCCACCGCGCAGTGCCCGCAGAACGAAGAGCGCCGCAACCGACGCCGCTGGTGCGATGATGAGTAAGCCGACAAGCCAAGCGAAACGCGTGCGATCGAGCTCCATATTTTGGAGCAGATTGTCGAAGGTGTTCCGCCACATCAACGGCCCCCATCTTTCGCGGGCGCAACTCGCTCGCGAACAGTGGTCTGAAAGGTGATGGTGAAGTTCGCCACATCGCATGGAAAGCCGAGTGAGGAAGCGGGCAGTTGCGTGCCGTCGGCAGTTGTGAGTTCGTTCTGAAGCGCGGCGGCGTCGCCGAAGAGCGCAACCGCGATGCGACAGTCACACGTCACGATGACAGAACCCGACGCGATTGAATCAGGAATACGCGTAACAACGTCGTTGTTAGGTTGCCGCTCGAAGCTCAGATCGACGCCGTTGACGCGGAGGCGATCGACGATGGGCACCCAGGGAAATCCCGGACCAGCAATTGTTGGATGGAGGACGGTGAACCTGACCGCCTCTCCCTTCTCGACCGACGAGTTCCAGGGCGAGATCACCGGGACGCCGGAAGAGGTCGCCAATCCGTTGACGACTCCGGGCCAGAGATCGCCAAGGCTGGGGTCATTCGCTAGTTGAAGTCGGAGTTGTACCCAGAGCGTCTTCGCGGAAGGCAAGGTGAGAATCGCCCGTCGGTCACGAGCAGACAGCATTCGCGCTTTCGCTCGGCGGCTGAGCGACGACATGGCTCCGATCTCATCGAATGTGGGTCGCCCGAGAAACGACGTTTCCATACCGACCGGACGAAGATCTCTCCAGAGGAGCTCGCGCGCTGCAAGCCAAGCGTCAACGCGCCAGAGCGCAGTCGCGAGCGCCAAGAGCAGCGCGCCGGTGATCAATTCCGGCCGCCGTCGCCGTCGTCCCGCGAGTCGCACCGAACCGCCTCGCGAAAGATCCGCAGCGCACTGCGGACAGCGTGGTACCTCATCCCACGCAACCGGACGTACGTCAGCGCGACATCGAGCGCAGCGCGGCTCGCCGGTCGCGTGTCGTCCGACGATGCCGATCGCAAACACGGCAAAACCGACGAAGCCGAGAAAGAGAGCGAGGGCGATGGCGGCTTCGGAAGACATGTTGCTGGGCGCGACGGTGAACAGTCGTCAACATACCAAGCACGCTGCGCGGGCTCGCTGAGTTCGAGTTGTCGCGACCCGGAAGTTAGCTAAGTTTCTGGCGCGACATGTTGGTGGCGGGCACGGAGCTACGACGAGCCGTGTTTGTCGATACGGAGAGGAGCGGCGACGCGACGCCAGCCGCGAATAGGGCCGTCGGAAACGACGCGAACTCCGGGACACGACGCTAGGACCATCCGATCGCGGACGCTTCGATGAACTCGTAGCGCTTCCTCCTGACGAGCGCCTTCGCACGCTGAGGGAGCGACGTCGCGATGACGTCGCGCTGCCCGGCGCGGGATCCAACATCTGTTCCCTATGGCTCTCGGAGTGGCAATCTGGCGACATCCGTGCACGACTCCAAGCACGTCATCCGCCAGTGCGCCTCACGCTGCGTAATGCGCACGGGTACGGCGACGATGGGTACTGGCGCCAGAACAAGCTAGGCGACAACGTACCGCGTCCTGTTTACGGCGCAGTTCCACCTCACGAGCAAGTCCCAGCCGGCACTCCTCCCGCAGCTGCCGCCAAGACGTTCGTCACGGCGGACGATCTCCTTCAGAGTCAGATCGGCTCAGGCTCAATCTGTCTGCCAACGTCAGCAAGGCGACATCGATCGATTCCCGATTTGCCTAGCGTTGAACAAAGTCTATGTGAACGGGAGCAGCAGCAAAGAAGTGTCGACAAAGCTCTTGACGCTGGGGGGGGGGGTACAACCACGCGGAGTGTTGGTCCCGCTGTCGGAGCCGCGTGGCACCTCGGGGACCGAGATGATTTGCCATTGGAGACAGTCGAATGAGATACTCTGCACTCTTCGTCCTAGCCACCTTGACATCACTTGTGGGAGTTTCGTCAACTCACGTCGAAGCTGATCCGCCTGCTGCTACTTGCTGGAACATCGACGTGGAGCGTTCGTGCTGCCTTTACCACTACGCGTCCATCACATCGGCGAACTGTAACGGGATGACCTGCAACGCGAACATTCGTCTCGACCAGAACTTCAACCGTAAGATGCTTGCGAGCGGCGGGTGGGGCATCACCGAGATTACAGAAGATCTGCCAAAGAAGAAATGTGAGGCCTATATCGGCCTATGCAACTATACGACCAACCCGATTTCTTGCACATACGACACAGTGCTGTCTACCTTCAACTGTACGGACTGGAAGACTCCGGGAGGGACCCCGACGTGCCCGTAAGCGCATCCCGAACCGGCGACAGCAGGGGCTGTCCACTCGCCATACTCGGATGCCTTCTGCTCACGACGCAGCTTGGTGCGAGCACATTGGCGGCTGGGTTGGCGAACGCCGAGCAGAAAGGTGTGGCGGAGCGCCGGCCCTCACACCTTTCTCACCGCCTCGCATCAGACCGAATTGTGGAAGTTCGGCCCGTTGAGCGATTTCTTGAGCTACCGGGCGTATGCATCCCGATGACCGAGGTGGAGCTTCGGGACGTAGCCTCGCGGTTCGATCTCGCCGATGATCAGACGCGTGACCTTGAGGGCGCGATTGCGGCTTATCTTCGCGACTCCGATCAATTCTTTCGAAGCGCGATGACACCGATCCTTGCTCGGATGGACTCGTCCGCGACGCGCGGCGCGATTATCGGTTCAATCGAGAGTGCGACAACTTATCGCGAGTTGTTACGTGATGCGTCACACACGACGACTGGACTCCGTTCCTTCGACGCCGCCTTCTTCGATCAGGTAGGCCAATCTCTCGACAGTGAGGAGAAGCTGGCCGAACTCGCTCGTCTACGCAGTATTCGCGCTCGGAACGATCGAGCCGACGCAACGCCGCGCGTCGGGGGAGCGGACGTAGATGTAGAATCGCTTGTCGAATGGTTTCGAAGTGTTACCGCAGAGCCGATCGACCTCGACTTGCGTCGGCCAATCCTCGCAGACTATGCAAGCCGCGCTTCGATACTGATTCCGTCGCGCATCCATGCGGCGATCGATCTCCTAGGTCGAGGCTCGATGCTGACGGCGACCCGGCTCGCTGGCGGAGGAGACACGTTGCGTACGGAGTCTGCACTTCGCACGCGACTCGCGCAGGCCGATGAGGCTGTGGTTCGATTGAACCTCGAAGTGGTGTCTCAGCTCCGCGCGACGCTGCCTCCGACCACCGCGGACGAGCTTGAACGATTGGTGTTCGAACGGAGTTCGCCCCGCACCTACCCCGATCCAACCGAGGTCGCTCCGCTCGTACGCGCTTTTGCGGACTCGGCAGAGCTCGAATCGGCAGAGCGTGCGGGCCTTCTTGCGCTCGTCGACGCGGCGGCCTGATTCGCGCAACCGTCTGTCGGCAAATGCAGGATGAGGAGATTCGATTCGCGCGCGCTTCTGGATCGGCGTGGAGCGCCGAATCGGTCGACACGGCAGCGCACTACAGGCGCTTGGAACAACTGCATCGGCTCCGTACCCTTGAGGCGATTGCCATGGTGGACGCAGCTCTTGCATTGTCTAGAAACCTGAGCGCAACGCGCGTGCAAACTGAGAAGCTTAGACTGGCCCGCGGACGCCTCTCCGTGTCGACGCTCGGACTCGCCGTGTTGATTGGTCTGCCGCTCGATGACCTTCCGGCATTACCGTCAGGCAACCGCCCAGCAGGATCCCCACCCGGGGGCTGATCGGCGCGTCATCGGTTCGCAACGTTGAGCTGAAACGCCGCTACGAGTCGGCTGAGCTTGCCTCACTTCCGTGGACAGGTTGATTATGCAGCGTCCGGAGGGGCCCCCTCCGTGCCAACATGACTGAGACAATTCCCGTCCCCGAGTTTAGTGTGCAGGGCACATGGATCCATCCCAGTGAACAATCGAAACGGCAGCGCCGCAGCGACCCGAACCCGATCCCCACGTTGAGCCGCGCGCCATGCGCCGGCGATTCAGCGCCGAGTACAAGGAACGCGTCGTCCGCGAGGCGGACGCCTGCACGGGACCCGGCGCGGTCGGATCGCTCCTGCGCCGCGAAGGAATCTATTCCTCGCACCTCGCCGCGTGGTGAAGCACGATCCGCAGCTGCGGCGTCGAAGGAGTCGCCGATCTCGCGGTGCCGCAGGTCTGGGCAACGACGCTCGACCGCGGCGAATATCTCTGCTCGCAGCGAACCATGTATCGCATCCTCGACGAGCACGGCGAGGTCCACGAGCGACGCGACCAGCTGCGCCGGCCTCACTACGCGAAGCCCGAACTCATGGCGACGGCGCCCAACCAAGCCAGGTCATGGGACATCACGAAGCTGAAGGGGCCGCGCAAGTGGACCTACTTCTATTTCTACGTCATCCTCGACATCTTCAGCCGCTACGCCGCTGGCTGGACCGTCTCGACGAAGGAGAGCGCCGAGGTCGCGAAGGCGCTCATTGAGGAGACCGCGCGAAAGCAGCGCATCGCGACCGGACAGGTCGTACTCCACGCCGACCGCGGCGGACCGATGACGGCGAAGGCGTTCTCGAGCATGCTCGTCGAGCTCGGCATCTCCGAAAGCCACAGCTGGCCGCACGTCTCCGACGACAACTGCTTCTCCGAAGCGCAGTTCAAGACCGTGAAGTATCGCCCCGACTATCCCGAGCGCTTCGGATCCTTCGAGGACGCGGTCAGCTTCATGACGCGCCTCTTCAACTGGTATCACCATGAACACCGTGTCCGCTCATCGAACCCCACTCACCCGCGCGGCGGCTGTTTCGTCTTCCATATATCCGGCAGCCAGTCGCTGAGGTTCTCCTCGCTCGTCCCCGGCAGATTCACCAGCAGCTGCGTGAGGTAG
>Ga0105044_10002656_pt1 | contig 24499 bp, 26 predicted proteins | sample MAT01_FD_78092 | JGI IMG/M metagenome (GOLD analysis project Ga0105044, IMG submission 78092) | Freshwater microbial communities from Lake Fryxell liftoff mats and glacier meltwater in Antarctica - MAT-01 | ecosystem: Environmental > Aquatic > Freshwater > Ice > Liftoff microbial mat | place... | reverse complement strand
TCGCTGGCCCGCCACTTGGCCGAACAAGCCGCCGGGAACCTGCCCGTCGGGATCGATACGGTGGTGGTCGTGCTCGCCGAGGTCCGCTCCGAAGTGATGTCCTCCGGCCGTTCGGTCAACGGCGCGGTTTGGCAGGAGCTGGTCGTCGCTGGGATCATGAGTGCAGAGTCCGGTGCCGACCGGGCCGTCGTGAAGGAGCGTCTGCGGGCGTGTCTGTCGTCGTCATAGGAGCCAGTCACCGAACTGCTCCCCTGGACCTCTTGGAGCGGATGGCGCTGGACGCCGACCGGCTCTGCAAGTACCTCGACGCGCTCATGGAGCGGGACCACGTTTCCGAGGCGGTGATCGTTTCGACGTGTAACCGCACGGAGATCTACGTGGCCGCCGAACGGTTCCACGGTGCCTACCAGGACGTGCAGGAACTGGTCAGTAATCTGACCTACCTGCCGCCGGAGGGTTTCGCCGACCACCTCGAGGTCGCGTGGGATGCCGATGCCGTCCGGCACCTCTTCCGGGTGAGTGCCGGCCTGGACTCGGTTGTCGTGGGGGAGCACGAGATCCTGGGTCAGGTCCGCACGGCGTGGGATGCCGCCCGCGAGCAGGGCGCCGCTGGGCCGGTGCTCAACCTGTTGTTCCGCCACGCCCTGGAGTGCGGTAAGCGGGCCCGCACCGAGACCTCCATCTCTCGATCGATCACCTCGGTCTCCCAGGCCGCGGTGGTCATGGCGTCAGAGCGTCTCGGGGGCCTGGACGGTCGATCGGCACTCGTGGTCGGAGCCGGGGCCATGGGTGGCGGCATGGCGCACCTGTTGGCCAAAGCGGGTGCGGGTGCGGTCACCGTGGCGAACCGTTCCATGGAGCGGGGTTCGTTGGTGGGATCGAAGTCGGGTGCAGCGGTGGTGGGACTGGACCGCCTGGCCGACGCCTTGGTGGACGTCGACCTCATGTGCACGGCCACTTCGTCCAACTCGCCGGTCGTCACGGCGGAACTGGTCGCCTCGGTCATGGTCCGCCGGGCCGGACGGCATCTGGTGATCGTCGATGTGGCCATGCCCAGGGACGTGGCGCCCGAGGTCGGCGAGCTCGACGGGGTGGATCTCCTCGACATGACGCACCTCCAAGCGTTCTGCGACCGTGGCATCGCCGATCGACGAAGCGAGGTGCCGGCGGTCGAGCAGATTGTTGTCGAGGAGCTCGACCGGTGGAGCGCGCAGTCCAGCTCTCGCATCGTTGCTCCCCTGGTGTCCTCCATGTTCGCCGGGGCGGAGCGGGTCCGTCGCAGCGAGGTCGATCGTTTGTCGTCCCGATTGGCAGACCTGGATCCAGGCCAGCGAGAGGCCGTCGAAGCGCTGACCCGAGGCATCGTGGCAAAGCTGCTCCACGAGCCGACGATCCGGTTGAAGGATGCCGCCGGGACGCCCCGGGGCGACCGCCTCGCCGCGTCCGTGCGGGATCTCTTCGACCTGGACTGAACATGGCCACCCTGCGCATCGCCACGCGGGGCAGCCCCCTGGCCCGCTGGCAGGCCGAATTCGTGGCCGCGTCGCTGACGGACGCGCACCCGGGCGTCGAGTGTGAGCTGGTCATCGTGTCGACCGAAGGTGATCGGCGAACCGACGTGCCGCTGGCGGTGATCGGTGGCAAGGGTGTGTTCGTCAAGGAGATCCAGCACGCCGTGTTGGACGGTCGCGCCGATGTGGCCGTGCATTCGGCCAAGGATCTCCCGGCCGTCACGTCAGAGGGGCTGGTCATCGCCGCGGCCCCACAGCGAGCTGATCCCGCTGACGGCCTGGTGGGACGACGCCTCGACGACATCGCACTCGGCGGCTCCGTGGCCACCGGGAGCCAGCGGCGTGCCGCACAGCTTCGGGCGCTCCGCCCGGATCTCGAGATCAGGCCGCTGCGCGGGAACATGGATCGCCGCATCGACGCCGCTCGTCACCACGACGCCGTGGTCGTTGCCGCCGCTGCCCTGGACCGGCTGGGGCGAGGTTCGGAGTTGGCGCAACGCTTCGACACCGAAGTCATGGTTCCCCAAGTCGGTCAGGGAACCATGGCGGTCGAGTGCCGCGCCGGCGACGCGAGTACGTGGGAGCTCCTGGCCCCGCTGGAGCACGGCCCGACCCGCACCGCCCTCGATGCGGAGCGGGCCTTTCTCCAGGCACTGGGCGGCGACTGTGACCTACCGGCCGGGGCGTACGCCCGAATCTCGCCCGAGGGGCTGACCATCCTCGGAGTGCTCGAGGGTGTGGATCGGATACTGCATCGCCGTTCGCTCGTCGGGTCCGATGGCGTGGCCATGGGCCGAGAGCTGGCCGACGCCCTGGGCCGGGACGCCGGCCGGTGACCGTCTACCTGGTGGGAGCGGGACCCGGTGATCCCGGTCTGGTCACGGTCCGCGGTGCCGAGTTGCTGTCGCGAGCCGACGTGGTCGTCTATGACCGGCTGTCCGCTCGCTCGTTGTTGGACCTGGCCCCCACGCACGCCCTGCGCATCGACGTGGGGAAGCGTGCCGGTGACAGCCACACGCAGGACGACATCAACAGCCGGCTCGTCGAGCTGGGGCGAACGCACCAGTGTGTGGTGCGGCTCAAGGGCGGGGATCCCTTCGTGTTCGCCCGCGGCGGCGAGGAGGCCGCCGCCCTCGGCGCGGCAGGCGTCGCCTACGAGGTGGTCCCGGGCATCACCTCGGCCATCGGCGCGCTGGCCTACGCCGGCATCCCGGTGACCAGTCGGTACAGCTCGGCGTCGTTCACCGTGGTCACGGGGCACGAGGACCTCACCAAGGAGGATCCGCAGGTCGACTGGCGGGCCGTGGCGCGCCTCGGGGGCACGATCGTGATTCTCATGGGGGTGGCCCGCTGGGAGACCATCCGCGCCGAGTTGCTGTCCGGTGGCCTGGCCCCGGAGACCCCGGCGGCTGCGGTGCGGTGGGGCACCCGACCGGACCAGTTCACCGTCCGGGGCACCTTGGCGGACCTCGACGTGTCCCAGCTCGGGCCTCCGGCCACGATCGTCATCGGCGACGTGGCCCGACTGGACCTGGACTGGTTCCAGCGGCGGCCGCTGAGCGGGCTGTCGGTGGTCGTCACCAGGGCGCGTGACCAGGCGGGGCAGCTGGTCGGCCCGCTCCGTGAACTGGGCGCCACGGTTGTCGAGTACCCGGTCATCGAGGTCGTCGACCCGGCCGACGGTGGTGCGGCGCTGGATTCGGCCGTGGAACGGCTGTCGACCTTCGACTGGGTGGTGCTCACCTCGGTGAACGGCGCCGATCGGTTCCTCGACGCCGTGGCCGACGGTCGGCGCCTGGGTGGGGTGCGACTGGCGGCCGTGGGCCCGGGCACCGCCGACGCAATTGGCCGGCGGTTCCTCCGGGTGGACCTGGTCCCACCGAAGTTCGTGGCGGACTCCCTGCTGGAGGTCATGCCCGAGCCACCCGCCGGTGGTGGGACCGTGCTGTTGGCCCGAGCTGCCGTGGCCCGCGATGTCCTGCCCGACGGGCTGGCGGCGCGGGGTTGGCAGGTCGAGGTGGTCGACGCCTACCGCACCGTTGCAGCCGTCCCGTCGCCCGGCCTGCGTCACGCCGTGGCCGAGGCGGATGTGGTGACGTTCACCTCTGCTTCCACGGTGGACCGGTTCGTGGCCTCGGTTGGGATCGACCGCATGCCCGATCACGTCGTGTCGATCGGGCCCGTCACCTCGGCGGCGGCACAGGCGCTCGGTGTGACTGTCAGCGTGGAGGCAACCGATCACACCATCGACGGCCTGATCGACGCCATGGTCCGCAATGGTGACAGGCTTCGGACATGAGCGACACCATCGAGCACCCCTACCTGGTCGAGAACTACGCCCCCGTCGACGTCGAGATCACTGCGTTCGACCTCCCCGTCACCGGTACCATTCCCGAGGCGCTCAACGGGTTGCTGGCCCGCAACGGCCCGAACCCGTATGGACCAGTGGGTGCGGACCACCACTGGTTCCTCGGCCACGCCATGGTGCACGGGCTGCGGGTCCGGGGCGGGCGAGCGGAGTGGTACCGGAACCGCTGGGTGCGCACCGACGGGCTGGCCCGGGTCGGCCCGTTCGAAGCTGCGCCATCGGCGTCGGTCCGAGCCCCGATAGCCGCGGTTGCGGGCGTGAACGTCGTCTCCCACGCCGGCCGTCTCCTGTCGTTGGGCGAGGTGGGACTGCCGTGGGAACTGGACCACGAATTGTCCACCGTGCGCGAGGTGGATTTCGACGGTCGGATGGCCAGCAACTTCACGGCGCACCCCAAGTTCGACCCGGCGACCGGAGAGATGGTGGCCTTCGGTTACGACTTCGGCCCGCAGATCGGCGCTCGGACCCACGTGTTCGACGCTTCCGGTGTGCTGGTGCACTCCGAAGACATCGAGGTGCGGCCGTCGATGATGCACGACGCCGGAGTCACCGCCACCCGAACCGTGCTCATGGACCTCCCGGTGCTCTTCGACCTCGGGGTGTTGTCGACGGGTCGCCAGATGCCCTTCGGCTGGACTCCCGACGCTGGAGCCCGGCTCGGGGTGTTGCCTCGTCGGGGGACCTCGGCTGAGGTGACGTGGATCGACATCGACCCCTGCTACGTCTTCCATGTGGTGAACGCCCACGACGAGCGTGCAGGAGACTCGACGTCGCGCATCGTCATGGACGTGGTCCGCTACGACTCCATGTTCGACGCCAATCTGCTGGGACCGGATGAGACTCGGCCTGGCACCACGGTCCGCTGGGAGATCGACCCGGTGACCCGCTCGGTGAGCGAGACGGTCCTCGACGACCGCCCGGTGGAGTTCCCACGGGTCGACCCTCGTGTCGAGACGCGGCCGCATCGTTTCAGCTACGCAGCGATCCTCACCGGCCATCGGTTCGACACCAGCGGCCTGCTGGGCCGGGATCACGGCGATGGCAGTGTGTCGGTGTGGGAGGCAGGCGGCGGCCGGATGCCCGGCGAGCCGGTGTTCGTTCCCTCGTCGGCCGAGTCGGCCGAGGGTGACGGCTGGCTGTTGAGTGTGGTCTTCGATCCCTCGACGCAACGCAGCGATGTCGTGATCATCGACGCCCAGGACCTGGCTGCTGGTCCCGTCGCCACCGTCCACCTGCCCGTCCGGGTTCCCTACGGATTCCACGGGTCCTGGGTTCCTGCGTGACGCCGGCGGCGGTGATCTTCGACTTCGATGGTCTGGTCCTGGAGACCGAGTGGTTCATCTACGCGAGCATCGACCAGGTGTTCCGGCGTCACGGTACGACGCTCGACGAGGAACTCTGGCGGAGCTTCATCGGGACCACCGATCACCCCCATTGGGTCGACATCCTGGCGTCGCAGATCGACACTCCTCTCGACCGCGAGGCGCTGCGGGCCGAGGGCCTCGCCGAGGACCGATCGGTGCTCGAGGCCTTGGAGGTGAACGTCGGTGTACGTGAACTGATGGCTGAGGCCCACAGCGCCGGGGTGCCGGTGGGTGTTGCGTCGTCGTCGAGCCGGGACTGGGTCGAGGGACACCTGCGGCGACTCGGACTGTGGGGATTCGTGGCGGCCAGCGCCACGGGCGACGAGGTCGAGCGGACCAAGCCGGACCCGGCGGTGTACCTGCTGGCGGTCGATCGACTCGGTGTGGGACCCGCTGGGGTGTTGGCCATCGAGGACTCACCGACCGGGTGTCGGGCGGCCATCGCCGCAGGCCTGTCCGTGCTGGCCGTTCCGTCGAGGATGACCGTCGGGTTGGACTTCACTCATGCCACGGCGTGCGTCGACACGTTGGGCGGGGTCGACCTGGGTGCGCTGGGGCGGCTGGTGTCCGGCGGTCAGGCAGGCGGCCCTCGGACAAGCAGCCGTGAGAGCAGTGGCACGTCCGGGTCGGACTGGTGAACATGCGTCTGGAGTCAGCGGATCACCGGCGACTGTCCATCGCGTGGATGCTGTTGGTCGCAGTGATGGCTGCGGTGTTCGCCGTGCGTCTCCAAGGCGTGGCCCGGGACGGGATTGACCTGTTCTTCGGATTTGTCATTGTTGGCCTGGCCGCGACCGCGCTGGCGTACGCGGTGTGTTCGGTTCGACTGATCGACGGTGGCGTCCTGGTCCGAAACGGGCCGAGATCGCACCGAATCCGCTCCACCGACATCGTCGGTGTGGGCCGCATGCAGCTCGGGTCCCGCTTGGCGCCGGCCGCGGAGCACCGGTCCGGCACCAGCTATCTGGTGTTGGAACTGGCCTCCGGTGTCGAGGTCGTCTGCTACGGGTTGTCGTGGGAGACGTCCCTGCGACGTCGCAGCGATGGGCCCGATGCGCTGGACCAACTGGAGGCCCGTCTCCGGGCCCACTGCGGTCTGGAGCCTGCCGCTCCGTAACCTGGCCGGGTGAGCTCTCCCCTCCACCGGCCCCGACGCCTGCGGACCTCGGCGGCCATGCGTCGCCTGGTGGCCGAGACCCGGCTCGGAGTCGATGATCTGGTCGCACCGCTGTTCGTGCGGGCGGGCATCGACGAGCCACATCCCATCAGTTCCCTGCCCGGGGTGGTGCAGCACGGCCGGACGTCGCTGGTCGACGAGGTCGGCCAGCTCGCCGATCTGGGCGTACCGGCCGTCATCCTCTTCGGTGTGCCCGAGCACAAGGACGGCGTCGGTTCCGGAGCATCGGACCCTGACGGCATCGTGCAGGTCGCCCTGGATGATCTTCGGTCGGCCTACGGCGATCGGGTGGTGATCATGGCCGACCTGTGCCTCGATGAGTACACCGATCATGGTCACTGCGGGATTGTCCGGACCGACGGAACCGTGGACAACGACGCCACGCTCGCGCGCTACGCCGAGGTGGCGTTGGCCCAGGCTCGGGCCGGGGCGCACGTGGTGGCGCCGTCGGGGATGATGGACGGCCAGGTCGCAGCGATCCGAGCGGCCCTGGACGGCGGCGGGTACCTCGACGTGTCGATCCTGGCCTACGCGGCGAAGTACGCCTCTGGTCTGTACGGACCGTTCCGCGAGGCGGTCGATGTCGAGATCGCCGATGGTGGTGATCGCAGCACCTACCAGCAGGATCCGAGGAACGCCAGGGAGTCGCTGCGCGAGGTGGCGCTCGACGTGGCCGAGGGCGCCGACATGGTCATGGTCAAGCCGGCCATCACGTATCTGGATGTGTTGGCCGAGGTCCGCCGTGCGGTGTCGATTCCATTGGGGGCGTACCACGTGTCCGGCGAGTACGCCATGATCAAGGCCGCCGCCGCCAACGGCTGGATCGACGGGGACCGGGTGGCCATCGAACAGCTCACGGCCCTGAAGCGGGCCGGGGCGGACATGATCCTCACCTACTTCGCCCGGGATGCGGCCGGCTGGTTGGCCTGATCGGGCCCGACGTAACGTCGGGTCATGTCCACCAACGACGAGCTCTTCGCCCGGGGCCAACGGGTCATCCCCGGCGGGGTCAACAGCCCGGTCCGGGCCTTTCGAAGCGTCGGTGGAACCCCGTACTTCGTGGCCCGGGGCCAGGGCGCGTACATCTGGGACGTGGAGGGGACCCGCTTCATCGACTACGTGCAGTCCTATGGCGCGTCCATCCTGGGCCACGCTGATCCGGTCGTCATCGAAGCGGTCCGCGAGGCCGCGCTCCTCGGCACCACCTTCGGCGCTCCGACCCCCGGCGAAGTGCGCCTGGCCGAGGAACTGGTGTCTCGATACGACGGACTGGAGCAGGTCCGTCTGGTCTCCTCCGGGACCGAGGCCGCCATGTCATCCATCCGCCTGGCCCGCGGGGTGACAGGTCGCGATCGGATCCTGAAGTTCGCCGGCAACTACCACGGTCACAGCGATGCGCTGTTGGTGGCCGGTGGTTCCGGGGTGGCGACCCAGGGACTGAAGGGCTCCGAGGGGGTGACCGCCGGCGCCATTGCCGACACGCTCGTGGCGCCGTACAACGTCGTCCCAGAGTTGGACGAGACGCTCGCTGTGGTCTGCGTCGAGCCGGTGGCGGCGAACAGCGGGCTGATTCCGCCGGCCCCGGGTTTCCTCGAAGGCCTGCGGGCCGAATGCGATCGGGTGGGCGCCCTGCTGCTGTTCGACGAGGTCATCACCGGGTGTCGGCTCGCCGTGGGCGGAGCAACCGAATGGTCGGGAGTGACGCCGGATGTGTGGTGCTTCGGTAAAGTCATCGGTGGCGGACTGCCCATCGGCGCCTTCGGTGGGACCGAGGCCACCATGGCGCATCTCGCTCCCCTGGGCGGGGTGTACCAGGCGGGCACATTGTCGGGGAACCCTGTGGCGACCGCGGCCGGGCTGGCCGCGTTGGGCCAATTGGATCGCGCGGCCTACGAGCGGCTGACTGCCATCGCAGCATCGCTGCAGGAGGGTTTGCAGGCGGCATTCGATTCGGCCGGGATCGAAGTGATCGTTCCCCGGGTCGGCCCGTTGGTCGGTCTGTTCTTCGCCGCCGAGCAGCCCACCGATGCGGACCAAGCAAAGGTTGCCGTGGACCGGGGTCGCTATCCCGCGTTCTTCCACGGCATGCTCGACCGCAGGGTTGCGCTGGCCCCTGGCCCGTATGAGGTGATGTTCCCGTCGCTGGCGCACTCCGTCGAGGACATTGAGTACACCGTCAACGCAGCCGCCGAGGTGGCCCTGACGATGGCGGGGGACTGACCCCCGGTCTGGTCTGACGAGTGGACCACGATGTCGGTACGGCCGCGAGTGCGCGGACCTCGGCCGGCAGTTGACCGGCCGCCACATCGGCGATGGTGGTGGTCTCCAGGACACCCCTGATGGCTGTTCGCAGGGCGATCCACACGTCCTGGAGATGAACCGCGGCGCCGTCGTAGGTGACCTGCTCGGGCGGCATGCCGCGAATTTCGGCCAACGGTCCGTCGATGGCGCGGATGACATCCGCCACCGTGATCTCCTGGGCCGGCCGGGCCAATCGAAAGCCGCCTTCCGCTCCTCGTTGACTGGTCACGATTCCGGCGCGACGAAGCTCGACCATGATCTGAGTCGTGTAGCGGGGCGGGGTTCCCTGAGCGGTGGCGAGTGCCTCGCCGGAGACGTTGCGCCCGGGCTCGATCAGGGCCAACTCCAGCACGGCCCGCACGGCGTAGTCCGATCGAGCCGACACGTGCATGGACCGAGTCTGCCCCGGTCGATCCGACCAGCGGGATTTCTCGTGCTGGATTCATGGCGCGCCCAGACCGCATGACGCCGCACCACGGCGCGGTGAACGGGAAACAGGGCGGCTGGTGTCAGGCCAGGCCGTGGCGTCGACGAACTCGTCGGTCCACCGCGCCGAACGCCGCGTCGACGAACAGGCCGATCACCAGGAAGACGATCATCAGCGCCAGGAGTCCTGGAGCATCGGAGAACTCCCGGGCGAACTGCAAGCGTGCTCCCAACGAGGGTCGGTCGGCCAGGATCACCAGTAGTTCGCCCGCCACCAGGCTGCGCCACGCGAAGGCCCACCCCTGCTTCAGGCCACCGATGATCGACGGCAGCGCGGCCGGGATGATGATGGTTCGGTATCGCCGGATACCTCGCGCCCCGAGGACGTCGGACACCTTGGTGAGGATCGGCGGGATATTGTCCACCCCGCTGATCACCCCGTTGGCGATCGAGGGCGCCGCACCCAGGACCACGACGAACAGAATCGCCGTCTCGGTCAGTTGGAACAACAGGATGGCCAGCGGGAACCAGGCGATCGACGGCATGGTCTGGAGGCCGGTGATCAACGAGCCGATGGCCCGTCGGAGGACCGACGAGGCGGACACCAGGATGCCCAGCAGGCCCCCGATCACCAGGGCCAGGCCGAAGCCGGCCAGGGCGCGCCGCAGCGTTGTGGCCAGGGCGCGCCAGAAGTCCAGGTCGCCCACGAGGTCGGTCAGGGCCCGACCCACGGTTCTCGGCCCGGGAAGCAGGAACTCGGGCTTCCAGCCCGACCAGACCAGGACCTGCCAGGCGCCCACGGCGATCACCAGGGCGAGGAGCCGAGGCCACGCAGCCGTCAGGGCTCGGCGGCCGACACTGGTTCTCGCCCGAGCGGTCGACTCCAGGGCGTCGAGGCCGGCCAGCGCCTCGTCGGTTGTCGGGGTGACCCGGGTTGTCGGGATGACCTGGGTTGTCGGGATCTCGCCCGATGGCGTGATGATCTCAGCGTCCATGGCGGATCACCTCCTGGCGGAGCTGGTCGGTGATGTGCGCGGCCAGGGTGGCGATCTCGGTCGAGTCGATCCGTCTGGGTCGGGGGATCGACACGTCGAAGGTCTCGATGACTCGGCCCGGCCGGCTGCCCAGCAGCACGATGCGGTCACCGAGCCGAGCAGCTTCTCTGACGTTGTGGGTCACGAACAGCACGGACAGTTCCCGCTCCGCGCAGACCCGTTCCAACTCGTCGTGCAGCAGGTCCCGGGTCATGGCGTCCAGCGCTCCGAACGGTTCGTCCATCAACAACAGCTCGGCCTCCTGGGCCAGCGCCCGGGCCAGAGCGACTCGTTGACGCATGCCCCCGCTCAGTTCGTGCGGTCGCTTGTGCAGAGCGTTCCCGAGGCGGACCACCTCGAGCAGTTCACGGGCCCGGGTGCGTCGTTGCCTGCGGCTGGTCACTCCGGAGAACTCCAGGGCCAGTTCCACGTTGCGCGAAGCAGTCAGCCAGGGAAAGAGTCCGTTCTCCTGGAACATGACGGCGGTTCGCCCAGCCGACCGTCCGATCACTCCGGCGCTGGGGGTCTCGAGCTCGGCGATCAGATGGAGCAGCGTGGTCTTGCCGCACCCGGAGGCGCCGACCAGGCAGACGAACTCGCCGGAACCGACGTCGAGGTCGAGGCCGTCGATGACCACCTGGCTCCCGTAGCGGTGGGTGAGTCCACGGATCGCCACGGCCGGTTGTGTGAGCGGTGGGCTGGCGCTCCTCACGGTGCCAGCACCTCCGGCCGGCCTCGCGCCTGCAGGACGCGATTCAGTGGACCCAGCCGGTAGATGCCGTGGAGATCCGTTGTGGTCGGCAGATCGAGGGCCCGGGCGTGCTCGGCCGTCGACTGCAGCGAGGTCGCAATGGGATCGACGGTGAAGGTCAGCCGGCTCCACGCAGACTCGATGAGCTGATCGGGCAAGCGTTTCGAGGTGACACGCTCGATGCCGTCGGCCACCGATGAGCGGGCCGCCACGGGATCCGCGGCCATGGCGTCGATCGACTCGGTGAGCCCCTGGACGAGTTGCTCCACGATGTCGGGGTGGTCATCGGCGAAGGCGGTCGATACGACGAGTTGTGTGGTGACGAATCGTCCGCCTGGCCAGAGATCGGACTCGTCCACGAGGACGGCGCCGTCACCCTCGCTGACGAGCCGTGTCGCCCAGGGCTCGGGTACCCACGCTCCGTCCAGATGTCCGTTCCGGAAGGACTCGAGGATCTGGGCGTTCTCCTGTGGTTGGATCGAGACCTCTCCACCGCCGGTGAACGTGGTGCGGATGCCGTGCTCCTTCAGCCACCACCGGAGGGCGACGTCCTGGGTCCCTCCCAGCTGAGGGGTGGCCAAGGTGGTGCCGATGAGGTCGTTGGCCGACTCGATGCCCGGCCGAACCACCAGTCGAGCGCCTCCGGATGTGGTCCCGGCGATGATCTGGATGGCGCCGTCGGAGCGGGCGAAGGCGTTGATCGTCGGATTCGGGCCCATGAAGGCGGCGTCGATCGCGCCGGAGAGCAGCGCCTCGGTCGCTTCGGGGCCGGCGTTGAACGTCGAGGTGGCCAAGGACGTACTGCCCAGCACGCGCTGGAAGAGTCCCTGTTCGATCCCCACAATTGCGGGTGCGTGGGTCAGGTTCGGAAAGAAGCCCAGGCGAACGACGGCTGGGGCGCTCGGGGAGCGGTCGCCTGCGCCCGAGCACCCTGCCAGCGTCACCAGAACGAGCACCACGGTCATCGCCGTCAGGAGGTGTCCACGTGATCGAGTTGCTCGGGCGGGTCGGTCGACGCAGCTCATGATCGGGCGATTGTCATTCAGTGTCTCCTAAAGACGACTAAGTAAGTCATGATTAGGCTAACGGGAGATGCCCCTCCGGGGCAACCAGCGGGCCCGCCTAGATTCCTGGACGTGCTTGCTGCCCGATTCGACCTTGCTGAACTGGCCGACGATGTCCGAGCAGTCGTCGATCGGCTGGTCGAGACTGGCTTCGTCCCGCGGCTGGCCGATCAGGATCACACCGTCTTCGGTCAGGACCCGACTGAGGTGGAGAACCGGCTTGGCTGGCTCGATGTGCCCTGGAGGTCAAAGGAGCAGTGGCCCGCCCTGGTTGCCGACAGCAACGCCGTGAGCGCCGGAACGACCGACGTCGTGGTCATGGGGATGGGCGGTTCGTCACTTTTCCCCGAAGTGCTGAGGGGTTGCTTCGCCCCCCAGGCGGGTCGGCCGAGGCTCCATGTCATCGACACGACCCATCCCGACGCCGTGGCGCGGATCGCCGCCGCCTGCCCCCCGTCCACCACGTTCCATCTGGCGGCATCGAAATCCGGATCGACGGTCGAGACACGGTCACACTTGGCGTTCTTCTGGAGCCGCCACCCGGACCCGAGCCGTTTCGGTGTGGTCGCCGATCCGGGGTCGGCCCTCGGCGCCCAGGCGCGGAGCCTGGGATTCGCCCGAGTGTGGGAGAACGACCCGAACATCGGCGGCCGGTTCTCCGCGTTGTCGCTGTTCGGTCTGGTGCCCGCCGCCTTGCTCGGGCTCAACGGAACGACGCTGCTCGACGGAGCCCTGGACATGGCCGATGCGTTGGAGCCCACCGACGACGACGCCGATCACCTGGGCTTACTGCTCGGCGCCACCATGGCAGTGGCGGCTCGTGCCGGGCGGGACAAATTGACCTTCATCATCGCGCCCGAGATCTCTGCGTTCGGGGTCTGGGTGGAGCAGCTGATCGCTGAATCCACGGGGAAGCACGGCGAGGGTGTCGTCCCGGTCGTGGACGAAGTCGTTGGCGTAGCGGAGGGGAGCCCGGCCGATCGACTGGTCGTTGTCATCGGGGACGCTCGAACGTCGATCGATGCGCCAATGGTCCGGATCCCGGTGGAGGATCCCCTCGATCTCGGTGCCCTCGTCTACCTCTTCGAGTACGCCACTGCGGTCTGTGGTGCGGTGCTGGGGGTCAACCCGTTCGATCAGCCCGACGTGGAGGCCGCCAAGATCGCAGCGAGAGCGGCACTGTCCGGTGTGGCGCCGGCGGCGGTAGACGTGACGTCGGCCACCGAGGCGGTGGCCGACATCCCAGCCGGCACGCACGTGGCGATCGGAGCGTTCGTGGACCCCGGTGGACCCGACGTCGAGCGGTTGGTGTCCATCCGCGAGCGCCTCGGACGTCGCTTCGGTGTGGCCACCTCGTTGGGCATCGGCCCGCGTTTCCTGCACTCGACCGGCCAGCTCCACAAGGGCGGGCCGGCCGCGATTCGGGCGATCCAACTGGTCGGCGCCATCGCTACGGATCTGGCGGTTCCCGGCGAGGACTTCACCTTCGGTCGGCTCCTCCACGCGCAGGCTGACGGCGATCTGGCTTCGTTGCGGAGCGCCGGTCGAGCCGCCTTCCGAGTCGAGCTCGACGATCTGGACGCCGCGCTGGACTGACCTGGACGAACTCAGTTCGCGGGGGATGGGCCGTTGGTTGCGAACTGAGTTCGCGGGGGACCGCAGGGGTGTCGGACGAACTCAGTTCGCGGGGGCTGGGCGGGTGGTTGCGAACTGAGTTCTTGGGGGACCGCAGGGGTGTCGGACGAACTCAGTTCGCGGGGGCCGGGCCGTTGGTGAGCTGCCTGGCATGACCTCAGCGGGCTTGCACGACGAGGCGAACGGTGGCTCGATCGCCCTCTGGCGGGGTGACGACCTCGACTGACGTGCGGAGGTCGTCGGACTCGCTGCTGTAAGCGGCGATCGATCCCGTCGGGTTCTGATCCCACACCGGCGAGGCGTGGGCGATGACGCGCGGCGTGCCGGCCGGCGCGAGACCCGATGACGACACGAAGTCCGGCACATCGGACACCGCCATGGTCACTGCGATGTTCAGCTCCGACCGGTCCAGTTCCACCGATCGGTACTCGGCCAACGAGTCGGGGAAGGCCAGCCCGGTGGCGGATTCGATCTGGGATCGGCTGGGCGATGAGAACGGAAGCGTCGACGTCGGGGACCGCCCATCGCCGGTCGACGTGTCGTCCGATGAGCACGAACCCCCACCGATCGCCGCAGCGGCAGCCAACAACATGCCGAGCACCACGGTCGTCGGCCGGTGCAACGGCCTCACGCGTCGGACGGAAGTGTCTTCCACTGGTCGATGGCCTCTTTGAACTCAGCGAGTCGATCGGGGTACTTCGCCTCGATCATGGCCAGGATCTCGTCGTAAATCTTCAGGTCGAACTTCTCCCCGGAGAACACCTCGCGTTCGTGGCGGATCACACCGATGATCTCCTGAGCCGTGAGGTTGGGAAAGGCGGGCATGACCCCGCCACCGCCGACCGGCTTGTTGGTTGCGCCGTAGGTTGCTCGGCCCTGCGCCTGGAAGCCCTTGGTGCCCTCGAGCACCCATTCCATCTGATCGGCTGCGGTGGTGAAGTCGGTGGTGCTCTTCGTCAGTGCGGGACCGACGCCGCCTCCACCTCCCGCACCGTGACAGGAGGAGCACGAGCCGTAGGTGATCGCACCCTGGGCCCGAGGTCCGGCCTCCCGCGGCGTGGGTGGGTCGAGCGTGAGTCCGTAGACCAGCGCCCAGACCGGGAGCAGCGCCAACACACTCGACGCCCAGATCGGAATCTTCTTCCGCTTGATCGACGCCTCGACGTAGGGCGCGATCGGGGCTGCCTCGACCGGGGTCTCCGGTGAAACCGCCACTGCGGCGGACGACGCCGCAGCCGGGGCGGACGCCGCGCTCTTCTCGACAGCGGCGTTGGCGGCGGGCGCAGAAGCCTCGGCGATGTCGCCGTCGACCGCTTGTCCGAGCGCGGCGCGACGGGCCTTGCTCCGGGCGAGGAGGTGTTCTGGGATTTCGGTCACGGGCCCTCCGAAAAGATCCGATCAGGTGTGCTCACTCTAGGCATCACCCGGCGCTGGTCACCAACGCCGGCCGGCCCGACTTCGCGGGCCGCGTTGTCGATGTGCGTCCTGTGGGCGAGAATGTGTGGGCGTCGAAGCCAACGTGGTAAACCACGGAGTAGCCGGTGAGCAGCAGTGCAACCCGGATTGTGAGAACTTTCACAAGGTCCCGTCCCAGGGCTCGAGTGGATTTTTCTCGCTGGTGGTCGTGATCGGTATTGAAACCGTCGGTTTCCCAGACAGAAGGTCGAACACGGGTGGACATCTCCCAGACCCATCGCAAGGTCCAAGGACTGATCGTCGTCACACTTCTGGGCGTCCCCATGGTCGCAGCGTTCCTCATATGGCTGGCCGACGGATCGGCTCGACCGGGCTTCGCCGATGCTCGGATCATCAGCGTGCGCTACATCGCCTCGGTATTGGTCTTCATGCTCATGATGGTGCCGTTCTTCCGCCTCGCAGCATCCCGGGCCACCGACGCGCCGCTGACCTGGGGTGAGGCGATGGTGGCCGCCACCTATGTCTTCGGCGTGCTCTTCTGGCTCTATGGCGTGGTGCCGCACGAGTTCCTGAACTGGGCGGACTCCGAGCTGGCCTGGCGACCGGACGCCAAGGTCATCGGGCCCGAGGGCAGCTGGGGTGCGTGGTGGGGATTCTGGACCTCGGTTCCGCTCACCATCTCGAAGGAGACGATCCGAGACCTCGTGGCCGTGCACATCTATACGGTTGGCCTCGGCGGCTTCATGTGGGCCTGCGGGTTCTGGAACAAGCGTCAGCAGGTCATCGATGCCGCCAAGGCCATCGAGCCGGTGTCGCGCTACGGACGGCCGCTGGTCGTCAAGGCCGGGAAGGCCTGAGATGGGATCGACCGACGCCAACCCACCCATGCCGGAGTTCCGTACCGACTACGTGCTTCAGGAAGTCGATGCGGACTACCTGGCCAAGGCGGTGAAGCCCAAGCAGTTCATCCACATCGATCAGTCCGAGTGCATCATGTGCGAGGGATGTGTCGACATCTGCCCGTGGAAGTGCATCCACATGGTCACCACCGATGCCATCGACGAGTCGATCGGTATCGAGCAGCCCGGGCTGGATCCCTCGGACAACGTGTTGTTCCTCATCGACGACGACGTGTGTACTCGTTGCGCACTCTGCGTCGACCGCTGCCCCACCGGGGTCATCATCATGGGCAAGATCGGCGACCCATCGGCCGCCGGCGATGCCCACCAGCGAACCAACACCCATGGCTACGGCTATGGGATGCGGTTGGGCTGAGTAGTCATGGTCAACATCGACAACGGTGCAGATTCGACGCACCGGACGCGTCAGAACTAGGGAGTACCCGTGGCAAAAACCATGCAGGGCAAAGGGCCGACGGCCGGCGAACGAGCCTCCCAGGCGGTGGACTCGGTTCAGGGGTCCCAGGCCTGGAATTCGATCTTCCGGCCGGGATCCATCTTCCGGAAGGGCTACAGCGACAGCCCCAGGAACCGCTCGTACGTCGTCATGAACTCGGTGCTCTATCACCTGCACCCGGTGAAGGTGAAGCGCCACGCGGTCAAGGTCTCGTACACGCTCTGCCTCGGTGGACTGAGCTTCTTCCTGTTCATCCTGCTGACCGTCACCGGCATCTTTCTGATGTTCTTCTACCGGCCCACCGCTGCTCAGGCCTGGGACGACATCTACGCCCTCCGGACATCGGTCACGTTCGGTCTGCTCGTGCGCAACATGCACCGATGGGGAGCGCATCTCATGGTGCTCACGGTGTTCCTGCACATGGCCCGGGTCTTCTACCACGGCGCCTACAAGGCGCCTCGAGAGTTCAACTGGGTCATCGGCGTCATCCTGTTGACCCTGACGCTCCTGCTCTCATTCACCGGTTACCTGCTGCCCTGGGACCAGTTGGCGCTGTGGGCGGTGACCGTGGGTACCAACATGATGGGCTACACCCCCGTGTTCGGTTCCCAAGTCAGGTTCGTTCTCCTGGGCGGGTCGGAGATCGGCACCGACACCCTGCTCAGGTGGTACGTCCTCCACGTGCTCTTCTTTCCGTTCATCATCGTCATCTTCATGGCCATCCACTTCTGGCGGGTCCGAAAAGATGGCGGGATCTCGGGCCCGCTCTAGGTCGACGAGGAGACAACATGACTGAAATCCCAGAACACCTCCTCAAGCGGGCCGCCGCGGCCAAGGAGAAGGCCGCCGCCAAGGCCGAGACCGAAGCGCCTGCTGCCGAACCGGCCGAACCAGTGGCCGAAGCATCGGCCGAAGCAGCCGGGGACTCCCGGATACCCGCTCACCTGCTCGAGCGCTCCAAAGCGGCCAAGGCCAAGAAGGCCGGCGCCACGGCCGATGCTCCCGCCGGCGGCGGCATTGCCGTGGCCGAGGCCGGGGGCGGCGGGAGTGTCGCCACCATGGCTCCGCCGGTCATGGCCACCGGTCCGGGTGGCCATACCCAACGGCTGTTGACGGTCGTGAAGTCCGGTTCCATCCAGGACGTCAAGGCCAAGCCCCAGGACAAAGTCCACGTCTGGCCGCACCTCCTCATCATCGAGTTCGGTGCCGCCCTCTTCATCACGGCGTTCACCACCGTCTTCTCGATCTTCGTCGACGCGCCGTTGCTCGAGCTGGCCAACGTGAACAAGACGCCGAATCCTTCCAAGGCGCCGTGGTACTTCCTCGGCCTCCAGGAGCTCCTGACCATGTTCCACCCCATGGTCGCCGGCGTGACCATCCCGGGCATGGGCCTCTTCTTGTTGATCCTCGCCCCCTACCTGGACAAGAACCCGTCCAATAAGCCCGAGGACCGCAAGTTCGCCATCTCCTTGATGACCGTGCACCTGATGTTCTGGGCGGTACTGGTCATCATCGGGTCCTTCTTCCGAGGGCCCGGATTCAACTTCACGCTGCCCTGGCGCGACGGAATGTTCTTCGAACTCTGATGCACAACAACTCCCCCGAGAGACAAGGAACATCATGACCGCACTGGTCGTCATCGGAATCGCTCTACTGGTCCTCGCAGCCGCCGCAATGGTCCTGGCCGCGGCGCGACGTCGCGACGTGGCCTCTGGCACCGGCGGGCTGGCCCGCGAAACGGTGTCACGTGATGCCAAGCGCCGGGCCATGGAGCACGACGAGGTCGCGGCCCCGGGGTTGAAGGGTCGAGAGATCGAGCGCGCTGCGGTGATCGCCCGCACCGGAGACGCCATCGTCCCGGCGTCGTCCACGGCTCCCACGGTCTGGGTGCCGCCGGATCCCGAGACGTTCGGTCAGACCCGACGTCAGTTCCTGAATCGGTCCATGGTCGGTCTGATGGGCCTGTCGATCACCACCTTCGCTGCGGCCTCGTTCACCGCCTTTTTGTGGCCGTCGAGCAGCGGTGGGTTCGGTGGCCAGATCCGTCTGGGGAACCTGTCGGACATCGTCTCCGACATCCAGAAGGGTGGCGGATTCCTGTACAAACCTGAGGGCCGGATGTGGCTGACCGAGTTCCCGCCTTCCGCGCTGCCCAAGGCGCGAATCGCCTACAAGGGCCTGGCCTGCCTCCCGGGTATGGAAGCGGGCATCGTGGCCATCTACCAGAAGTGCGTGCACCTGGGCTGCCGAGTGCCTGAGTGTCGGACGTCCCAGTGGTTCGAGTGCCCGTGCCACGGGTCGCAGTACAACCGAGCCGGCGAGAAGAAGGGTGGCCCGGCACCCCGCGGCCTCGACCGTTTCCCGGTTGCCATCTCCGGCGGCAGCGTCACCGTCGATACCGCATCGGCCAAGATCATCCAGGGTCCCCCCATCGGGACGAACACCACAGGTCAGGAAGCCGAGGGCCCGCACTGCGTCTGACGCAGCGGACCATCGACCCACAGGGACAGACAGAGAGACCAGCAGATGTTCGCACTCATGACCACACAACGAGCCGTGGGCTACGTCGTCATCGCCATCGTGGCGATCGGTGGCTTCTTCTTCGTGTGGACGCAGATCCGCAAGGGGCGCAAGGAAGCGGGCGCCGAGGTGGAGCTGGCGGCCAATCGCAAGCTCTACCTCGACGATGAGCAATTGGAGACCAAGAAGCTCAACCTGGCGCTGTGGAGCGCTTTCGGTCTCCTGCTCGTGGTGGGAGTCACGCTGCCGCTGTACTGGTTGGCCGAGGGAGGTCGCCAGGTCGGCGCGGTGAAGACCTTCAACGACGTTTTCGTGACCCGTGGCGAGAAGATCTACACCGAGGAGGCCAAGTGCGTGGGCTGCCACGGCCCCGAGGGCACCGGTGGAGCGGCGTCGTTCGTCATCACCAACGAGCGCGGCGAGTTCGTCCAGCAGGTCAATTGGAGCTCACCAGCGCTGGACACGGTGCTGTGGCGATACAGCCAGGCCGAGGTGAAGGACGTGTTGCTCTACGGCAGACCCGGCTCGCCCATGGCGGCCTGGGGTGTGATCGGCGGCGGAGCGCTGTCCGATCAGCAACTGGACAACGTGATCGACTACCTGTGGTCGGTGCAGATCAGCCCGGACGAGATGCGCAAACAGGTGGGCGACGCCCTCGAGGCCCGGGACCCAGGGCTCAAGAAGCGACTCGATGCGGTGCATCAGGAGAACGTGGACAAGAAGTTGGCGGACACACCGCTGGTGTACGAGTGCCCATCGAAGACGTGGGCGTGTCTGTCCGAGGCAGACAACCTCCGTCTGGGTGAGATCGTCTTCGGCCTCCACGACGTTGCCGCCGGCGCCTATTCGTGCTCTCGGTGCCATGTGCCCGGGGCGTCGTTCGGTCAGGACTGGAAGTCCGTCGAGGTCACCGGCCGTGGTCAGCTCGGCCCGAGCCTGATCGGCATCGAGGAGAACCTCACCATCGGCCAGCACTACCAGCTGATCATGAGGGGCTCGGAGTTCGGCAAGCTGTACGGAGCAAACAAGCAGGGCTCGGGCCGCATGCCGGGCTTGGGGAGCAACGCCAACTTCGGCGACCCAAAGGTCCCCCAACTGGGCACCGAGGGCATGCTCACCCCGGAAGAGGTCTGGGCGATCGTGGTCTACGAGCGCAATCTGTCCGTGGAACGCCCGGACCTCCGCCGTGCTGCCGCCCCGGCTCCGGCCGAACCCACCCCCACCCCTGCCACGGCCGCGTCAGCGCCGTCGCCCGCCAACTGATCCCTCTCCGAAGCGACTCGACATGATCTCCTCTCTGCTCGCCGCCATCTCCTTCGATCCCACCATCCGCGGCATTGCCGTGGTCGTGGTGGCGGTCGTTGTGCTCATCGGCTCCGTGTTCATGGTCCTCTCCACGAACTCGGGCGCCCGTTCGGGCTTCCTGATCGCCGGAGCCGGCCTGTTCGGCTGGATGTTCCTCATGGGCATGATCTGGTGGATGTACGGCATCGGACTCAAGGGCCGCGCCCCGGCGTGGATGGCCCAGGAGATCAACTTCGACCGGGGCGCTCCGGCCGCCACCGCGGAGCTGAACAAGCTCCCCACCATCGACGATCTCCCCAATCCGGTCGAGCTCATGAACGACCATCCGCTCCTGTTGTCGGTGGCCAAGGGATCCGAGGGCGCCAAGTTCCAAGCGAAGTCGCTGTCCAGCGTGGTGACCGTCGCCACCCCGCTGGTCCTGGTGAAGCCGGGGGATCTCGATCCGGCCACGCGGGCGCAGATCGAGGAGAACGCCCGCGACATCATCGAGGCCAATCCTGAGGTGGGGGACGCCCTGCAGCTGTCCGATGGTGCGCTGGCCACCAAGATCTCGAAGGAGGCCAGATCGCTCCGCAACTCGATCGAAGAGGAGCTGAACGGGTGGTGCCTCCTCTCGGAGTCCGATCCACGACGAGGCGAGGCGGCCGCCCAGGCCGACGCAGCGCTGATCAAGGAGAAGGCCTTCGGTGACCCGACGACGAATGCCAGCTACATCCTCCAGGACGTCTTCGTCTACGGCGGCAAGGAGCCGTGCACGCCGGTGCAGGAGAAGTCGACCATCGGTCAGGGGTGGGCGCGAATCGTCTCCACCTTCGAGATCAAGCACCCGAAGCTGTTGAGCGCGGTCACCGTCAAGAAGGCCAACGACACCACCGTGCCGGCCGGCGAGACACCACCGGCACCCAGCGTGGTGGAGGGCGCAACTCCGGTCACCGTCGTGTTGCTGCGAAATCTCGGGAACCTGCGTTTCATCCCGTTCGCCTTCGCCCTGGTGAACGGTCTGTTGTTCGCGGTGTTCGTGATCGTGCTCCACTCGCGGGACAAGCTGGCCATGGCGAACAAGGCGGCGTTCGCAGCGTCGAAGGCCTAGATAGTGGGTCAGTACCTCCCCATCGTCGCCCTCATGGTGCTGGCCACGGCGTTCGGTGGGTTGAGCTTCGTGGCGACACGATTCCTGAATCCGCCACGACCGACCCCGGCCAAGGTGGCGCCGTACGAGTGCGGGATCGTGGACCAGACCGATCCTCCCGAGCGATTCCCGGTCCGCTTCTACCTGATCGCCATGATCTTCATCGTCTTCGACATCGAGATCATCTTCTTCTACCCGTTCGCCATGGTGTACCGGGACCTCGGTGCGTTCGGGCTCGGCGCCATCGTGATCTTCGCCCTGGCCCTCTTCGAGTCCTTCGTCTATCTGATCTCCAACGGAGCCTTGGAGTGGGCCCCGAAGGTCCGCCAGCGCCAGTTGCGATCCACCCTCATGGTCGGGGTCGACCGGACCGCCCACTCCACCGTTCGTCGGGTCGGGACCGAGTTCCGGGAGCAGGAGCCCGAGCCCGCGGGCACCCACGAGGCGGCGTGATGCAGCCGGAACGGACCTTCTCCACCGACGGGTTCGCCGGTCTGGAACACAACTTCTTGACCGGTCGCCTCGAAGACCTGGTCCAGTGGGCCCGCAAGCGGAGCGTCATGCCGGCCACCTTCGGTTTGGCGTGCTGCGCCATTGAGATGATGGCAACGGGTGGCGCTCACTACGACATCGCCCGATTCGGTATGGAGACCTTCCGCGCCTCGCCCCGTCAGGCGGATCTGATGATCGTGGCCGGTCGGGTCAGTCAGAAGATGGCGCCCGTCCTGAGGACCATCTACGACCAGATGATGGAACCCAAATGGGTGATCTCCATGGGGGTCTGCGCCAGCTCGGGTGGCATGTTCAACAACTACGCCATTGTTCAGGGCGTCGATCAGATCGTTCCGGTCGATGTCTACGCGCCGGGTTGCCCCCCGGGGCCCGAGACGCTGCTCCACGCCATCTTCACCCTCCACGATCTCATCGGTACGGGCGAGATCCTGAAGCGGCGAGAGGACTCCGGCGCCGGTGCCGGTGTGCAGGTGGCCCAGCTCGACGGCCAGACCGACACCTCGGTGACGTTGTCCGCACCGACCATGGTCACGAAGGGCTGATGGTGGCCAGCGAGCCGGCGGCGGACCACACCGAGTCGGGCGACCAGACGGAGTCGATCGACCAGGTCGTGGATTCCGCAGAACCGGAGCCGGAGCTCCATGGTGCTCCCGTCACCACCTCTCATGGAATCGTGGTGGCTCACCCGCATCGGACGGCGCTCGTCGCGCTGGTCGCAACCCTGCGCACCGGGGGCTACTGGCAGTGCCTGGATGTGTGCGCGGTCGATTACCTGACTCACCCCGGCCGGCCCGAGCTCCCGGGTTCGGTGGTGGCCGAGCGATTCGAGATCGTGGTGAGCCTGCTCAACCACCGTCAGCGGAGTCGGCTCCGGATCCGTGTCCAAGTACCCGAGAGCGACCCCAGCTGTCCCTCCCTGTTTGCCGTGCACCCCGGCAGCGAGGCGCCCGAGCGAGAGGTGTACGACCTGTTCGGCATCGTCTTCGACGGCCACCCCGACATGACCCGCATCCTGATGCCCGAGGACTGGGAGGGCCACCCCCTGCGCAAGGACTACGCCATCGGACGGATCCCCGTGCAGTTCAAGGGCGCGCCGGCGTCGCGGTGAGGAGATCCTTGTGACCACGACTGAGACGACCACGACTGAGACGACGATCGGCGACACTGCCGCACTCGACACGACCGCCCTCGACCTCACTGCTCTTGATGCGGCTCGCGATGCGTTGACCAACGACGACAGCGTGTTGCGCCTGGGAGAGCTGGAAGCCGAGGAACGTTCCGGGTACCAGCCGCCGACCGACGAGGGCACGGGCGAGCGGATGATCATGAACATGGGTCCGCAGCACCCGTCGACCCACGGTGTGTTGCGACTGGTCCTCGAGCTCGACGGCGAGATCATCACGCGGTCCAAGCCGGTCATCGGGTACCTGCACACGGGCATGGAGAAGACGGGCGAGGACCTCACCTACGTGCAGGGCTGCACCAACGTGACCCGGATGGACTACGCCTCGCCGCTGTTCAACGAGCTGGCGTTCTCGCTCACGACCGAGCAACTCCTCGGCATCGAGGCCCCCGAGCGTGCGCAATGGATTCGCATGCTGATGTGTGAGATGAACCGTCTGAGCAGCCACCTGCTGTTCATGGCCTCCAACGGCATGGACCTCGGTGCGGTGAGCATGATGCTCTATGGCTGGCGGGAGCGCGAGGAGGTCCTGCGGTTCTTCGAGATGGTCACCGGCCTGCGGATGAACCACAACTACATCCGACCCGGTGGGGTGGCGGCCGATCTGCCGCCGGGTTGGAAGGACGCGGTTCGGCGAGTCCTGGACCCGCTTCCCGATCGGCTCGCCGAGTTCGACATCCTGATGACCGGCCAACCGATCTGGCGGGAGCGGCTGCAGGGCATTGGCGTGATCACCACGGAGCAGTGCCTGGCCCTGGGCACGACCGGACCCATCCTGCGCAGCACGGGCTACGAGTGGGACCTCCGACGAGACATGCCGTACCTGCGTTACGACGAGGTCGAGTTCGACGTGTGTGTGGGGACCTACGGCGACAGCTTCGATCGATACGCCATCCGGCTGGCCGAGATCGGCGAGTCGATTCGCATCGTGCGCCAGATCCTCGACAAGATGCCGCCCGGCGACTTCCGCATCCAGGACAAGAAGGTCACCCCACCGCCTCGGGCTCGCATCGGCGAGTCCATGGAGGCCCTCATCCACCACTTCAAGATCTTCACCGAGGGCTTCAAGGTGCCCACCGGGGAGGCCTACGTGGCGGTCGAGAGTCCCCGTGGCGAGTTGGGCGTCTACATCGTGTCCGACGGTTCGGGGAAGCCCTATCGCATGCACGTCCGTGGACCGAGTTTCGTGAACCTCCAGACCCTTCCCCATCTCATGAAGAACACGCTGATCGCCGACACCGTGGCGGTGGTCTCCAGCGTGGACCCGATCATGGGTGAGGTCGACCGGTGAACCGGTTCTCCACGCACCGTTGGTCGGTCGGGCCTTGCCCCGAGATGACGGGTGAGGTCGACCGGTGAACCGGTTCTCCACGCACCGTTGGTCGGTCGGGCCTCGCCCCGAGATGACCGGTGAAGGTCGACCGGTGACATGGCCCGTCTGACTCC
>Ga0105044_10002655_pt1 | contig 24508 bp, 20 predicted proteins | sample MAT01_FD_78092 | JGI IMG/M metagenome (GOLD analysis project Ga0105044, IMG submission 78092) | Freshwater microbial communities from Lake Fryxell liftoff mats and glacier meltwater in Antarctica - MAT-01 | ecosystem: Environmental > Aquatic > Freshwater > Ice > Liftoff microbial mat | place... | reverse complement strand
TTGACGATCAGCCCCTCTTCGATCAACTGGCGCACCGACATCCGCGGGTTCAGGCTGGAGAACGGGTCCTGAAACACGATCTGCATCCGGCTGCGGAACGGCATCAGCTGCTTGCGGCTCAACTGGTCGATCCGCCGGCCTTCAAAGCTGACCGCACCGCCATCGGTCGGGATCAGCCGCATCAGCGCCTGACCAAAGGTGGTCTTGCCCGAACCGCTTTCGCCGACCAGCCCCAGGGTTTCGCCGCGTTTGAGCGTCAGCGACAGGCTGTCCACCGCCACCAGTTCAGTCTTTTTCGCCCGGAATGCCCCGCCTTTGCGCAGGGTAAAGCTGACGCGTACAGCCTCGCCCTGCAGCACATCATCGGCGCTGCCAGAGATCGGCACCGCCTCGCCTTTCGGCTCGGACGCCAGCAGCCGCCTTGTATAGGGATGCTGCGGGTTGCTGAATATCGCCTCGGTCGGGCCTTCTTCGCGCACCTCGCCATGCTGCATCACATAGACATGCTGGGCAAACTGGCGCACCACCGTCAGGTCATGGGTGATCAGCACCACGGCCATGCCAAGCCGGGCCTTCAGCTCGTCAATCAGTTGCAGGATCTGCGCCTGCACCGTCACATCCAGCGCTGTGGTCGGCTCATCGGCGATCAGCACATCGGGGCGGTTCGCCAGCGCGATGGCGATCATCACCCGTTGGCGCTGGCCGCCGGAAAGCTGGTGCGGATAAGAGCGCAGGCGCGTTTCCGGGTCGGGGATCTGCACCTCTTCCAGCAGTTCCCTTGCCCGCACCATGGCCTGTTGCCGGTTCATTCCCTGATGCAGCCGCAACACTTCGGCGATCTGCGACCCGATGGTGTACACCGGGTTCAGGGACGACATCGGCTCTTGAAAGATCATCGAAATCCGGTTGCCGCGCAGCCTGCGCATCGCTTCCGGTTTCAGATGCGCCATGTCGGTGCCGTTATATAGGATGCGGGTCTCTGCCCCGACCCGCGCCCGCTTCGACAGCAGCCGCATCACCGCCCGCGCCGTCACCGACTTGCCGGAACCGCTTTCGCCCACCAGCGCGATGGTCTGCCCCCGCGACACCCGGAAGCTGACCTTTTTCACCGCCTCGATCATGCCGCCGTCAACCCCGAAGCTGACCTGCACATTCTGCGCGTCAATCACGATGTCAGAGCCGCCGGCACCCATGTTCATGCTGTCTTTCATCGCAACCTCAATAGGGGTCAACGGCATCACGCAACCCGTCGCCGAGTGCGTTGAATGCGAATACGGTCAGCAGCACGAAGCCGACCGGGCTGAGAATCCACGGGTAAGACCCGATCACCGAAAAGGTGCCGGCATCCTGCAGCATCAGGCCCCATGAAATCATGGGCGGCTTAACGGCAAATCCCAGAAAACCAAGGAAACTTTCCAACAGCACGATGGCCGGGATGCCAAGGGTGACCGACACGATCACATGGCTCAGCACATTGGGCAGGATGTGGCGGGTGATGATACGCCAGTCGCCTGCCCCCACCGCCTGCGCCGCCCGGACATAGTCGATCCGCCGCATCGCCAGGGTTTTCGAGCGCACCTCGCGGCTCAGTTGCGCCCAGCCCAGGCCGACGATCACCGCCACCACGAAGGTCAGAAACAGCCAGGTCGGGGCGGTCACCGGGATCAGCGAGGCCAGCGCCAGGTACAGCGGCAATTGCGGAAAAGCCAGAACGACCTCGACAAACCGCTGAAACCACATGTCGAACCGACCACCGATATAGCCCGATGCGATGCCCACCAGGGTGCCGATGATGGTGATCAGCCCGACCGAGATCAGCGCAATCGCCAACGAGACCCGGCTGCCGACAATGCCGCGCGACAGGATATCGCGGCCCAGCTTGTCGGTGCCCAGGATATGCAAGGGCGATCCGTCCTCGACCTGGATGAAATGGCGGCTGACCGGGATCAGGCCGAGGAACTTGTAATCCCACCCCCTGGCAAAGAACACCAGCTTGCGCGGGTTGTCATAGTCGGGGCCATTGAGCGGCTGATAGGTCACCGGATCAAGCTCTTCGCTTTCCACGATGGGAAAGGCCACCGGGCGCAACTGCCAGCCGGTGGCAGGCACGTAAAACCCGATCTCGTCGGGCGGGGCAAACGCGAGCGATGGCTCACGCGGGTTCATCGGGGCGAAGAAATTGGCAAAAACCGAAATGAACAGCAGCGACACCACCATGATGCCGCCAATCATGCCGGGGATCGAGCGGCGGAACCGCCGCCAGACCAGCGCACCATAGCTTTGCGATGTGGTTGATACGGTCGAAAGACGGTCGTCCGCCGCTTCGCCGACGTGGGTCAGCGGCTTGCTTTGCACAGGGGCGGCCATCAGGCATCTCCTCCGACCCGGATCCGCGGATCCAGCAGCGCCAGCAGCAGATCCGCCAGAATATTGCCGACGATCAGCGTGGCCCCCAAAACAAGCAGAAGCGATGCCGTCACGAACACATCACCGATTGCCATGGATCCGACAATGGCGGGGCCGATGGTGGCAAGGCCGAACACGATGGCCACCTCGATCTCGCCGGTCAGCATATAGGGCAGCACCACACCCTGATAGGCGATCAGCGGATGCAGCGCATTGGGCACCGCATGTTTCAGGATCACGGCACCTTCGCTCAGCCCCTTGGCCCGGGCGGTCTCGACATATTGCATGTTGAGCGTATCCAGCAGATTGGCCCGCATCACCCGCATGTTGTAGGCCAGCCCGCCAATGGTGGCGACAAAGATCACCGGCCAGATATGCTGGATCAGGTTCCAGAATTTGGCCCAGTTGAACTGGAACCAACCCAGCCACATCGGCTGACCACCGAATTTCGACGAATAGAACGACCCGATTTCCTGCACGTTCAGCTTGTATGCCAGCACATACAGAATGATGAGTGCGAACAGAAAGCGCGGGATCGTCATCCCCAGAAACGAGATGAACGACAGCAGGGTATCAACCCAGGTATATTGCCGCGTTGCCGCCAGCACGCCAAAGCCGATGCCGAACAGCGAGGCGAGGAAATGGCAGGTGAGCGCGATGCCGATGGTGATCGGCAGGCGCTGCAGGATCACTTCTGACACCGGCTTGTTGTAAAGGTACGACTGGCCAAAGTCGCCGCGGCTGACGATGCCCCAGATCCAGCGCACGTATTGTACCGGCATCGGATCGTTCAGCCCATGGGTTTCGCGGTAGGCCTCGGCGGCGGCAGAGGCGGTTTCCGAGGTGGCATTGCCCTGCACCATCATGTTGGTGCGGATGAAATCACCGTAGTCGCCCGGCGGGGCCTGAATGATCGTGAAGGTGATGATGCTCATCACCAGCAGCACGGGAATTGCCTGCATCACCCGGATCGCGAGAAATCGGAGCATGGCCTGAGAACTTTCTCTGGACGAATATCGGCGGAAAACCCGACTGACCTGCGGTCTGCGGCGGGCAAAGGCTCAGGATCGGAATGCGTTGAAAACGGAGGGCGGGGCCGTCGTGGCCCCGCCCCGTCTGTCACTTACTCCATGGCACCCGGATCACCCGGCTTGCCCGGCAGCGTCTGCGGATGCAGTTCCGCACCGATCTGCTTGTCGGCAGCCACAAACACCCGCTCGCGGATGATATTGTCTTCGGCCCAGTTGTACATGAAGATCGGCGCCCCTGCCGGGATGTTGGAAAAGCGCTTGTTGATGATCAGTGCACCCGGATAGGCCGTGAGGCCGATGCCGTCGAGGTTTTCGGTGTAGAGCTTCTGATAGGTCTTCATCAGCGCAACCCGTTCAGCCGGATCCCGCGTACCGATGAAGGCGTTCACCGTATCGACCATCTGCTGTTCATAGGGCAGCAGATCCAGTTCACCCGCGCTATTGGCCCGGTGATGGTTCGACGTGGTCGGACCGGTTGGTGCCAGTTGCACGGTGTTCTGCACCACCGTGATCAGTTCGGTGCCGTTGCGGACAACGATCAGATCGAACTTGCCGCTGTCGCGGGCATTGTCGAAGTCTTTGCCCGTCAAGGCATTCAGTGTCACCTTCACCCCGACATCGGCCAGCATGGCAACCACGCCTTCGGCCAGGTTCTTGTCGGTGGCATAGTCGGACTGGGTCAGCAGCGTGACGTTCAGATCGTCGCCACCCGCCAGGTTGACAAAACCGTTGCCGTCCGGGTCGGTCAAACCGGCCTTTTCAAGATGGGCCTTGGCGGTTTCGACCGAGAACGGATAGTATACGGTGCTGTCCTTGTCATAGAACGAGGTCCCGGCATAAAGGCCGCCCGGATAGATCGTGGTAAACGGCCCTTTGACAAGACTGTCGCCCAGCCGCTGCCGATCCAGTGCATAGCTGATCGCCATGCGGAAATCGACGTTGCGGTTCAATTCACGCACCGCCTGACCACGGGCGTCGGGTTCGCCCCAGCCATTGCCCGACAGGTTCGGGAACAGCGTATAGCCAATGGTCCGTGGCCCGAACGCCAGCTTGGCCGGCGATGCCGGGTCAGCCGCCTTTTTCAGGCTTTCCACATAGTTTTCAGCCTGTTCAAGGTTCGAAAAGTCACCGCTTCCGGCCACAGCCTGGATGTCGCGGTCGCCCCATGTCGACAGGCGATACTGCATCTCGTCGAGATAGGGCAGCTGCTGGCCGGCTTCGTCAACCTTCCAGTAATAGGGGTTGCGGCGCAGCACCACGATATCGTCGGGGCGATGCTCCACCACCACCCAGCCGCCGATGGTGGGGAAGTTCATGTAGTCGGACGGAAAAGCCTTTTGGAACGCCTCATAGCTTTCGCCGCCATATTTCGGATGCTTGGACTTCAGGATGTGGCTCGGGCCGGGGCAGAAGTTGCCATAGGCCATCGCATAAAGAACCGATTCCGGAAAGGCCGTCTCGAACGTCATCTTGAAGCTGTAGGCGTCGATCACTTCCAGATTGCCGCCGGCATAGGTGGCTTGTGCGGCACCCATCAATGGTGTCACTTCCGGATCCATCACGACATCGTTCCAGTAAAACGCGACGTCTTCGGTGTCGAACGGGTCGCCGTCAGACCATTTGGCACCCTCGATCAGATGCACCGTCAGGGTCTTGCCGTCTTCGGACCATTCCCAGGCCTTGGCGAGGTTGGGCATCGGCTGCAGATCGGTCGGGTTGACCTCAAACAGCGGGCCGGTGCGGGTCAGACATTCGACCAGACCGATGTCGATGCCGCCCCAGCCATAGCTTTGCCCGGCCCAGAAGTTCCAGCCTTCGGGGCGGCCCCCGATCACATGGCGCATCACGTCGCCGTAAACGCCGTTGCCATCGACCATGTTGGCGGTCTTGTAAACCAGCGGCTCTTTCGGCAGACGGTCAGCCAGCGGCGGCAACTTGCCGGTGCTGACGAATTTCTCGGTGACCCATGCCGGTTCCGAATAGGCAGGCAGCGCCCTGTAATCATAGATGTCGGACCGGTTGACAAAGGTCGCTTCGCCCTGCGCGTCAAACTTCGGCGCATCGGGCGGTGTGGTCGGGGCCATCATTTCGGCATGCATGGCAACTGCCGAAACGCCAAGCATCAGCGCCGCGAACCCGGCGCGTTTCAAACTTTTTTGCATATGTCCTCCCTTCGGCAGGTGGTTCCTGCCGCGTTTCGGCCAAGCCGGAGCCTCCTCGCCCCGGTCATCGACCTTGGCGCAACTCTGAGGCCACGGCGGCTTTACAACAATATCGTTTTCCTACATTCTTTTCCGGAATCTTAAGATCTGTGTGAAAGTCGGAAGCTGATGGCCCCGGTGAAACTCGTTCCACCTGTCCACCGCACCAACCCTGCGGCAAAAGGTTCCAAAGCGGTTCCGGCTTTGCCCCCGGTGACCCTGCCCACCCGCATGGCGCGGATGACCGACGCGGCACCCTCGACCGAGCGCCACTTCTACAACACCACCCGGGCCTTTGGCCGCTTCGGCATCCGGCTGTTCGAGCCGCAGATCATGCCCCTGCCGCATTGGCACGGGCATATCGAAGGCAATTTCCTGATCAATGCCACCATGCTCTATTCGGTTGATGGCGATGCGGTGCTCATCCCCGAAGGCAGGATGGTGCTGTTCTGGGCCGGGGTGCCGCATCAGTTGACCGAAGTGACCGCGACCAACACCGACATTCCGCGACTGTGCAACGTCTACATGCCGGTCGATGCCTTTCTGTTCATGCCCCATATCGCGCAACTGCAGGTGGCGATGCTGTCGGGTGCGATGGTATTGCTGCCAACCGCGCTGTGCGACATTTCAATGATCGAGCGCTGGTACAGCGACTACCGGTCCGGCGATTTTGAACGGACTGAAGTGGTGAAGATGGAATTGAACACCCTGTTTCGCCGGGCCTTGCTGGGCGATCTGACCTTTCTGCGCCAGCCGATGGCGGTGATGGGGCAGGAGCGGGCGATGTCGTCGGCCCAGATCCGCCATGTGGTGGAAATGGTGCGCTACATCATGGAACATCTTGGGGCCCCGATGCGCAACGCCGATGTGGCGGCGGTGACCGGCCTGCACCAGAATTATGCCCTGTCGCTGTTCACCCGGGTGATGCGGCTGCCGATGAAGCAGTTCGTGATCCGGCTGCGCCTGCTGCGGGCGCGTGCGCTGCTGACCGAAAGCTCGATGCCGATCACCTCGGTCGCCGAAGCCTCGGGTTTCACCTCGATCAGCCAGTTCTATCAGCAGTTCAAGGCGTCTTACGGGCTGCCACCGAACCATCTGCGCGGCAGCTACATCAACAAGGCGCTGCGCTGAGCGGCGCCTTTCGCGGCGCGGCCTCTTTTCCCTCGACGCCCAGGCGCAAGGGGAGCGGCGCGCCCTGCCCCTACCCCAGCGCGTAGCCCGCACCGCGCACCGTGCGCAGCGGATCGTCGCCGCCGTGCTGGCACAGCGCCTTGCGCAGCCGCCCGATGTGAACATCGACCGTCCGGCTGTCGACATCGACATCACGGCCCCAGACCCGGCCCAGCAACGCCTCGCGGCTCCACACCCGGCCGGGCTTTTCCATGAAGGTGGCGAGCAGGCGATATTCGGTCGGGCCAAGATGCAGCGCATTGGCACCGCGCTGCACCCGGTGGGTTTCGGCATCGAGCGTCAGATCGCCCCATTCCAGCCTGCCGCCCTGCGTGGCCGGGCGGGTGCGGCGCAGCAGGGCGCGGATGCGGGCCAGAAGCTCGGCCACCGAATAGGGTTTGGTCACATAATCATCCGCCCCGGTTTCAAGGCCGCGGATCCGGTCAACCTCTTCCGAGCGCGCCGACAGCATCAGGATCGGCAGCCCACGGGTTTCGGCGCGCATCTTCAGGCGGCGGCACACCTCGATGCCGGAGATCTTGGGCAGCATCCAGTCCAGCACCACCAGATCGGGGGTCTCTTCGGCAACCAGCAGCAGCGCCTCTTCGCCATCCTGGGCGCGCGCCACCCGAAAACCCTCGGCGGCAAGGTTGTAGGCCAGCACTTCGCTTTGGGCCGGTTCATCCTCCACCACCAGAACCAGCGGCTGGTTGGCGACCATCAGAAGCCACCGTTCGACAGGTCGGCAGCGGCGATGTCCACCGCTTCGCTCTTGGGCCGCTCATCGTCGGGAACGCGGCCGGTCACCAGATAGATCACCTGTTCGGCAATGGCGGTGACATGATCGCCCATGCGTTCGGTATTCTTGGCGATGAAATGCAGATGCATGCAGGGCGTGATGTTGCGCGGGTCCTCCATCATATGGGTCAGAAACTGGCGGAACAATGCATTATACATCTGGTCGACATCATGGTCGCGGGCGCGGACATCAGCCGCGCGTTCAACGTCGCGCTGGATATAGGCATCCAGCGCATCTTTCAGCATCAGTTCCACCGCCCGCGCCATCCGCCGCACCGAACCGCTGGCCCCCTCTACCGCGGTCAGTTGCATCAGGACCACCGAACGTTTGCTCATGTTCTTGGCATAATCGCCGATCCGTTCCAGGTTGGCGCTGATCTTGAGCACCGACAGCACCGTGCGCAGATCGCCGGCGGTGGGGGCCCGGGTCGCCAGCACCCGGGCGACATCCTGATTGATCTGGTCTTCGAGCGCGTCGATCAGCTTGTCATCAAGGCGAACCCGGTAGGCCAGTTCCTCATCGCGGGTTTCCAGCGCCTGAACGGCGTTGCGGATGGCGGCTTCGACCAGGCCGCCCATCTTCATGATATGGGCCTGAATCGCCTCCAGATCGCGGTCAAAGGCTGACACGATATGCTGTTCGTTTGGCATGATATCTCCCTCAGCCGATCCGGCCGGTGATGTAGCTTTCGGTGCGCGGGTCTTGCGGCGTGGTGAATATCTGGCCGGTTTCACCATATTCGACCAGACTGCCCAGGTGAAAGAACGCCGTGCGCTGGCTGACACGTGCCGCTTGCTGCATCGAATGGGTCACGATCACCACCGAAAACTGGCTGCGCAATTCGTCGATCAGGTCTTCGACCTGCGCGGTTGCAATCGGATCCAGCGCCGAACAGGGCTCATCCATCAGCAGCACCTCGGGGGATGTGGCGATGGCGCGGGCGATGCACAGGCGCTGCTGCTGGCCGCCCGACAGGCCGGTGCCGGGCGAATGGAGGCGGTCTTTCACCTCATTCCACAGCGCGGCACGGCGGATCGAGTTTTCGACAACCTCATCCAGTTCGGCCTTGTTGCGGGTCAGGCCATGGATCTTGGGTCCATAGGCCACATTGTCATAGATCGACTTGGGAAACGGGTTGGGTTTCTGAAACACCATGCCGACCCGGGCGCGCAACTGCACCGGATCGACGCGGGGATCATAGATATCCTCGCCATCCATGGTGATGGTGCCTTCGACGCGGCAGATCGGGATCGTGTCGTTCATCCGGTTCAGGCAGCGCAGAAAGGTCGATTTGCCGCAGCCCGACGGGCCGATGAACGCGGTCACGGTCTTGTCAAGGATATCGACATTCAGATCCTTGATGGCGTGGCTGGTGCCGTAAAACACCTGCACGTTGCGCGCTGAGATCTTGTTGCTTTGGATGTCCACGGTCCGCTCCACAATGCGCATGTCGTTCATGTCTTTGCCCTTCCCGGACAGGTTACCACCGGCGTTCGAAGCGGCGGCGCAACAGGATCGCCAGCACGTTCATCACGACGAGGAAGATAAGCAGGATGATGATCGCCCCCGAGGAGCGTTCGATGAAAGCAGGGTCGGCCCGCTGTGCCCAGCCATAGACCTGCACCGGCAGCGCCGTGGCGGGGTCAAGAAAACCTTCGACCGGTGCCGACGGATAATTGTCGACAAAGGCCACCATCCCGATCAGCAGCAACGGCGCGGTTTCGCCAAGGGCCGAGGCCAGACCAAGGATGGTTCCGGTCAGGATACCGGGCATTGCCAGAGGCAGGACGTGGTGGAACACCGTCTGCATCTTTGACGCGCCGATCGCCAGGGCGGCATCGCGGATCGACGGTGGCACCGCCTTGATCGAGGCCCGCGTGGCGATGATGATCGTGGGCAGCGTCATCAGCGACAGCACCAAGGCACCGACGATGCTGGACGAGTTCGGCATGCCGGCAAAGTTGATGAAGATCGCCAGGCCCAGAATGCCGAACACGATCGACGGCACGGCGGCAAGGTTCGAGATGTTCACCTCGATCGCATCGGTCCAGAAGTTCTTGGGGGCAAATTCTTCCAGATAGATCGAACAGGCAACGCCGACCGGGACGCAGGTGATCAGGACCAGCAGCATCATATAGGCCGACCCGATGATCGCAACACCCAGACCAGCCGCCTCGGGCCGCTGGTCAGAGGCGTCGGGCGAGGTGATGAAATCCCAGTTGAACACCGACTTCAGGATGCCCGCCTCGCGCAGCTTGTCGGCGAGTTGCAACTGCTCGGGCGTGACGTTGCTGTCACGCTGCGCGGTTTCCATGGTGACCCGACCCTTCAGGTAGCCGTCGATCCGGCCCGTCGCCAGAACAGTCGCGTCAATCGTGGTGCCGATCAGGGCCGGATTGGCCAGAACCATGGCGCGCAGATCGCCCGCCGCGTCCTTGGAGATCATGTCGGCCACCTCCTTTTCGGACTGGCCCTCGATGGCGATGCCTTTGCTGTCAAGCTCGGCCTTCAACGCCGCCGCCAGCACCTTGTTATAGCCCAGCGTGGTGATCTTGCCCATTTCGTCGCGGTTGCGGTTGCCCTTGGGGTCCAGAACCTCGGCGGTCAACTGGGTCGGAAAGCTGAGCTTGGCCTGATAGAACGCCGAAACGCCGTCCGAAAGGATGGTCCACAACATGATGCCCAGCGTCGCCAGACTGACCGCGATGGCCGCAATGCCATAGGCCTTGAACCGGGCCTCGGCGGAATTGCGCCGCTTCATCAGCGGGGTCTGTTGCAGCAACGAGGATTTCGGATGAGCGGGGGCGGCCATGCCGCTGGCGGTTGCGTCGGTCAATCATATTGCTCCCGGTATTTGCGGACGACCAGCAGGGCCACGATGTTCAACGCCAGAGTGATCACGAAAAGGGTCATGCCAAGGGCAAAGGCCACCAGCGTCTCAGGTGAGTTGAAATCGGTATCGCCGGTCAACTGGCCGACGATCTTGACCGTCATGGTTGTCATCGCCTCGAACGGGTTCAGGCTCAGCTTGGCGGCAGCCCCGGCGCCCATCACCACGATCATCGTCTCGCCGATGGCGCGCGAGGCGGCCATCAGGCAGGCCCCGACGATCCCCGGCAAGGCGGCTGGCAGCAGCACCTGGCGGATGGTTTCCGATTTGTTTGCCCCAAGACCCAGCGACCCGTCACGCATCGATTGCGGCACGGCGTTGATGATGTCGTCCGACAGCGACGAGATGAAGGGAATGTTCATGATCCCGATCACCAGACCGGCCGTCATCACCGACGAGCCGGAATTGCCCCAGCCCAATGGCTGGGCAAAGTAGTCGCGCAGCATCGGACCCACGGTCACCAGCGCGAACAGACCGAAAACCACCGTCGGGATCCCGGCAATCACCTCGATCAGCGGCTTGACCCAGGCCCGGACCTTCTTGCTGGCGTATTCCGCCAGATAGATCGCCGCGAAAAGCCCGATCGGTACCGACACGATCATCGAGATCAGCGAGATATACATCGTGCCCCAGATCAGCGGCCAGATCCCCAGTTCCGAGTCGCCTTGGAAGTTGGGCGACCAGGTCAGGCTGAAGAAGAAATCCTGAAACGGATACTGGGTGAAAAAGTTGATCGTCTCGGACAGCATCGAATAGACGATGCCCACGGTTGTCAGAATGGCGATCGAAGATGCGGCGATCAGCAGACCAAGAACGGCTTGTTCGACCCGGTTGCGGGCACGGAAATCCCTGTGCGTCACCATGACCGAATAGATCAGCCCGGCAACAGCCAGCAGCACCACCAGAATGGTGCGCCCGGCAGCGCCCCAGGCGGTCAGCACCCGGTAATCCTGTGCGGCGGCCAGAACCTCTTTCGATACGTCCGACCCGAGCGCCACGCCAACCCGCGCCAGCTTGTCGCGCATGTTGGTAAATTCGGTGCGGATCATTCCCGCCTCTTTCTCGGTCATCACTCCCGCAGCCACGGCAACATCCAGCCCGCTGGCCACCCGGCGCACATCCGACATGACCAGGCTCATCGCGCTGCTATCCGCGGTCATCTCGGGCGGCAACACCGCCTCAATCCGGCTTTCCAGCACGAAAGGCTGGATAATCAACCACAGCACCAACCCGGTCAATGCGGGGACCAGCACCATGAGCGCACCGTGCCAGCCGTAATAGACCGGCAGCGAATGCAGCGTCCTGGGGTTGCCCTGAACCGAGGCCATGACCCGCTGACGGCACAGCATAAACGCCGCCGTCGCCAATACCGCCAGAACGACAAGCAGCAAAAGAACCGACATCGGGGATCCTGTCCGCAAGAATGAATGATATCTCGTCAAGAAAAAGGTGGCACCCGAAGGCGCCACCTTTTGGTTTGGCTTATTCCAGCGGACCCATCGGGGTCTCGGCTTCGACCATCGCCTGGGTCGCAGCCAGTTCCGGATCCGACACCAGACCGTAAGCAGCCAACGGGCCGTCCGGGCCGGCCATCTCGTCCGACAAGAAGAAGGTGATATACTCCTTCAGGCCGGGGATCACGCCGATGTGGGCCTTCTTGACGTAGAAGTACAGCGGGCGCGATACCGGGTATTCGGCCGAAGCGATGGTTGCAGCCGAAGGCACCACGCCGTTCATGGTGGCGACGCGCAGCTTGTCGGTGTTGTTCTGGTAGAACGACAATCCGAATACGCCGATGGCGGTCTTGTCGGCGTCGATGCGGGCCAGAGTCTCGGTATAGTCGCCGTCGATGTCGACCGACTTGCCGTCGGTGCGCAGTTCATGGCAAGCTTTCTTGGCATTGTCACCCTTTTCCTTGTCGTCCTTGCCTTCGGCAACGGCCAAGTAAAGATCCAGTGCACCGCTGTCCTTGCAGCCAGCTTCGATCACCTTGATGTCGAACACTTCGCGCGTGCCGTGCTTGGTGCCGGGAACAAACGCCAGGATCGCCTGAGCCGGCAGAGCAGCGTCAACTTCGTTCCAGGCAGCGGCGGCGTTGTCAACCAGCGCGCCGTCCTTGGCAACCTTGGCAGCAAGGCCGCCATAGATTTGCGCCGGGGTGAAGGCAAACTCGGCGCCGTTCACGTCGGAAGCGAACACGATGCCGTCATAGCCGAAGCGGACTTCCATGATCTCGGCCACACCGTTGGTGGTGCAAAGTTCGATGTCCGACTTGGAAATGCGCGAAGACGAGTTGGCGATGTCGACGGTGTTTTCGCCAACGCCTTCGCACAACTTCTTGCGGCCTGCACCCGAACCGCCACCTTCAACGACCGGCGACGGGAAGTCGAAGTTTTCGCCGAAGGCTTCGGCGACGATGGTGGCATAGGGCAGAACGGTCGACGAACCGGTGACCTGAACCTGGTCACGGGCTGCGGCAGAGGTGGCAATGGCGGCAAAAGCCAGCGCGCAGGTACTCATTTTCAGATAGATCATCGGTAGCTCCTGAACTGGGAGGGAAAGCCACCCCTTTGGGCGACCTTGCAGCGGGGTCTAGGCAGTTGCCGCTATGCTTTTGTGACACTTGCGTAACAATTTCATGACAGGGTCCGACCTGGTTGTGGCATCGTCGTGCCCCCATGAAAGTGACCCCGGACGCAATGGCCGGATTTACCCATGTTAACTGTCTGGCAGCACAACCGAGAACCGGCTGCCCTTGCCGGGGGCGCTGTCGATCCGCAGCCGCCCGCGATGGCGGTTGACGATATGCTTTACGATCGCGAGCCCCAGACCGGTGCCACCCTTTTCGCGGCTGCGGTGCGAATCGACCCGGTAGAATCGCTCGGTCAGCCGCGGCAGGTGCAGCGGGTCGATCCCTTCGCCGCGGTCGATCACCTCGATCACCACGGCAGGGCGCAGCAAACCGGCGTCGCGCGGCTCATGCCGCACCGAAACCGTCACCACCTTGTCGGCACCGCCATATTTCACCGCATTCTCGATCAGGTTCTGCATGACCTGCTGCATCTGGTCGGCATCGGCCGGGGCTATCTGCGGACCCGGTTCACCGGTCAGTTCCAGTTCCACCCCCTGCTGCGCCGCCAGCGGCCGCATGGCTGCCAGCGACGACTGCACGATAGCAACCAGGTCGATCTGTTCGGTCGGGCGCACCCTTTCATCGGATTCGACCCGGCTGAGACTCAGCAGATCGCTGACCAGCCGGTTCATCCGGCCCGCTTCGCGCGCCATGATCCCCAGAAAGCGGTCCTGCGCAGCACGGTCATCGCGCGCTGCCCCTTTCAGGGTTTCGATGAAGCCCAGCAACGCCGTCAGCGGTGTGCGCAATTCATGGCTGACATTGGCCACGAAATCACGGCGGATCTGTTCGGCCTGCTCTGCCGCTGTCATGTCCTGCAGGCTCAGCAGCGCGGCACCACCGGGCAACGGCGCGGCAGTCAGGCGGAACAATGCGTCGGTCGGCCCTTCGCTCAGGCTCAGCCGGGCCTGCCCCATCTGACCGTGCCGCAACACCTTGTCGATCAGATCCACCACCGCAGGATGGCGCAACACCACGGCATGGTGGCGCCCCTCGATCTGCGGGCCGAACAGCGCGCGGGCAAGGGCATTGGCGCACAGGACGCGCTGATCCGCGCCGATCAGCAGCATCGGCAAGGGCATTGCCGCCAACAGCGCCTCAGTCTGATCCAGGTCCATCTGCGGCAGCCCTTTCAAGAGTGCGACAGGTTAGCGGCGGCAGCGTAACGAATTTGCGTCAGTGCCGGAAGGATGGCAATGCGTGATTCAGTTTCGGTCTTGCAACATTTTGCGCGAAATGTAACCTGAGGGTGTTCGAAGCTTCATCCCCTATACCTTGCGCAGAGCGGGAAGATAGCTTTGATGCAAGTTTGCAAACCATCGTCGCCATGCTGACCGAAAAACCCAGTGCAGGCTTGCAAAACGGAACCCTCGCGGGCTCCGACCGGACATTCGACAGAGTGCTGGTCATCAGCAGCGCCGTCGCCACGCCGGTGCAGCAATTGCTGCACAAGGGCTCGGTGCTGGTCAATGCAGGTTTTTCCGAACTGACGGCTGAGTTGCTGGCCCGGGTGAAACCCGATTGCATTCTGGCGCCCCTGGTCGGGATCGAATGCGACGTGGTGGAAGTGGCGTCTCGCCTGAACCGGCTTGGCTACCACGGCCTTTTGCTGGCAGTGACCGGGCCTTTGCCCAACCCGACTGTCATCCGCGCAGAGGTTCGGGCGGCAAATCCCAACCTGACCTTTGACCTGATCGAAAACCCCCCTGCCCACCGGCAACCTTGATCTGCCCCTTTTGCCCCGAAAAACTGCCGCAAGCCGGGATTGCCCGGCGACGGTCACCGGGCCTATGCCGGGGCGGCGCTGCGCCAATCCGTGCTGCCATAGGCCGCCAGCGCCCGTTCGCGCCCCTCGGCCAGCCCGACCACCGGGGCGGGATAGGCATCGTCGGGGCGCAGTGCCCAACCCCGGGGAACCGCGTCGTAAAAGGCCAGCGCATCCTGACCCGGAGCCGTGCTGAGTTCGGCGATGAACCGGTGGCGGTAGCGGGCATCACCATCGAATTTCGCCGCCTGACCATCGGGGTTGAAGATGCGAAAGTATGGCGCAGCGTCGGGGCCGCAACCGGCCACCCATTGCCAGCCCATGGCGTTGGACGCCGGGTCCCAGTCGGTCAGCCAGTCGGCGAACCACGCCAGACCAACCCGCCAGTCGGTCATCAGGTGCTTGGTCAGATAACTCGCAGCCACCATCCGCGCCCGGTTGTGGATGGTGCCGGTCACCGCCAGTTCACGCATCGCGGCATCGACCAGTTGCACCCCGGTGCGCCCCTGTTTCCAGCGCATCGCCGCCGGATTGTCGCCCTGCCAGGGAAAGGCGGCCCATTCCGGTTTCCACGGCTTGCTGGCGAGATCCGGCCAATGGTGGATCAGGTGGCAGGCAAAATCGCGCCAGACCAGTTCTTTCAGAAAGGTCTCCGCCCCGGCATCGCCGCGCGCCATCGCGCCAAAGCCCGCGTGCCAGATCTGGCGCGGGCCGATCTCGCCACATGTCAGGTTTTCCGACAGGTGCGAGGTGGCATCGACCCCCGGGAAATCCCGCATTGCCGCGTATCGCCCGATCTTGCGGGCCAGAAACTCCGTCAGCCGGTCCATTGCCGCTACTTCGCCGATGCGCTGATGGGTGACAACTACAGCGGCTCCCCGCTGCATCGCCGCCCCCATCTGCCAGTCATCCAGTCGATCGGTGGCAGGCCAGTGCGATGGCGGGGGCAGGAATGCCGGGGCGGGCAATGGCAGCGCCACCTCCCTGCCACGCACAGCCGACCAAAAGGGGGTAAAGACCCGGTACGGCCCGCCCGCCCCGGTCGCAACCGTCCAGGGTTCGTGCAGCACATGGCCCGGGTGGCTTTCCGCCACGGTCCCCCCGGCCTTCAGCGCCGCCTTGACCGCCGTGTCGCGTAGCCGCGCTGCCGGGTCATGTAGCCGCCCCCACTGCACCGCCCCGGCCCCGGTTTCGGCAACCACCGCCTGCAGCGTTGCCAAAGCCGCGCCGCGCCGCAGGATCAGGCGGCTGCCGCGCGCCGCCAGCACCTGCCCCAGGTGTGCCAGGCCAAGGCCCAGCCGCCATTTCGCCGCAGCCCCCAGCGTTTCACTACACTCGTCATGGATAAACAGCGGGATCACCGGCTGGCCACCTGCCAGCGCCGCCACCAGCGCCGGATTGTCGGCCAGCCGCAGGTCGCGCCTGATCCACCAGATTACCGGCACCATGGCACGGCCTCAGGCAGGGGTCTGCAACACGAGATCCAGCGCCGCGATCAGCCGCGCCACTTCCCCGGCTGATGTATAGTGCACAAAGCTCATCCGCAGCACCCCCTGTTCCAGATCGACCCCCAACGCTTTCAGGGGCCGCACCGCGTAGAAATCACCGCCGCCACAGTTGATGCCATGCGCAGCCAGTGCGCGGGCGACGGGCTCGGCGGCGCGGTCCAGCACCACCGCCACTGTCGGGGCACGGCCTTGCGCCCGGCGCGGCCCGATCAGCCGCAGATCATTGCGCGCCGCCAGATAGTCCAGCAGCGGCTGCGCACAGGCCACTTCGGCGGCGCGCATCAGATCATGCACCGCACGGCCACGTTCAACCGGCGTGGCACCTCCTGCAAAGTGGTGACTGTAACAGCCATCGAGATAGTCGGCGATTCCGGCACAGGCGGCGATCTGGGCATGGTCGGGGCCTGCGGGGGTGAAGCGCTTGTACAGACTGTCGGCATTGAAGTAATGCCCCTGATTGGGCAGCGCCATGCCAAGGCTGCGGCGGATCACCATGATGCCCTGATGCGGGCCATAGGTCTTGTAGGCCGAAAACAGGTAGATATCGGCCCCAAGGCCCGCCACGTCGGGCAATCCGTGCGGTGCATAGCTGACACCATCGACACAGGTGACAGCCCCCGCCGCATGGGCCAGCGCCACGATATCGGCCACCGGATTGATTTCGGCCACCACATTGGAGCAATGGGGAAAGCACACCAGCCTGGCCCCCTGATCCAAAAGCCCCGGCAGTGCCTCCAGCGGCAGATGACCGGTTTCGGGGTCGATCCGCCATTCCAGCACGCGGATGCCATCGGCCGCCAGTCGGCGCCATACGCCGGAATTCGCCTCATGGTCCTGATTGGTGACGATGATCGCGTCACCCGGTTTCAGCCAGCCACGGAATGCCTGCGCCAGCACATAGGTGTTGGTCGATGTCGAGGGGCCAAAGCTGACCTCGTCACCCTCCACCCCCATGATCGCGGCCAGCCGCGACCGCGCCTCGTCCATCTCGGCCCCGGCCAGTTCCGACACGGCATAGGGGGCATAGGGCTGCACCTTGCGTTCACGGTAGAACCGCGCCAGCCGGTCCACCACCGGGCGGCAGGGATAGGAACCGCCGGCATTTTCAAAGAACGCCTGTCCCGCCAGCGACGGCTCGGAAAAAGCGGGGAACTGGGCGCGGGTAAAGGCAAGGTCAAGCTGGGTCATCGGTGCGGTCCTGGCAGCGGGATGGCGGAAAAGGGCGGGCAGACGGCCATCCTAGGGGCGATGATGGCCAGCGCAAGCCCGCACAGGCGGCCGCCGCAACTAATATCCCCGCACTTTGCCACTTTTTGGCGCAGAGGCACGGCGTTTCAGCGTTGAACTGATTGAAATTTGTGCAGAAAGGCACAAAAGACCGACTTGAGGCTTGATGCCCGCAACAGACATGCCTTAGCAGGGAGCTACAATCCATCGTTCTCCATCAATAGGGATCACAATGAACGTTCGCGCTTTGGCTCTGGGATCGGTTGCGTTTGCTGTCCTGGGCGGGTCGGTTGCCGCACAGGATGCAGACCTGATGGTGTTCGACTGGGCCGGGTTCGAAAATCCGGGGCTTCACACCTCGTTTGAGGCGAAACATGGCGCGCTGCCGACCTGGAGCTTTTTCGCCGATGATGATGAGGCCTTTCAAAAAGTCTCCTCCGGCTTCAAGACCGATCTGACCCATCCCTGCTCGCAGATGGTGGGGAAATACCGCGATGCCGGGCTGATCGAGCCGTGGGACACCGCGAAAATCCCCGCCTTTGGCGACATCGACCCGATGCTGATGGCGAGCCCGGTCTTTGCCGATGAGACCGGCACCTGGTTCCTGCCAACCGACTGGGCCTCGACCGCGCTGGCCCATAATGCCGATGAAGTGCCGCCCGAGGATGTCGCCAGCCTGCAGGTCTTTACCGACCCGAAATACGAAGGCCGGATTTCGATCCCAGACAATACCGACGATGCCTGGGCGCTGGCGCTGCTGGCCACCGGCGTATCCGACTGGACCAATCTGACCGAGGAGCAGTTTCAGGCCGCCGCCGACTGGATGCGCAAGGCGCATTTCAACGTGCGCGCCTATTGGGCCGATCCGTCGGAACTGGCGCAACTGATGGCCTCGGGCGAGGTGCTGATCGCCTGGTCGTGGCCCGATGCCGTCACCCAACTGCGCTCCGACGGTTACAACATCGGCTTTCAGCGTGAAGCGATCGAAGGCTCATCGGCGTTTCTGTGCGGCTTCATCAACATGAAAGACGGGCCGGGCAGCGAGGACAACGCCTATGATTTCATCAATTCCTGGTATGAGCCGTCGTCGGCGATCACCCTGCTGAATGATTTCGGCTATGGCTCGGCGATCCCAAAGAACATGGCGCAGTTCGATGCCGAAACGCTGGCCACGGTCGGCCTTGGGCCGCTGACGGTGCCGGTGCTCAATCAGCTGCCGATCCCCGGCGACATGCGGGGCCGGATGCAGGAAGAGTTTGAAAAGATCAAAGCCGGGTTCTGATCCGCCGGAGCGATGCTGAACCAGCGCCGCTCCTGGCCGGGCGGCGTTTCTGGTGGCGGGGACAGAGCCTCCGGCGGGGATATTGGGTGCCAATAAGAAACCGCGCCGGCTAGCCCCTTGCTGCGGCAAAGCATTTGCCGAGCCAAAGCACTTGCCGAGGCCCCGCCCTGCGCCTATGTAGATGTTGTCGCCGGCAACGGAGACTATGGTGATAAACGCGCACGTAATACGCGGATCGGACCCGGGGGCGGTACCCGGCGACTCCACCAACCATTCCCTCATTGGGGGCGGAGGGGGTCGAAACAGGATCGACGAACGTCCAAAGGTGTCAGCTTTTGCCCGGCAGGGTGCTACCGTTATCGGCCCAAAATGTACAGTTGCCAATGACAACCGTGCTCCGGCAATGGCTCTGGCTGCGTAAGCAGTTCGAGTCGCCGATCTAAGCCCTTGCGCTTAGCAGCGTAAGGCGGGGCCCGCCGGAGCCTGGCAACAGAATCCGGCACTTAACCCGCCCGCAGCAACGGCTTCGTCGAGACGCCACGGCTGCGGAGCTTGGAACAGAATCCGGCAGCGAAACCGACGACTTACCTTGCAAGCGCTTCGATAGCGCCGCACCATGGCGGGATGTTGCGCATTCTGGCCCTGTTAGCCACTGTTTCCGCGCCGGCCCGGGCCTGCGATACCGCATTGCTGCTGGCCATCGATGTTTCCGGCTCGATAGATGCCGGGGAATATGCCACCCAGTCACAGGGTCTGGCTGCGGCGCTTGCCGATCCCGATGTGGTCGCGGCCCTGCTGCAGGGGCAGGTGGCGCTGGCGGTGGTGCAATGGTCGGGCAAGGGTGAACAAGCGCTGACCCAACCCTGGCGGCGCATGCTGTCGGCAGATGAGATCGCGCGGTTTGCCGATACCGCCGCCGCCCTGCCCCGCCGCTACGGGTCCGATACCGCCGTCGGTCAGGCGCTGGATTTTGCGGTCAGCCAGTTTCCGGCGGTGGCGGATTGTACCCGGCACGTGATCGACATCTCCGGCGACGGTCAGGAAAATGTCGGCTTCACGGTTGCCGCCGCCCGCAGCCATGCCGAGGCCGCCGGTATCGAGGTGAACGCCATCGCCATCGAAGACCCCGGGCAGTCGATGCCGATCACCAGCTTTTATCTGAAATGGGTGGTCACCCGGCGCGGCTTTGCCATGACTGCACGCGGCTTGCAGGATTACCCCCGCGCGATCCGTGAAAAGCTGCTGCGCGAACTGGCAAAGCCGGTGGGTTAAGTCTTGACCGCCGCGCCCCCTTGCCGCTAATCAGCCGCAATGGGGGCCGCGATTGCCCCGTGAGGCGCAAGCTCAACTGTCGCATCCCCGTGGACCCTTCACCAAGGATGCCAAGCATGCCCGGCCCCGATGCCATTACCCCTGCTCAACTGATGCGACTGATCGGCACGCCAGATGCCCCGGCCATCCTTGATCTGCGGATCGCGGAAGATGTTGCCGCCGACCCCTGTCTGATCCCCGGATCGCGTCTCCATGCCTATGGCGAGATCCTGGCGCTGCTGCCCGAGTTGCAGGGGCGGCGCACCGTAGTGTCGTGCCAGCGCGGCGGCAAATTGTCGTCGGGCGGTGCTTCGTTGCTGCGGGCGCATGGCATCGCGGCAGAATTGCTCGACGGCGGCGCCGTGGCCTGGCGCGCGGCCGGTTTGCCGATGATGCCGCTGGCCGCCCTGCCCAAGGGGCGGCGCTGGGTCACCCGATACCGGCCCAAGATCGACCGCATCGCCTGCCCCTGGCTGATCCGCCGCTTCATCGACGCTGGCGCAGAGTTTCTGTTTGTGCCGCCATCGGATGTGCTGGCGGTGGCAGAGCGGTTCGACGCGACGCCGTTCGATATCGAAGGCACCCACTGGTCGCACCGTGGCGATACCTGCACCTTTGACACCCTGATCGCCGAATGTGCCCTGCAGACCGAGGCGCTGGACCGGCTGGCGCTGGTGGTTCGCGCCGCCGATACCGATCGCCATGACCTGTCGCCGCAGGCCGCCGGGCTGCTGGCGATCTCGGTCGGCCTGTCGCGGCAGTACCGCGACGACTTGCAGCAACTGGAGGCGGGCATGGTGCTGTATGATGCGCTGTATCGCTGGGCGCGCGATGGGTTTGATGAGGGCCATGACTGGCCGGCCGGGCGCGCGCCATGACCCGGACCCCCAGCTTTGCCCAAGCCACCCGGGTATTCCTGCGCATCGGTCTGCTGTCATTCGGCGGACCTGCCGCCCAGATCGCGCTGATGCACCGCGAATTGGTGGATCAGCGCCAGTGGCTCAGCGAAAAGCAATATCTGGCGGCGCTGTCGTTCTGCATGCTGCTGCCGGGGCCGGAGGCGATGCAACTGGCCACCTATGCCGGGTGGAAGCTGCACGGCACCCGTGGCGGGCTGATGGCCGGTCTGCTGTTCGTGCTGCCCGGTGCCGCCGTGGTGCTGGCGCTGTCTGCCGCCTATGCCGCCTATGGCGCACTGCCGCTGATGCAGGCGCTGTTTCTCGGGGTGCAGGCGACGGTGGTGGTGATCGTGATCGAGGCGCTGTTGCGGGTATCGAAACGGGCGCTGAAACGGCAAAGCCACTGGGTGATCGCCGGTCTCGCCTTTCTTGGGATATTCCTGCTGCAGATCCCGTTTCCGGTCATCATCATTGCCGCCGGGCTCTATGGCTATGCGATTTCGGGCGGTGCCAATACGGTGCCGCAACCAAGGCAACCGGCGCGGACAATGCAGACACTTGTCGTCTGGCTGGCGATCTGGCTGGTGCCGCTGGCGGCGCTGTGGCTCCTGGAAGGCGGTCTGCTGACCCAGATCGGCTGGTTCTTTTCCAAGCTGGCGGTGGTGACCTTTGGCGGGGCCTATGCGGTGCTGGCCTATATGACGCAGGAAGTGGTGCAGCAGTTCGGCTGGCTGACCACCGATCAGATGGTCGATGGCCTTGGGCTGGCCGAAACCACGCCGGGGCCGCTGATCCTTGTCACCGCGTTTGTCGGCTACCTCGCGGCCTATCGCAGCGGTGGACATGACCTTGGGCTGGCGGCGGCTCTGGTGACATTGTGGATGACCTTTGCCCCCTGTTTCCTGTGGGTGTTCGTTGGTGCCCCCTATCTGGAATGGATCGCCGCGCGGCCAAGGCTGACCGGGGCGCTGTCAGCCATCACGGCGGCGGTGGTTGGGGTTATCCTGAACCTGTCGCTGTGGTTTGCGGTGCATGTGTTCTTTACCGAGGTGGGGGAATGGTCGGCCGGACCGCTGCATCTGCTTGCGCCGCGCCTTGCCAGCATCCAGCCGGTGGCGGTGATGCTGGGGCTGCTGGCGGCATGGCTGATCCTGCGCCGCCACTGGGGTTTGCCGCAAACACTGGCGCTTTCGGCTGGCCTTGCCGTCGCGGCGAGCACCGTGGGATGGGTGTGAACACCAAGTCTTGCGGCGCCTCTGCTGCACCTGCAAAAATCCGCCGAGCGCCCCTTTCCTTCGCCCCCGAATCCAATATGGTATGGGCAAGCTAGCCGAAAGGTTGATCCATGCCGCACGTCATCGACTATGGAAACCTGATGCACCGGGCCATGCGTGGCCTGATTCAGCGAGTTCTGAGCAATGTGCAGGAACATGGGCTGCCGGGGGAGCATCATTTTTTCATCACCTTCGACACCAACCACCCCGATGTGGCTTTGGCCGACTGGCTGCAGGACCGCTATCCCGGTGACATGACGGTGGTGATCCAGCACTGGTTCGACAATCTTGATGTCGATGACGAAGGCTTTGCCATCACGCTGAACTTTGGCGACAAGCCGGAGCCGATGTATATTCCGTTCGACGCGATCCGCACCTTTGTCGATCCGTCGGTGGAATTCGGCCTGCGGTTCGAAACCGTCGACAGCGACGGTGAGGATGACAACGACGATCCCGAAGCGGATGACGACGAACCCGCCCGCGATGCACAGGTTGTCAGCCTCGACAGCTTCCGCAAATAGCGATTTGCCGCAGCGTATGCCGTGGTATGCCAATTGATCCTTAACGGTTGAAGGTCTATGGCACCCCGAACCCTGCAGGAGGCTCCGATGCCAGAATCCAAGCCAGCAATCCGCGTTGAAACCGACAGCTTCGGCCCGCTTGATGTTCCGGCCGACAAATATTGGGGGGCGCAGACCCAGCGCTCGATCCTGAATTTTCCGATCGGTTGGGAAAAGCAGCCGGTGGCGATCATCCGCGCGCTGGGCGTCATCAAGAAAGCCTGTGCGCTGGTGAATATCGACCAGGGCGACATTGATCCGGCGCTGGGGCAGATCATCGCTGTGGCGGCACAGGAGGTGATCGACGGCAAGTTTGACGACAATTTTCCGCTGGTGGTCTGGCAAACCGGATCCGGCACCCAATCCAACATGAACGCGAATGAGGTGATCTCCAACCGCGCCATCGAGATGCTGGGCGGGGTGATGGGGTCGAAAAAGCCGGTGCATCCCAATGACCATGTGAACATGGGGCAATCGTCGAACGATACGTTTCCCACCGCAATGCATGTGGCGATTGGCATGATGGCGCGCGATGTGCTGGTGCCGGGGCTGGAAAAGCTGCACCGCGCACTGGCGGCAAAATCGGAAGAATTCAAGGATATCATCAAGATCGGCAGGACACATACCCAGGATGCCACGCCGCTGACGCTGGGCCAGGAATTCGGCGGCTATGCCCACCAGGTTTCGCAGGGCCTGATGCGGGTGCGCAAGGTGCTGCCGGAGATTTATGAACTGGCACAGGGCGGCACCGCTGTCGGCACCGGGCTGAATACGCGGGTCGGCTGGGATACAAGGGTTGCCGCACGCATTGCCGAGATCACCGCCCTGCCCTTTGTCACCGCCCCCAACAAGTTCGAGGCGCTGGCGGCCCATGACGCCATGGTGATGTTTTCCGGCGTGCTGAAAACCATCGCGGCCAGCCTGTTCAAGATCGCCAACGACCTGCGTCTGCTGGGCTCGGGGCCGCGCTCGGGGCTTGGCGAACTGATCCTGCCGGAAAACGAGCCGGGCTCGTCGATCATGCCGGGCAAGGTCAACCCGACCCAGGCCGAAGCGCTGACGATGGTGTGCATCCATGTGATGGGCAACGATGCGGCGGTCGGCTTTGCCGGATCGCAGGGGCATTTCGAACTGAATGTCTATAACCCGATGATGTCCTATAACGTGCTGCAATCCATGCAGCTTCTGGGCGATTCGGCGGGATCCTTCACCGACAACATGGTGGTGGGGACCAAAGCCAATCTGGCACGGATCGACCGGCTGATGAAGGAAAGCCTGATGCTGGTGACGGCACTTGCCCCGACCATCGGCTATGACAACGCCACCAGGGTCGCCAAATCCGCGCACAAGAACGGCACCACATTGCGCGAGGAGGCGATCGCGCTGGGGCTGGTCGATGGCGAGACCTTTGACCGGGTGGTGCGGCCCGAAGACATGATCGGACCAAAGGGCTAGATGGCGCAGCCAGTCACCCTCGCCAAGGCGCGGAAATCTGCGGCGCAGCAGGCGGCGCGGCATGTGGCCGATGCCAATGCGGAGAAGTTTGGCCGGAC
>Ga0105044_10002654_pt1 | contig 24508 bp, 28 predicted proteins | sample MAT01_FD_78092 | JGI IMG/M metagenome (GOLD analysis project Ga0105044, IMG submission 78092) | Freshwater microbial communities from Lake Fryxell liftoff mats and glacier meltwater in Antarctica - MAT-01 | ecosystem: Environmental > Aquatic > Freshwater > Ice > Liftoff microbial mat | place... | reverse complement strand
GGGTTGCCTGATCGGTGCCGGTGCGCTGGTGACCGAGGGCAAGGAGATACCCGACGGATCGCTGGTGATGGGCGCGCCGGGCCGGGTGGTGCGCCTTTTGGATGCAGCGGCGCAAGAACGGCTGCTGGCCTCTGCCGCGCATTACCGCGACAACATGCGGCGGTTCAAGGCGGGGTTGGTGGCGCTGTAAGCCGCCTGATGTTCTGGGGTCTGCATTTTTCCTGAGCGCGAACGCGCCGGGTTCCCGGATTTTTTCGCGCTTTTCCCGATCCGGAAACCGCTGCGCGCTTTTCGGAAAGCGCTTCAGGCCGCCAGAAATTCGCGCACAAAGGCGGTAGCCGGTTCGGCGCGGATATCGGCGGGGCGGCCGACCTGTTCGATCCGGCCCATCGACATCACCACCACCAGATCGGCCAGTTCCATCGCCTCGTCCTGATCGTGGGTCACGAACAGCGTGGTCAGCCCGGTCTGGTCGTGGATGTCGCGCAGGCCCGCGCGCAGCTCTTTGCGCACCCTGGCATCCAGTGCGCCGAACGGCTCATCGAGCAGCAGCATGCGGGGTTCGATCGCCAGCGCCCGGGCCAGTGCGACGCGCTGGCGCTGGCCGCCGGAAAGCTGGCCGGGATAGCGCGCGCCGATGTCGGGCAACTGGATCATGTCAAGCAGGCGGGTGACGCGGCGGGCAATCTCGGCCGGGGCCGGGCGGTCGCGGCGCGAACGGGCGCGCAGCCCATAGGCGATATTGTCAAACACATTCATATGGCGAAACAGGGCATAGTGCTGAAACACGAAACCGGCGCGGCGTTGCTGAACCGTCAGGTTGGTGGCATCGGTGCCATCGAACAACACCCGCCCCGAGGTCGGATATTCCAGGCCGCCCAGAAGCCGGAGCAGGGTGGTCTTGCCTGAACCGGATGGGCCGAGCAGGGCCACCAATGCGCCTGACGGGATCGAAAGGCTGACCGGGAAAAGGGCAGTGGCGGCGCCGAATTGCTTGGCGATTTCATCCATTTCGATGTGCATATCTGGTCCCTTCGATTGAAAAAGGTGGATATTTGAGCCAATAAGAAACCATCAGTGGCGTCTGGTCGCGGCAAGCTGGTCGGCATGCCGCCATTCCAGCGCCGATTTCAGCCCCAGCGTGAGGAGCGCCAGCAGGGTGAGCAGTGCCGCCATGCTGAAGGCCGCAACCGAGAGATATTCGTTGTACAGCATCTCGATCATGATCGGCATGGTTGCGGTCTGACCACGGATCTTGCCCGAAACCACCGCCACCGCGCCGAATTCGCCCATGGCACGGGCGTTGCTGAGCAGCACGCCATACAGCAGCGCCCAGCGGATATTGGGCAGGGTGACGGTGAAGAACAACCGCCAGCCGCCGGCCCCCAGCGTCAGCGCCGCCTCTTCCTCGGCGCGGCCCTGTTCGAGCATCACCGGGATCAGTTCGCGTGCCACGAAGGGGAAGGTGATGAACAGTGTGGCCAGCGCGATGCCGGGCAGCGCAAAGACCACCTTGAGGTCATGGGCGATCAGCCAGGCACCAAAGGCGCTGTTGGCCCCGAACAGCAGCACCATGCACAGGCCGGCCACCACCGGCGACACCGAAAACGGCAGGTCGATCAGGGTGATCAGCAGCGCTTTGCCACGAAAGTGGAATTTGGTGATGGCCCAAGCTGCGGCCAAGCCGAACAGGGCGTTCAGCGGCACCGTTACGGCCGCGATGATCAGCGTCAGCCCGATGGCGGAGGCGGCATCACGGGTGAACAGGCTGGCTGCGGCTGCGCCGAGCCCCTTGTCCAGTGCCTGGGCGAACACGACCGCCAGCGGTGCCAGCACCAGAACTGCCAGAATCAGCACGACCGCCGCGATCAATCCCCGCGCAAGCCATGCCGGTTCGGTGGTAGCGCGGCGGAAAGGGCGCGGCGCGGGATTGTTGGCGATGTCGGTCATCCTGCCCCCATTCTGCGCCGGCTCCAGATCTGCACCAGATTGATCGAGAGCAGCATCGCAAAGGAAATGCCCAGCATTGCCAGCGCGATTGCGACTGCGCCGTTGTAATCATATTCTTCCAGCCGGATCACGATCAGCAGCGGCGCGATCTCGGTCTGCATCGGCAGGTTGCCTGCGATGAAGATCACCGAGCCATATTCCCCCACCCCACGCGCCAGTGCCAGGGCAAAGCCGGTCAGCAGTGCCGGTACCAGCATCGGCAGGATCACCTTTACCAGCGTGCGGGCGCGCGACGCGCCCAGGGTGGCAGAGGCTTCTTCGACCTCGGTTTCGATCTCGTCGATCAGCGGCTGCACCGTGCGCACCACAAAGGGCATGCCCACGAACACCAGCGCCAGCCAGATGCCCCAGCCGTTGTAGACCAGCCGCAGCCCCAGCGGTTCCAGCATCTGGCCAAAAGCGCCGTTGGGGGCATAAAGCGCGGTCAGCGCGATGCCTGCCACGGCGGTGGGCAGTGCAAAGGGCAGATCAACCGCGGCATCAATCAGCTTGCGGCCCGGGAAGCGGTAGCGCACCAGAACCCAGGCCAGCACGGTGCCGAACACCAGGTTGAACAGCGCCGCCAGAAAGGCCATGCGAAACGACAGGCCAAGCGCAGCCCCGATCCGCTCGGTATTGATCAGTCGCCAAAGTTCGGCCGGGCCGATCCCGGCGCCGAACGCCAGCAATGAGCCGATCGGCAGCAGCACCACCAGCGACAGCATCGCCAGCATCAGCCCCGCCGACAACCCGAAACCGGGCATCGGCGAGGCGTCCGCGATCCGCATCCGCATCATTTCGGCACATAGATCTGGTCGAAGATGCCGCCGTCGCCGAAATGCTCGGGCTGAACCTTGTCCCAGCCACCAAAGTCGGCGATGGTTGCCAGATCAAGCGCGGGAAAGCGGGCGACATCGGCAGGATCGGCAGCCGACGCATCCCAGGCGCGGAAGTAGTGTTTGAAGGCAAGGGCCTGCCCCTGTGGCGCATAGAGGTAATCCAGATATTCGGACGCCGCCTGGCGCTGTTCATCCGAGGTGATGTTGCCATCGACCAGCGCCACCACCGGCTCCGCCAGGATCGAGATCGACGGCACCACGATATCGAACGTGTCCTCGCCCAATTCGTTCAGGGCGAGATAGGCCTCGTTTTCCCAGGTGATCAGCACGTCGCCGATGCCGCGTTCGGCAAAGGTGGTGGTTGAGCCGCGCGCCCCGCTGTCGAGCACCGGCACGTTGCGGTAAAGCTTGCCGACGAAATCGCGGATTCTGGCGTCATCGCCGCCAAAGCTCTTTTCGGCATAGGCCCAGGCCGCCAGATAGTTCCACCGCGCCCCGCCAGAGGTTTTGGGGTTGGGGGTGATGACCTGCAGCCCGTTGGCGATCAGATCGCCCCAGTCCCTGATGCCCTGTGGATTGCCTTCGCGCACCAGAAACACTATGGTCGAGGTGTAGGGCGCGGAATTGTGCGCCAGCCTGGTTTGCCAATCGGTGGCGATCTTGCCGGTTGCGGCAATCTTGTTGACATCCGAGGCCAACGCCAGCGATACCACCTGCGCCTCCAGCCCGTCGATCACCGCGCGGGCCTGCGCCCCCGAGCCGCCGTGGCTGGTTTGCATATCCAGCGCGCCGTTGCCTTCGGCTGCCCATTTCGCAGCAAAGGCTTCGTTGAATTCACGGTAGAATTCGCGGGTCGGGTCGTAGGATACGTTGAGCAGCGTGATATCGGCGCGGGCGTTGTGGCTGCCGGTGGCCAGCACCGCCGTCAGCGCCACAGAAGCAGAAAACAGCCGCCAGCCGAGGAATGACAGCGGTTTACTGGCGGCAATTTCGTTGTGGCGTTCGGCAGCGGGATTCTGGATCGGTATGCCGCTGAGTTGCGCCGCGCCGGTGTCGATCATCACGCGGCCATCGGGCAGGGTGCCAAGATAGGCACCCTGCGCCAGAACCGACCCTGCTATCCTGATTGTTCGCAGCATCTGAAAGCTCCCTTTTCTCCCGGCCCGATGGGTGCGGGTTATCTATACGATAATAACGACTGATTAGCTCGTGAATATCAAGAGAAAAATCACGCGTGATTTGATCGTATATTAAACATAGAGAAATCAGGGCGTTACAGGTGATCGCCCAACGGCATCCAGCTTTTCGGGATTGCCGACCAGATCGCCAAGCGTCAGTGATTCGATCATCAGCAGGTAGGCATAGAACACATCGGAAAACAGCCGCCGCACCCGGCAGGCCTCTTCGTCCTTGCAATCCTCGCAGCGGGAATAGGCGGTGCGCGACAGGCACGGCAGTGGCGCGATCGGGCCATCGACCAGCCGCAGCAATTCGCCGATCGAGATCGTCTTGGGTTCGCGGATCAGGCCATAGCCGCCATTGCGGCCCCGGCGGCTGACGATCAATCCGGCGTTGCGCAGCTGCAGCAGGATATGTTCCAGAAACCGCTTGGGGGTTTCCGAGCGCTGCGCGATCTGTTCGATGGTCAGGGCTTCGCCATTGCCCGCCGCTTCATCGGCCAGCACAATCATCGCTTTCAGGGCATATTTGGTTTTCTGCGAGATCATGATCTTGCCTAAAACGGAACCAGGCGCGGTTCAACAACGGTTTGCCGGAAAACGCCGCTGTCAGCGGAAATTGCATGGTTTTCCGGCGGTGCCGGGGCTGGACAGGGCCGGGGATTGGGTAGAGGGACGGGGCAGGGCAGGGTTGGAAGCGGAAACGGGCAAGAGCGGGATGCTGCGCAGCTTTGGAACGATTTCGGGACTGACATTGCTGAGCCGCCTGTTCGGCTTTGTCCGCGATCTGGTGCTGGCGGCGATGCTGGGGGCCGGGCCGGTGGCCGATGCCTTCATGCTGGCGTTTCGCCTGCCCAACCATTTCCGCGCCATTCTGGCCGAAGGCGCGTTCAACGGGGCGTTTGTGCCGACCTATGCCGCCTTGTCGGCGACCGAAGGGCCGGACCGCGCGCGGCAATTCCGGTCGGGCATCCTGGCCTGGCTGCTGCTGGCCAACGGGCTGTTGCTGGCCGTCGCGCTGTTTGCCACCGGGGCGATGCTGTGGGTTCTGGCACCGGGATTGGCCGCCGATGATCCGCAGCGCGGGCTGGTGATCGCGCTGACGCGGATCACGTTTCCCTATCTGGTCTGCATGTCGGCGGTGGTGCTGTTGTCGGGTGTGCTGAATGCCCATGGCCGGTTTGCAGCGGCGGCGGCGGCGTCGGTGCTGCTGAATATCACCATGATCGCCACGCTGCTGGGCGCGCAATGGTTCCCCTCGGCGGCGCATGCTGCGGCCTGGGGGGTGCTGGCGGGCGGGGTGGCGCAGGTGGCGCTGGTCGGTTGGGATGCGGCGCGGGCAGGGCTTGGGGTTTGGCTGGTGATGCCCACGCTGGATCCGGCAACCCGGCTGTTTCTCCGCCGCCTTGGCCCGGCGATCCTGACCTCGGGCGCGGTGCAGGTGGCGGTGTTTGCCGACACCATGCTGGCGACATTCCTGCCCACCGGCGCGCTGTCGCACCTGTATTACGCCGACCGGCTCTATCAGTTGCCGCTTGGGGTGGTTGGCATCGCGCTGGGAACCCTGCTGTTGCCCAATATCGGGCGAATGGTGGCTGAGGGCGATGAGCCGCAGATCCGCACCATGATGGCGCAGGCCTTGACGCTGTGCCTTGCCACCGGTCTGCCGCTGATGGTGATCTTTGCCGGGATCGGCGACTGGGTGATTGCGGTGCTGTTCCAGCGCGGCGCATTTGATGCGGCGGCGGTGCAGGGGGCCTATGGCGTTCTGGTCGCCTATAGTGTCGGGCTGGTGCCGGGGCTGGCGATCCGCTCGCTGGTGGCGGGGTTTCAGGGCCGGGGCGACATGGGCACCCCGCTGCGCGCCCTGATCGGGGCAACGCTGGTCAATCTGGTGCTGAAGGCGCTGTTGGCGGGGCCGATGGGCATGGGGGTTGCCGGGCTGGCGCTGGCGACCTCGGCAGGGGTGTGGATCTATGCGGGCCTGCTGTACCGGGCTGCCCTGCGCGCCGGGCACATGGCACCGGTTGACCTGAGGCTGGTTGGTGTGCTGACAGCGGCTGCGGCAGTGGCTGCCTGGCTGATCCGGCTGCTGCGCGACCCGGTGCTGGCGCTGGCCACATCGTGGTGGCCCGCAGCGGCGATGATGCTGGCCGGTCTGGCGCTGGCAGCAGTGCCGCTGGCGCTGACGGCACTGGCCTGGGTTGCGGTGCGCGAACGCCGGGCCGGTGGACCATGGCGCTAGGCAGGTTCCGCATCAGATGCTATGCTCGGCACCAGTTCATCGGTAAGCGTTGCGGAGGGGTCCATGTCGGCCATCGTTCTTTTCGCAGGAAACGACACCTATTACGGCGGATCCACCTCTGACAGCATCAGCGGGCTTGCAGGCGATGATTTCATCGTCGGCGGCAGCGGCAGCGATACCCTGTTCGGCGGGGTCGGCAATGACATTTTGCAGGACGGATCGCCGGGCGACAAGGACATCTACTGGGGCGGGGCAGGTGACGATACGATGCAGGCAGGCTTCGGCGATTTCGGCGATGTGGCCGACGGCGGGGTCGGGGGCGATACCATCGAGCTCAACTACGCCTTTTTCAACCTTGGCGGCCTGTCGATCCAGTTCGGCGCTTCCTTTTTTGTAATGGCGGGTGGGGCACAGGGGATTTCGGTGCAGAATTGCGAAGCACTGATCGTTTCGTGCACCGGCTTTGCCGATCTGATCCAGTGTGGCGGCGGCGACGACCGGATATTGGCCGGTGACGGGCTGGATTCGATCTATGGCGGCGGCGGGGATGACTTTATCGACGCGGGCAGCGGCGACTTTGATCTGAACGGCGGCGCAGGCATCGATACGCTGGGTTTGGTCACCAGTTCCACGGCGGCGGATGTGGTCTGGCAAGTCCGCAATGTCTTTGTCTCGACCCTTGCCGGGTTCAGCGGCACGGCGCGCGGGTTCGAGATCCTGCATATGGTGACCGGGGCCGGGAATGACCACCTGACCGGCGGCGCACTTGATGACCGCTTCAACAGCGGCTTTGGCAATGATGTGTTGCGTGGCGGGCTGGGCAATGACATTCTGGGCAGCGGCAACGGCAGCGATGTGGTGTTCGGCGGTGACGGCGACGATCTGATCACGCACGGCGGCATCTTTGAGACCGGGGCAGGCGGCGATACGGTGTCCGGTGGCCGTGGCAACGACCTGATCTATGGCGGCGACCGGGATGAGGATCTGTCGGGCGACGATGGCAACGATGTGATCAGCGGTGCGGGCGGGATCGACATCCTGACCGGTGGCACAGGCAATGATTCGCTGTCTGGCGGCAGTCTGGCGCAATTTTACGGCGGTACCGGGGATGACCTGCTCGGGGTTTCAATCACCGGCCTGATGGGCATCCTGGCCGGCGGGGCTGGCGTGGACCGGCTGGTGGCCAACCTCAATTTCAACGACCGCGCCCTTGTGCTGATGGCGGATTTCGTGGCCGGAGGTTATCAACTGACGCTTGGCGGGCAGGTAGTAATGCTGGCAACCGGGGTCGAGCAGATCAGCGTTACCGGCGGCGAAATGGGCGATATTCTGCGGGGCGGAGCGCTGGATGATGTGCTGATCGGCTATCAGTTTGATGCAGCCACCGGCGATGCCGACCGGCTGTTCGGCAATGCAGGTCTTGACCTGTTGATCGGGCGCGCCGGGAATGACCGGCTGTTCGGCGGCGCTGACAATGACACACTGGTTGGCGGGCTGGGGATGGACCGATTGAACGGCGGTTCGGGGCTTGACCATTTCCGCTTCACGCTTGCCACGGAGAGCGGCCTCGGCGGCGCGCTGCGCGATGTGGTCGAGGATTTTGTGCAGGCAGCGGACCGGATCGACCTGTCCCTGATCGATGCCGACCCCGCCAATGCACTGATTGATGCCTTCAGCTTCATTGGCCGAACTGCGTTCAGTCAGCAAGCCGGGGAATTGCGTTTTGGTGCCAATGCGCAGCGGACCCTGATAGAGGGCGATCTGGACGGCGACGGACTGGCTGATTTCGAGATCGAACTGACCGGCAGGATCATCCTGCAGGCCAGCGATTTCATCCTTTGACGCGTGCCGTTACAGATAGCTGCGCGGCGGTTCGGGGCGGTTTTGCAGCACCTTTTCAATCGCTGCCAGCAGATCGGGCGTCATGTTGGCGCGCAGGTCGAGTGCGGCGATATTGTCCACCAGTTGGGATTCGCGCGAGGCACCGAGGATCACGGTGGAAACCCGCGGATTGGCCAGGCACCACAACAGCGCCAGATGGTGGATCTTCATTCCCGCGGCTTCGGCCAGCTTGGCCAGTTCGGCCACTTTCACCAGCTTGGCCTTGCCCGCTTCGCTGGTCCATTCGGCTTTCAGCCACTCATACCCCGGCAGGGTCATCCGGCTGTCTGCCGGGATGCCGTCATTGTATTTGCCGGTCAGCGCACCCGAGGCCAGCGGCGAAAAGATCGTGGTGCCAAGGCCGAAGCTGTCATAGATCGGCACGTAATCGCTTTCGACCTTTTGCCGCTCGAACAGGTTGTATTGCGGCTGCTCCATGGTCGGCGGCGTCAGGCCCCACTGGCGGGCGGCGGCGTGGGCTTCGGTGATCTGCTGCGCCGTCCATTCCGAGGTGCCCCAATAGATCACCTTGCCCTGCAGCACCAGATTGTGCATCGCGCGCACGGTTTCCTCGATCGGGGTTTCCAGATCGGGACGGTGGCAGAAATAAAGGTCAAGATAGTCAACCTGAAGCCGCTTCAGCGCCTGATGGCAGCCGTCGGTCACATGTTTGGCGCTCAGGCCGCGCTGGGTCGGCTTGGTTCCACCCCAGAACACCTTGGACGACACGGCAAAAGAGTCGCGCCGCCAGCCCAGCTTTTTCAGCGCATCACCCATCAGGGTTTCCGAAGCGCCGGCCTCATACCCCTCGGCATTGTCAAAGAAGTTGATGCCGGCATCATAGGCGCGGGACATCAGCGCCAGGGCAGCGCCCTGATCGACCTGCTTGGCGAATGTCACCCATGACCCAAGCGAGAATTCACTGACCTGAAGGCCGGATTTCCCCAGACGGCGGTATTTCATGGCGGTTCCTTTTTGAATGGGCAGCCGGGCGGCTGCCGCCAATTGAGTGCATGGGGCGGGGTTGGCCCGCTCAACAATGCCAATGGTTGCGGGTAGCCTAATCCGCCAGGGCAGGCAAGGCGATCCCCGCCGCATCGAACAGATGAACGTGTCCGGCATCAAGGCGCAGCCCCACGGCGGTTCCCGGCGCGATCTGGCGCCCGCCCTCGGCCTCCACGATCATCCGGCCCGATGGGGTATCGACATAGACATAGGTGGGATTGTCCAGATGTTCGACCACCGAGGTCTTGCCCTGAAGAATGCACCGGCGTCTCCGGATCGACCAGATGCACATGTTCGGGGCGGATGCCAACCTCTGCCTCGCCGCCAGAAGCAATGGCTCCCGCTGCGCGGGATGGCAAGGCAATGCTTGCCCCGCTGGCAAGTGCGACACTCAACTGCCCGAATGAATCCTGCGGTGTGGCGCAAGATCGCAGTTCGGCACGCAGCCACGGCGACCCTTTCGCCGCCGGAAAGTCAGGTAGTCAGCCGGCACCGAATTCGCAATTGCTGCGAAAGGCACTGTTGGCCGCGTGAGCCTCACATGTCGGTCACGCTTGAACGTGGACAATATCGAGGCCGCTCGGGCGTCAATCCCCTTGGGCGGCTGATCTGCCGGAGCGCTGTTCGTGAAGCAGGCGACGGCGGCAATCGAGGTCATTGTCGTGCCCTCGCCGTCCTTCATGTCGGCAGCGCAACAGGGGCCGCATTCCCGGGTGTGCTGGGAATTGTCTGCGTTGAATTGGTCGAACAGACAACGGATGCAGGCCGTCACCCCATTGGGCAGTTCCGAGGCCGGCACGGCGTCATCCTCCAGGATGCAGGCGCGGTTGCCGCCCACCGACCTCAACGCGAGATCGTCAAAGCCGAAGCTCATTTCAATCCGCACACCCAACCCGGACGCGGTTTTGCTATCGGCGCCGTTGCCGAAGTTGGTGATGCTGTCGGGCGGGGATTCGGGAAAAAAACTCACCAACAGTGTGCCATCCGGCAAAGTCCCGCCCAGCGCCCCCGTGATTGGGGGAAACGCTCCTGCGGAGCCTTTCCCCCAATCACTCCATCGGTCTGAAGTTCAGGCTTGCGCCCTCCTTGATCCCCGACGGCCAGCGCGCCGTGATGGTTTTGGTGCGGGTGTAAAACCGGAACGCGTCCGGTCCATGCTGGTTCAGATCGCCGAACCCCGATTTCTTCCAGCCGCCAAAGGTGTGATAGGCCAAGGGCACCGGAATCGGCACGTTGATCCCGATCATGCCGATATTGATCCGGTTGGCGAAATCGCGGGCCGTGTCGCCGTCGCGGGTATAGATCGCGGTGCCGTTGCCGAATTCATTGTCCATCGCGTAAGACAGCGCCTCCTCATAGGTTTTGGCGCGGACGGTGGACAGCACCGGGCCAAAGATTTCCTTGCGGTAAATCTCCATAGCAGTGGTGACATGGTCAAACAGGTGCGGGCCGATGAAAAAGCCGCCCTCATAGCCCTGCAGCTTGAACCCCCTGCCATCGACCACCAGTTTCGCGCCCTGCGCGATACCGGTTTCCACCAGCCGCAGAATATTGGCTTTGGCGGCGGCAGTAACCACCGGGCCGTAATCCACATCATTGCCCGCCGTATAGGGCCCCACTTTCAGCTTTTCGATCCGGGGGATCAGCTTGGCAATCAGCGCATCGGCGGTTTCATCGCCCACCGGCACCGCAACCGAGATTGCCATGCAGCGCTCGCCCGCCGCACCATAGCCCGCCCCCACCAGCGCATCGGCGGCCTGATCCAGATCGGCGTCAGGCATGATGATCATGTGGTTCTTGGCACCGCCAAAGCACTGCACCCGTTTGCCGTTGGCGCAGCCCCGGCTGTAGATATATTCGGCAATCGGCGTCGACCCCACAAAGCCGATCCCGGCCACGGTGGGATTGTCCAGAATGGCATCCACCGCATCCTTGTCGCCGTTCACCACCTGCAACACGCCATCGGGCAGCCCGGCTTCCTTCAGCAATTCCGCCAGCATCAGCGGCACCGAGGGGTCGCGTTCGGATGGTTTCAGGATGAACGCATTACCGCAGGCCAGCGCCGGGCCCATTTTCCACATCGGGATCATGGCGGGGAAATTGAACGGGGTAATCCCCGCCACCACGCCAAGCGGCTGGCGCATCGAATACATGTCGATGCCGGGGCCGGCAGAATCGGTGAATTCGCCCTTTAGCAGGTGCGGCGCGCCGATGCAGAATTCGATCACTTCCAGCCCGCGCTGGATATCGCCCTTGGCATCGGGGATGGTCTTGCCATGTTCGCGGCTCAGCGCTTCGGCCAGCTTGTCCATATCGCGGTTGAGCAATTGAACGAATGCCATCATCACCCGGGCGCGGCGCTGCGGGTTGGTGGCACCCCATTTGATCTGGGCGCGGGCGGCTTCGGCCACGGCGCTGTCAAGCTCGGCCTTGCTGGCCAGCGGCACCCGGGCCTGCACCTCGCCGGTGGCGGGGTTGAAGACATCGGCAAAACGGCCCGACGTGCCTTTGACGTGCTGGCCGTTGATCCAGTGCGACAGTTCCTGCATGGCATCCTCCTGTGTTGCCCCCACAATAGGCTTGGGTTTTTGCCTGTAACAGAGGCAAGTTTTCAAAAACATTTTTCAGGATTGTGCCGATGGATCTGGGTGGCCGGGATGACGTGCAGTAGTTCTGGCGGTGGCGCGCAAGCAGAGAATGCCAATGTTTCGGGCGTTTCAGGAGGCTATTCTGAAAAAGGATTGAGGCATGTTCCGACAGCTGTTCCGTCCGACCTTGACTTTGTCAGCGAACGCATTCAGGCGGCTTGCGGACCGCCTGCTGCGGAAGTTGGCGTGCGACTGGCCCCGCTGGATGCCGATTATTCTGCCGCCATCGCTCGAAGCGAGGTCTATCTCAGTGTGGACCCTTCGGGTGCCCTGGACGGTCTGATCCTGTTTCACACTGAACCCCCGGTGATGCATCTGGACAATGTTGCCGTGCCGCTGAATAGCCATGGGAAGGGGATTGGCAGCAAATTGATCGCTTTCTGCGAAAGCGAGGCGCGGCGGATGGGCATGACATTGATCGAACTTTACACCGATCAAAAGCTGCTCCGGAATATTGCGATCTACACCCTTCTCGGTTTTGTGGTCACCAGCCGCAGGCTCGATGAGGGCTTTCACCATATTTTTTTTCGCAAGCTTCTGCAGGCACCGGCGCTGCGGGCAGAAGTGGCGAAGCTGGCGGGCTGGCAGGAACGGGGGCGCGATCCTTGTGCCGGATGCGGGCTTGAGCCGATAACCGGACCCCGGGCAGGGAATTCTTGACAGAATGCCTCAGGTGGCAGATCCTTTTGCGATCAGAAGGAGGCCGAGATGCTGGTTCACCAGATACTGAAATCGAAACCCGATCATGCGGTGGCAACGATCCTGCCGGGTGCCACGATGGCACAGGCGGTGGAGATGCTGTCGGCGCGGCGGATCGGGGCGTTGGTTGTTTCGCATGACGGCAAGGCGGTGGCGGGCATCCTGTCGGAACGTGATGTGGTGCGCGAACTGGGGCGGCGCGGCGTTGCTTGCCTGACCGACAAGGTTGAAGCGGTGATGACGCGCGATATTGTCGGCTGCGCCCGCGACGACAAGGCCGATGTGGTGCTGCAGCGGATGACGGACGGGCGTTTCCGTCATATGCCGGTGATGCAGGGTGCAGAGATGGTCGGGCTGATTTCGATCGGCGATGTCGTCAAGGCGCGGCTGTCGGAACTGGCGACCGAGGCGGATGCCCTGACCTCCATGATCATGGGGAACTGAGACAATCCACCTATTCCGGGTGGAATTGTTGCCCAGAACTATATAAAAGCAGACAAAAACTGGATGGGTGCCGAGTGGTGCCGGGTAATTCAGGCCAGATGGCGGGGTAGAAGTGGCGGCAAGATTTTTGCCACCCGCCTGCCTCAATTCCAGCGATGGCGGGACAAAATTTCCCTCGATGCCAGCACGATTGCAGCCACGACGACACTGGGTTTCGTCGGCAAACTGGCCATCGACACGTTCACGTCTGGGTTCAGCGGTAATCACCCCGTGTTTGCCAGTGTGACCGCTGGCGGCGTTGATGAGGTGCCGGATTTCACCCTGACCCAAGATGCGATTGACCTGTCGGGGATTTTTGCCCTGACCGGGTCGGTGGTCACGGTGCTGAACCCCGGGTTCTTCGTGCAGGTCGCAGCCTTTGGTGCCGGTACGGATTCGACCCTGGCGATTGATGCCGATGGCACGGCTGGCGGGTTGTCCTATACGATTGTCGGTGGGGTTCGCGGTGTGACCTCCGGGCAGTTGTTCGATTTCAACAACTTCATCGTTTAGCCGGTTGTGAGGCGCCCGGGTCGTTCCACCCCCTTGCCTTTGCCTGCGCAATAATGTTGCGTGTGAGAGCAAGCGGGAGGGTTCGATGCGCATAGGTCTTTATCCCGGAACCTTCGATCCGATCACGCTCGGGCATCTGGATATCATCAAACGCGCGGCGGCGCTGGTCGACCGGCTGGTGATCGGCGTGGCGATCAACCGCGACAAGGGGCCGCTGTTCAGCCTGGAAGAGCGGGTGGCGATGGTGGAGGCCGAAGGCGCGGCGATGGCAGCCTCCACCGGCATCGAGATCAGGGTCCATCCGTTCGAAAACCTGCTGATCGACTGCGCCCGCGATGTCGGTGCCAGCCTGATCATCAGGGGCCTGCGGGCTGTGGCGGATTTTGAATATGAATATCAGATGGTTGGCATGAACCGGGTGCTGGATGATTCCGTGGAAACCGTGTTCCTGATGGCCGAGGCGCGGCATCAGGCGATTGCCTCAAAGCTGGTCAAGGAAATCGCGCGGCTGGGGGGGGATGTGTCGAATTTTGTCACCCCGCCGGTGGATCGGGCGCTCAGGGAGCGGTTTGGGCGAGACCCGGTGCCGGGCTAGGCCAGCGGACGGATCTGCCCCGGCCTTGCTGGTGAAATCGGGGCAAGACCGTAGGGCATTGCGGGTCAGCGCGGTTGCCAGAACAAGAATGGCGGCACATCTTGCGATGCGCCGCCTGAAACTCGCGGGCAGGGTTCACCCGCCCAAACCGCCTGTCAGTGGGCGGGGTTGACCAGAAACCGCGGCATCGGTGTGCGGGCCGCTGCGGCGTTGCGCAGTTTCGGCTGGCCATAGACGGCGTCGCGGGCGATCCGATCGATGTCGCCGCTGTGAATGTCGAGATCCAGCAGGGTCGCGGGCGACAGGGCCTTCAGTTCGGCCACAGTGTTGCGATAGGCGACGGCATTGCGGGCAACTTCGAACAGGTTGAGCATCTGATGCTCCTTTCAACAAAGCTCGGGTGATGTCCCGCGCCCCTTGGATATGGCATCCCTGCTACCGCTAACAACCCAAAGCCTTGCCGTATCGCCATGCAAAATTTGCATGGCTTGGAATGAAACACGGCGCGACCTGTCAACCGCATCGTCATATTTCTGTTTCAAACCGCTTCAGATCAGCTTGCCCATCACCACAGCGGTATCAGCCATGCGATTGGAGAAGCCCCATTCGTTGTCATACCAGCACAAGACCCGCACGAAATTGCCCGGCAGAACCTTGGTCTGGTCGGCGGCAAAGGTCGAGGAATGGCTGTTGTGGTTGTAGTCCGATGACACCAGCGGCTCGGTCTCGTAGCCCAGAATGCCCTTCAGCTTGCCATTGGCGGCGGTCTGCACGGCGGCGTTGACCTCGGCCACCGTGGTGCTTTTGCCCAGCACCACCTTCAGATCGACGCAGGATACGTTGGGCGTCGGCACCCGGATCGACGAACCGTCCAGCTTGCCCGCCAGCGACGGCAGCACCAGCCCCAGCGCCTTTGCGGCCCCGGTGGTGGTGGGGATCATCGACAGGGCGGCGGCGCGGGCGCGGTACAGATCCTTGTGCATGGTGTCCAGCGTCGGCTGGTCGCCGGTATAGGAATGGATCGTGGTCATGAAGCCGGTGACGATGCCGAATTCGCGGTCCAGCACCATTGCAACCGGGGCAAGGCAGTTGGTGGTGCACGAGCCGTTGGACACGATCAGATCGCCAGCGGTCAGAATGTGGTCATTGACACCCATCACGATCGTCTTGTCGGCACCCGCCGAGGGGGCCGAGACCAGCACCCGGCTCGCGCCGTTTTCCAGATGGATCTGTGCCTTGTCCTTGTCGGTGAAGATGCCGGTGCATTCCATCACGATATCGACATGCTTCCATGGCAGGTCCGCCGGGTTGCGGATCGCCGAAACCTCTATCGGGCCACGGCCCACGTTGATCGAGGTGCCCTTTACCGTGACGGTCGCCGGAAAGCGGCCATGGACCGAGTCATAGCGCAGCAGGTGGGCATTGGTTTCCACCGGCCCCAGATCGTTGATCGCCACCACTTCGATATCGGTCCGCCCCGATTCGATGATGGCGCGCAGAATGTTCCGTCCGATCCGGCCAAAGCCGTTGATCGCCACTTTGACAGTCATCTTTCGTCTCCGTTCACGCTGCCCGATCTTGCCGGGCCGTTGAGAAAGCAATCCATGCAGAGGCCTGCGCCCGCCTATCGCAGAAAATACGGATCAGCGCCAGAACATCGCCCAATCGATCAGCACAACCAGCTTGCGCCCGAGAAACAGCGATACTGCGCCGCCCAGCAGCGCGAAATCCAGCGCAATCGCCGTGATGACGGCGATGGCAAGGATCAGGGCAATGCGGTTGGTCATCGGCTGGTGCCCCGACCCGCAAGGGGGGGCAGCGATGATCCTTGGCGGCACCCATGACCCATGCGTCAGATCAGTGCCTTGGCGGCGGCAGCCACCGCTTCGCCGGTGATGCCGAATTCCTTGTAAAGCCGTTCCGCCGGGGCCGACGCGCCAAAGCCCACCATGCCGACAAAGGCGGCCTTGCCCTCGCGCCCGCCCTGGCCCAGCAGCCAGCGGTCCCAGCCCTGCCGCACGCCAGCCTCTACCGCGACCCGAACCGGGCCGGGTGGCAGCACCTTGCGGCGGTAAGCGTCGGTTTGAGCGGCAAACATCTCCATGCAGGGCATCGAGACCACGCGGGTGCCGATGCCGTCGGCCTGCAGCAGGTCGCGCGCTTTCAGCGCCACCTCTACCTCGGACCCCGTCGCGATCAGGATCACCCGCCGCTTGCCGGTCGCCTCGGCCAGCACATAACCGCCCCGCGCCGTCAGGTTTCTGGCGGTATGGTCGTGGCGGACCGTCGGCAGGTTCTGGCGGCTGAGCGCCAGCACGGCAGGGGTGGATTTCGAGGTCAGCGCCAGTTCCCATGCCTCGGCGGTTTCCACCGTATCGGCGGGGCGGAAGACATGGGTGTTGGGGGTGGCGCGGCTGATCGCCAGATGTTCCACCGGCTGGTGGGTCGGGCCATCCTCGCCCAGCCCGATGCTGTCATGGGTCATCACGAACACCGTCGGTATGCCCATCAGCGCCGCCAGCCGCATCGCCGGGCGGGCATAATCGGTGAAGCACATGAAGGTGCCACCATAGGGCCGCACCCCGCCATGCAGCGCCATGCCGTTCATCGCGGCAGCCATGCCATGTTCGCGGATGCCATAGTAGACATAGCGGCCAGCCCGATGTTCGGGCAGAAAAATTCCCAGATCGGGGGTTTTGGTGTTGTTTGACCCGGTCAGATCGGCCGAGCCGCCGATGGTTTCGGGCATGATCGGGTTCACCGCCTCCAGCACCATTTCGGATGACCGGCGGGTGGCGACCTTTGGTTTGCCCGCCGATACCGTGGCCTTCAGCGCGCGAATGGTCGGGGCCAGCTTTTTGGGCGCATCCCCGGCCAGTTGGCGGTTGAATTCAGCCTGCTTGGCGGGTGACAGCGCGGCAAACCGCGCCTCCCATCCGGCGCGGGTGGCGGCACCGCGGGCACCGATTGCCTCCCACGCCGCCTTGATGTCGGCGGGGATCACAAAGGGGCCGTGGTTCCAGCCATAAACCGCGCGGGTGTCGGCGATCAGCTTGGGGTCGGTCAGCGCACCATGGCCCTTGTTGGTATCCTGTGCCGATGAGCCCAGCGCGATATGGGTCTTGCAGGCGATCAGCGCGGGTTTCCCCGCCGCCCTGGCTGCCGTCAGCGCCGCATCAATCGCCACCGGGTCGTGGCCGTCGCATTCAAACGTGGCCCAGCCCGAGGCGGCGAACCGCGCCCGCTGATCGGTGCGGTCAGAGATTGACACCTTGCCGTCGATGGTGATGCCGTTATTGTCCCACATCACGATCAGGTGCGACAGTTCCAGCCGCCCGGCCAGCGCCAGCGCCTCCTGGCTGACGCCTTCCATCAGGCAGCCGTCACCGGCGATCACATAGGTGTGGTGGTTGACGACCTTGGCCCCCCAGCGCGCCCGTTGCACCTCTTCGGCGATGGCAAAACCGACCGAATTGGCCAAGCCCTGCCCCAGCGGGCCAGTGGTGGTCTCAATCCCCCTGGCATGGCCATATTCCGGGTGGCCTGCGGTGCGCGAACCCCATTGGCGGAAATTCTTCACCTGATCCAGCGTGATATCGGGATTGCCGGTCAGATACATCAGCGCATACAGCAGCATCGAGCCGTGGCCCGCCGACAGGATGAAGCGGTCGCGGTCGGGCCATTCGGGGTTGGCCGCTTCAAACTTCAGATGCTTTTCGAACAGCACCGTCGCCACATCGGCCATACCCATCGGCATGCCGGTATGACCGGAATTGGCCGCCTGCACCGCATCCATCGCCAGAACGCGGATGGCGCAGGCCTTTTTCCAATGGTCGGGGTGTTGGCTTTGCAGGCGGGCGATATCCATTTCGGGCATCCTTGGGCAATTGGGTCCGACCGGTGATAGCAGCAAAGGGCCGAAGTTCAAGCGGGCTGCTTGCCTTGTCGGGGAAAGCTGGGGCAGACTGGGAAAACGGGTTTCGCTGCGGCAGGCAGGTGCGCTGAGTCGCCCCGGGACGGGGTGCTGATGCCCAAAGGGGGTGACGGATGAGTGATATCGGTATGCTGGAACAGCGGATCGCTTCGGCGCTGGAGCGGATTTCGCGCGGGCTGGCACAGAAGGCACCGCTGGCAGTTTCCGATGCGATGCTCGAAGAGCTCGAATCAGAGCGGCTTTTGAACGCCCAATTGTCCGAAAGGGTACGGGTGCTCAAGGACAAGCAGGAGAGTATGGTGGGCGCGCTGCACGAACGCGTCAACGGGCTGGTCGAACAACTGGACGCGCTGGGCATTGAATATCAGCGGCTGAAGAAAAGTGCGATTGCCCTGCGGGAAAACAACCGCGTGCTGCGCGAGGCGCTGGAGCAGGATCTGCAGACCAATGGCGGCGATGCCCACCTTGTCAACAAAAGCATGATGGCCGAACTGGAAGCGTTGCGCACCAGCCGCAGCGCCGAATCCGCCGAACTGGATGAACTGATTGCCGAACTGCGCCCCTTGGTCGAAGGTCATGCCCATGCCTGAAGTTACCGTTTCCATCGGCGAACGCGATTTCGTGGTCGCCTGCCAGGAGGGCGAGGAGCATTTCCTGCGCGCCGCCGCCAAGATGGTCGACGCGGAAGCGATGGCGCTTTTGCGCCAGATCGGGCGGATGCCCGAGGCGCGGATGTTGCTGATGGCGAGCCTGCTGCTGGCCGACAAGACCGCCGGGATGGAGGATCAGCTGCGCAAATCCGAAGCCCGTCTGGCGGCACTGCAGGCTGATATTGATGCCCTGCGCGCCAAGCCGCAGCGCATCGATGTGCCGGTGATCCCGGCCGCCGTCATTGACAGTCTGGCTGAACTGGCGGCGCGGGCTGAAGCGCTGGCGGCACGGATGGAGGAGCGGCCCTCGCATTGATCCACACGCAAGCGGCGCTCAGCGCCGCACCGACAATGCGGTGTTCTGCGCCTGCACATTGATCCGCGAGATCTGCGCAAGCCTTTGAGTGCTCAGGTAATAGCCTGCCGTGATCTCGCGGCTCACCTGCGTTGAAACCGCTGCGGGCCGTGGCGGCGGATAGACCACAAAGCGGAACGTCAGCACCCCGTCAACCGGATCACCGTTGTTTTCGGGCACCAGTTCGGCGCTCCAGTAGCCCTGGGTCGGCGGCAAACCGCTGGCCCGCACGATGGCACCGCCCGGCATCGGTTCGATCACCAGCGTCAGCACCTGATCGACCAGCAACCGGTTGTCACTGGCGGTGGCGTAGCCGCCCTTGGGTTCCAGCGTCGTCACCTCGGCACGCGACCAGTTGAAGGGATTGAGCCGGGATTCGCGGACCTTGCCGCAGGACGGCAGGATCAACAGCGCCGCCATCACGGCCAACAGGGCAATTCTCATGGTCAGGTCCTTGGTTGCCCTGAAGCGTTAAACCATCGGCGCCGCCTTGAAAAGCCTGCCGCGCCATACTGGACCTTTGCGCCCGCTGCCCTTACCTGATCGGCAACACAAGGATTTCGCCATGGCCACCGCCGCATTCGAGGATATCGCCGACACGTTCGCATTTCTGGACGACTGGGAAGATCGTTATCGCCATCTGATCGAACTGGGCCGCGCCATGCCGCCGTTGCCAGAGGTGCTGAAACAACCCGCCACCAAAGTGCAGGGCTGTGCCAGCCAGGTCTGGCTGGTGCCGATGATCACCGGGCAGGGGACGGATGCGCGGTTCGATTTTCAGGGCGAAAGCGACGCGCTGATCGTGCGCGGCTTGGTTGCGGTGCTGCACGCGCTGTATTCCGGGCTGAAAGTGGCCGATGTGGGCAACACCGACGCCGCCGCCGAACTGGCGCGGCTGGGCCTGCACGACCATCTGTCGGCGCAACGCTCCAACGGGCTGCGGGCAATGGTGGCGCGGATCCGTGAAAGCGCGGCTGCAGCGCTTTAGGGCCGGATGATCCTGACCGGAATCGTCGATCCGGCTGGCATTCTGACCGATTTCTTTGCAGAAATCGAGCCGAAGCCTGCACAGGCTTCGTTCCGGAGTTTGTGCAAACTCCGCTCAGACCGCCCGCGGGTTCTACCGAAGCTCATCTTGCCTCAGCCCGGTGCCGCCTGGCCCATCCATCGGCCAAGGTCGCCATAACCGGTAAAGCGTCGTTCATAAGCCAACCCCAGACGGCGGGCGCAATCTTCGGCCTTTTGGCTGAGCGCGGGATCATCGGTCTGGGCCTGATAGACCAGCTTTTCATAGTTGCCAAAATACATGTCCCGCAGGTCGGGGTGGCGGTCAAGCCCAAGTGGCCGCCAGACAAAGGCATCGAACTGGCGCACCAGAAAATCGGTGAGGTAAAACGCCGTCATCTCGTCCCGTGCCGCAAACGTCTGATTGCCTTCGAAAAAAGAATAGCAATGCGGCCCTTCGATCATTTCCACACCCAGTTCCGCACAGCGCGCGGCCAGTAACCCGCCAGTGCCGCAATCGGCATAGACCACCATGATCCGGGCATAGTCGCCCCGGTGCTTCTCAACCGCCGCCGCAACCGCATCAGGAATATCCTTGGGATAAAGGTGCAGCTTCGCAGGCAGGCAGGCCACATCCATATGGGACCAGCGATTGGCAGCAATCACTGCCAAGATCTCGCGCGCCAAGGCACCACAGGCCAGCAACAGCACCGATCCGGCCGGGCTTATCAGGGTCGAGCGGCTCACGGCCATGCCTTGTTCGGTCAGGGTGGCATCATCGGGGGTCATCGCACGAGTTGCCGTACCAGCACGGCGACACAGAGCACCAGCAGCCCCAACCCGCCACCGATCAGCCCGGCATGGGCAGCAAGCCCGACAGTAAACCCGGCGGCAAGGATCACGATGGCAATCAGCAGCGCAAATTGACGGGCGGGCATTGGCTCCTCCATCCGGCGAATATGGGCAGCCGTGCCGGGTTTGCCAAGCAGCGCGTCTGGTTACGCGCCGGATGCCACGCGGTTGTGCTTGCGGGCGATCCAGGTCTTGGCTGTTTCCACGGCAACAGCGGCATCACGGCAATAGGCATCGGCCCCAATGGCCTTGCCAAACTCCTCGTTCAGCGGTGCACCTCCGACCAGCACGATGTAATCATCGCGCATGCCTTTTTCGATCAGGGTGTCGATCACCACTTTCATATAGGGCATCGTGGTGGTCAGCAGCGCCGACATGCCAAGGATATCGGCATCTTCGCGCTGCAGCGCATCCAGATATTTGTCGACGGCATTGTTGATGCCAAGATCGACCACCTCGAACCCGGCCCCTTCCATCATCATGCCGACAAGGTTCTTGCCGATGTCATGGATGTCGCCCTTGACGGTGCCGATCACCATCTTGCCGACGCGCGGCGCGCCGGTTTCGGCCAGCAAGGGCTTCAGGATCGCCATGCCGCCCTTCATCGCGTTGGCCGCCAGCAACACTTCGGGCACGAACAGGATACCGTCGCGGAAATCGGCACCAACGATGGTCATACCCGCCACCAGCGCCTTGGTCAGCACATCATAGGGGGTCCAGCCGCGATCCAGCAGGATGTGAACGGCTTCCTCGATCTCTTCCTTCAACCCGTCATAGAGGTCGTCGAACATCTGCAGCACAAGCTCTTCGTCATTGAGTTCGGACAGGATGATGTCGTCGTCGGCCATGGGCCTTCTCCTCTAGCTGGTGCTCCTAGATGGGCATGAACCGGCTTTCGCACTGTTTTGATTGCGACACAAGCGAGGTCGCAACCGACGAGGGGGGTGCCAGACGCCGGGGGCTGGCATTTGTTCGCATTTTGTTCTATCATCTGGCATGGCAGATGCAACCTCCTCCCCCGCCACGATTGCCCCGAACCAGCGCCTTGCCGGGCGCGGCGCTTTATCCAACCAGACCAACCGGTTCGAGGCGGCGCAGCGTGAGGTGTTCGACGACGGCTGGGACCTGCCATGGGAACCCCGCGTTGTGCGCACCGAGGTGACGGCGGAGCGGCCACGCTCGGCGGTCACCCGCAACTCTTCGCCCGATCTGGGGTTCGACCGCTCGGTCAACCCCTACCGCGGCTGCGAACATGGCTGCATCTATTGCTTTGCCCGGCCCAGCCACGCCTATCTGGGCCTGTCGCCCGGGCTTGATTTCGAAACCCGCCTGATCGCCCGCCCCGGTATCGCCGCAGTGCTGGCGGCGGAATTGCGCAAGAAAAGTTACCGTGTCGCCCCGATCGCCATCGGCACCAACACCGACCCCTATCAGCCGATCGAGGCGGCCCATGGCCTGATGCGCCAGGTGCTGGAAGTGCTGCGGGATTTTCGCCACCCGGTGCAGATCGTTACCAAAGGCACCGGGATCGAGCGCGATATCGACCTCCTGTCCGATATGGCGGCGATGGGTCTGGCGCGGGTGGGCGTTTCGGTGACGACGCTGGATGATGCAGTATCCCGCGCGATGGAGCCAAGGGTGCCGCGCCCCTTGCGGCGGATCGAGACGATCCGGCGGCTGGCGGCGGCGGGCATCCCGGTGCGGGTGATGGTGTCGCCGGTGATCCCGGCGCTGACCGATCATGAACTGGAGGCTATACTGGCCGCCGGGGCAGGGGCAGGGGCCGTTGCCGCCTCCTCCATCGTGCTGCGGCTGCCGCGCGAGGTGGCGGGGCTGTTTCGGGAGTGGGTGGAGACCGCCTTTCCCGACCGCGCCGCGCGGATCATGGGAAGGGTGCGCGAGTTGCACGGCGGGCAGGACTATGACCCGGCCTTCGGGGTGCGGATGACCGGGCAGGGGGTGTGGGCCGCGCTGCATCAAAAGCGTTTCGCGGTGGCCTGCGGGCGGCTTGGGCTGTCGCGCGGGATGGAGCCGCTGCGCTGCGACCTGTTCGCGCCGCCGGTGCGGGTGGGGGAGCAGTTGCAGTTGTTTTGAAGAGGAATGTAGCACGCCGAAGTCCGTCGCCCGGTGAACCTCAATGGAAACGAAGAATGGTCGCCTCGGAGTTTTCACAAACTCCGGAACGAAACCTGTACAGGTTTCGGCGCGATTTCTGCAAAGAAATCGTTTAGGACGGGCGTCGGGTCGGTGAGTCCATCTGGGATCATCCCATTCCAGGTCCCGGAACTGGCAATCTGAGCGGTGAACTTCCGCCAGCGCCTGTTCTGGCGGGTGGTGCCCGGCTCATGTCCGGGGCGGCAGCGGATGGTACAGAGCGGTGCGCCAAAGGGGGTGATTTTCCTACCCCCGCCGCCGCCCCCCACTGCGCCGTTCGCGCCCGCCACCGGCGTCATCCCCGGTCCCGTCGGAGGCCGAGGAGAAGCCGCCCAAGGCCGCGGTGATGGCCTCCAGCGTCGGGCGCGGGCCGGCCGGGCGGGTTTCCAGCGCGGCCCGCATCGCCACCAGATGTTCCGGCATGGTGCCGCAGCAGCCGCCGATGATCCTGGCCCCGCTGTCACGTGCCAGCACGGCATATTCGGCCATCAGCGTTGGGGTTCCGTCATAGTGGATATGGCCGTCATGGTATTTCGGGATGCCGGCATTGCCCTTGGCGATGATCGGACGTTCGGTGCCCTGGGCGGCAAAGCCCAGCACGGTGCGCAACAGGTCGGACGCGCCGACCCCGCAATTCGCGCCGAATGCCAGCGGCGGATAGGCCAGTTTCTCGACCATCTCGACCATGGCGGCAGAGGTGATGCCCATCATGGTGCGCCCGGCGGTGTCAAAGCTCATGGTGCCGCACCACGGCATTCCGGCCAGCCGCGCGCCCTCGGCGGCGGCGCGGTATTCCTCGATGGCCGAAATGGTTTCGACCCACAGCACGTCGGCGCCGCCTTCCTTCAGCCCCTCGGCCTGTTCGTGGAACATCGCGACGGCGCGGACATGAGTGAGCGACCCCATCGGCTCGAATATCTCGCCGGTCGGGCCGACCGATCCGGCCACGATCACCGTGCGGCCAGCGGCATCGGCGACCTCGCGGCCAATCGCGGCGGCCACCCGGTTGATCTCGCGCACCCGCTTGTCAAAGCCGTGCAGCTTCAGGCGGCTGGCGTTGCCGCCAAAGCTGTTGGTCAGGAAAATGTCGGACCCGGCGCTGACCGAGCCCTGATACAGCACCTTGATCCGGTCGGCATGCTCCAGGTTCCACATTTCGGGCGCATCGCCAGAGGTCAGGCCCATGTTGAACAGGTTGGTGCCAGTGGCCCCATCGGCCATCAGCCAGTCACGGCTCGACAAAAGCTGGCTCAGGCGGTCGGTCATGGCACTGTTCCTTTCACAGCCGCGTTTGGGCAGCTTTGCGTGTCATCTGGTGCCAGTTTTCCGGGCCGGAGGCAAGTTGCGCTTGCGGGGAGGCCAGGGCTATCGCATTTGGCCGATGATCGACTTTGCGAAGTCGTCGGACCATCCGGCGCGTTTGCGTTTTCGGCTTATGGGGAGGTTTGGGCGGGCTTTTCTGAGGAGATCGAGGGCGAGTTTG
>Ga0105044_10002652_pt1 | contig 24515 bp, 19 predicted proteins | sample MAT01_FD_78092 | JGI IMG/M metagenome (GOLD analysis project Ga0105044, IMG submission 78092) | Freshwater microbial communities from Lake Fryxell liftoff mats and glacier meltwater in Antarctica - MAT-01 | ecosystem: Environmental > Aquatic > Freshwater > Ice > Liftoff microbial mat | place... | reverse complement strand
GGAGGTGTCGCTATGTAGCTCCGCGAATTGACCTGTTGCCCGCTGGATGTCGAGCGTGTGCACGCCCAGTTCGACGACGCGGGTGGCGAGGTAGTCGATGAGGGTGATCTGCCCGGCGAAGGTGTTGACCGGCTCGTCGTTGGCCGTCGCGGCGATCTGCGCAAGCACCCGCTCGATCGTGGCTTCCGCCTCGCCGACCGGGTCGATCAGTTGCCGTCCGGCCTGGCGGCCGCGCACGGCAACGCCCTGATGTACGGTCGGGTCGCTGAGCGCTGTTGCGTAGTACTCGGCCGCATCCGCCAAGACGCGATCAGTCACCGGTGCGGCCGCGAGGTAACCCTCTACCGTGACGAAGGCACGCAGCGCGTGCGCTGTCAGTTCGCGGGTTGTCCACTCTCCGAGCGCTCCCGGCCTGTCCCAGTACTCGGGGGCAACGGCGCGCAGGGTGCGCAGCAGGGTGGCACCGCCTTCCTCGAATGCGGCTCTCACCGCAGCGGGATGTTGCAACATCTTTCCTCCAACGCGCCCAGCGCGTACGTCTCGTAGTCAACGCCGAAATCGCGATAGAGGTGCCGGCAGCGCTCGCTCCAGCTGAGTGCCTCTCGCGTGGAGATGCGGTGCACCACCTGCGTGATGCCGCCCTCGTACACCCGGTACTCGGCCCACGTGCCGGGGAAGTCCTTCACGCATCCGATCTCGATGCTGGGCACGCCGCACGGCATGTGCCGCACCCGGTGCCGGTGTGTGTGGCCCGCGGTATAGGCGACGATCTGCGCGTTGCGCGCGATGACATCGGCGAGCGCGTCGCTGGCGTCGGGATGCAACCCGAAGTAGCCCTCGCTGCGATGTTCGTTACCCGCTGACGCACCAGGCCCTGCCAGCCACTGCTGATGGTGGCCCATCACGATGACAGGGGTGTCGGCGGCTGCGGCATGCGTCGCTAGCCACTCGAGCTGGGGTGCCAACAGGTTGCCGGTGGTCTGCAGCGGAATCACCGTGTCCAGCAGCGCGATCGCCACACCTGGCAGCACGATCCACTGATCGCCGGCATACCCGGTCTGGCCCTTGTACGCGTCGTGGTTGCCACGCACCACGTGCAGGCGTTCGCTGAAGCGGTTGCGATAGCACGCCTCGAAAGCAGCCCACTCGTCCGGTCGGCCGTCCACCGACAGGTCTCCCTTCACGATGACGGCCGCTGCGCCGACCGCCGCAATCTCGGCTGCTGCGCCGTGGTTCATCGTCTCTGGGTAGGGCGGCTCGCCAGGCGCCGCTCGCTGGATGGGCCCATGGGCGTGATCGTCGATTCGGCCGGCTTCAACTTCGCCGAAGTGCACGTCGTTGACGGTGGCGAAGCGACACAGCAGTTCGCCTTCCGGTCGCGCCAGGGTGGTGATCTGTTGCCCCATGAACGTGTAGCTGGTGGCCGGCTCGAGGTGTTCATAGCGAGCGACGGTGACTCCGTCGTGCAGCACGATGAGGTCGTCGGCGACGGTCGTGATGTCCACGACAGCCACCGTAGTGCGTCATTGTTGCCTCGGTCTTGGCGACTGTTACGGTTCCAGCCCTCAAGTCGGTGATGGGAGCAATATGTCGTTCAAATCTGATGTCGTGGTGTCGCGAGTCGGCATCGAATGAGCAGCGCAACCGCTCACCCGTCCGCCCGTCGCCGCCTTCGATTTTTGTTCGACAGGCTGATGTCTCGCGGCGCGGGCCCACTGATTGCTCTCCTTGCAGTGGTCACGCTCGGCCTCATTCTGTTCTGCGTGCTCATCGTGATCGTCGGCGGCATCAAGAATGGCGATAGTCCCGACGATCAGAACCTCAGTTTCCTTGAAGCCGGCTGGTCGTCGCTGATGCGAACGCTCGACCCGGGCACGATGGGGGGCGACACCGGCTGGGGGCTTCGTGGCGTCAGCCTGATGGCAACCCTTGGCGGTCTGTTCATCGTCAGTGCGCTCATCGGTGTCATCACCACCGGTCTCGACGGTCGGCTGGAGGCGCTGCGGCGCGGTCGCGGTGCGGTGGAACTGTCTGGCCACACGCTGATTCTCGGTTGGTCATCGGGTGTCTCGGCAATTGTGTCCGAGCTGGCCGAGGCCAACAGCAATCAGAGGCGATCCGCCGTGGTGATCCTGGCCGATTTCCCCAAGGAGGAGATGGACGAGGCGCTGGAGTCCGTCGCCAAGATCAACAGGCGAATGATCACCCTCACTCGCACCGGTGACACGGCGAGCCCCGAGAACCTGCGCACCGTTGGGGTCGAACGGGCGAAGTCGGTTGTCGTGGTGTCGAGCTCTCAGTCGGCTGATGCGGACCCGGATGCGGTGCGCACCACCCTCGCCGTCCTGAACGCCACCGAGTACCCAGGCAACGTTGTGGTCGAACTGAAGCGACGCACGCTGTCCGACAGTTTGCGCACGGTGTCGAATGGCAGAGCTTTGGCGGTCACCGGCCCGGAGATCATCGCCCAGGTCACTGCTGAGGTGTGCCGATATCACGGCATGAGCGCCGTGTATCAGGAACTTTTTGATTTCGAAGGCGACGAGATCTACTTCCAGGGGGCGTCCTCGCTGGTCGGCTCTCTGTTTGGTGATGTCGTGCAGTCGTTCGAGGCGTCCTCGATTCTCGGGCTACGTCGCGCTGACGGCACCATCCACCTGGCCCCGCCGATCAACACGATCTTGGCCGCCGGCGACATGCTGATCGCTATCAGCGAGGACGATGACACGGTGGTCGTCGCCGCTGGTTTCCAGCCGGCACCGATCACCGGCGTGCCCTGGCTCGAAGTCACCGAACCGACCTCGATCCTGTTGCTCGGCTGGAACCCCCTCGCGCTGCCCCTGCTGGCCCAACTGGACCGTAGGTTGCCGGCCGGATCGCAGATTGTGGTGTGCGCCCCCGCACCACCCGCCAGTTCGCTGCAGTTGCAGCGTTGTCAGCTGACGGTGATGGAGGGTGACGTGCAGGACTACCACCTGCTGGTGCGTCTCACCCATGAGCGTGCGTACAACAACATCGCAATACTGTGTGGTCGCACGCGGAGTGTTGCCGACGACGACAGCCGCAATCTTCTGACGTTGCTGAGTCTTCGTCAGATCGTCGGCGCCGACGATTGCCCCAGCAAGAACGCGCTGATCGTCACCGAGTTGCGCGACGCCGCCGATGTCGAGATTGCGGGCGGTACTGCAAACGAGAACTTCATCGTCAGCGATCGTTTGGTGGCACTGCTGATGTCGCAGCTGTCAGAGAATCACGAGCTTTTGCACGTCTTCGACGCGCTGTTCGATGCTGACCAGGTCGACCTGTCCGTCGTCCCGTTGGCGCGATTGGGCATCACCCAGGGGTGCACCGTGCGCGACGTCGTCGTGGCCGGGCTGGCTCGCGAAATGGTGGTGCTGGGCACCGTCATCAATGGCGAGGTGAAGGTGAATGCGGCCAAGTCGCAGGCCATCGCCAACGCCTCGGTGGCTGCCGCCATCGTGCTGCGCGACCCGGTGAAGTAGCGCTCGCACGGCGGTTGCCGCACCCTCGTTCACTTGTCCGTCAGAGTGGTGGTATATTCACGCAGCGTGACGACGGTTGACGATCTGGAGAAGCGGACGGGCACCATCGTGCAGGCGCGGGTGTACGCCGGCGTCATCGTCGTCTCGGTGGTGCTGGGCATCTTGTCCGTCGTTGGGTCGTTCGCCTCGGGAGCCAGCGGGATCATTGCGTACGTGCTTGCGCTGTGCCTCGCCTCGCTCGTGATCCTGCTTGTTGCCAAGAATCATCCGAATCAGGGCCGCGCATGGCTGCTCATCGGCGGCGGCGCTGCACTCTGGGCGCTGGGCGGCTTCCTGCAGGTGTTGCGTGAGGAAGCCGGCGTCCACGGGATCTCACCGGTGTTGGAGTCTCTGTGTTATGTGTTGGGCTACCTCCCGGTGCTGCTGGGTTTGGCAGAGCTGTGCGACCCCCACCTGCGTGTGCGGCGGGCAACGACGGCAATCGATGGCGTGTTGCTGTTTCTTGCACTGTACGCAGTGCTGTGGCTCACGATCGTTGAGAGGGTGCACAGCGCTGGGTCGCTGTCGAAGGTCGATAGTGCCTTCAATGCGCTATACCCCGCCGGCGATCTGGTGGCGGTAATGTTGGCCGTTCGGCTGGTGAGCAGCCGAGTGGCGAGGCGGCGGGTTGGAGCGCTGCTGCTGACCGGCGCGTTACTGACGGCAGTGGCCGATGTTGCTTGGCTCGTGCTCTACCTCAACAACCCTTACAGGCTGTATCCCTTCGTCGACCTCATCGATCTGGCAGGCCTGACCGCATTCGCGTTGGCTGCGGTGTGGAGCTTGCTGCCCGCGCCGCCGCCGGTACCCACCGGGGCTGCGTCGTCGCGTCGGCTGGCGTATCTGGTTGCGGTCTCGTCGCTCATCCCTCCGCTCGTGCTACTGCTCATCGTGCTGTTCACCGACCGCGAGATTGCCGTCGGCCCGGTTGCAGCGTGGGTGCTGGTGGCCGTTGGCGCAGCCGTTGCGCGCCAGATGGCCGGGGTCAAGGAGCAGGAGCGTGCACATCAGCAATCGCTGTGGCTCGCCTCCCACGACCCCACGACGGACATGCTCTACCGGACGGCGTTCCTCCACGAGCTGTCGGAGGGCGGTACGCGCGATCACAGTGGCACGGTGCTCATCGTTGAGCTGATCGGGCTGCACGAACTGCGCGACGCTCACGGCCACGAGGCGGTCGACTTTGCAGTGGGTTCGGTTGCACTCCGCCTTCGCGCAGAGGTGGGCGACAACGCAGTGGTTGCCAGGCTGGCACACGACCAGCTGGCATGTTTCCTTCACTCGACTGGCTCGGCCCGCGGTCGGGAGGTAGCCGTTGCTCTGCAACGGATCCTTGCGAGTGGAGTCGAGTGGAACGGCGTGCAGCTCGCACTGCCCGCGATTGTCGGTATCGCCCAAGCCGACGGTGCAGTGATTGACGGCCCGGCAGGTGTGCGTCGTGCCCTACAAGCAGTGCGGAGCGGCCGAGCGAAAGGTGCTGGCTCCATAGCCGCGGACTCCGATCTGATCGGCTCGGCCAGCGAGGTGCCGGTAGCCGAGTTCAGCCTGCTCAGGCCGTGATCAAGTCGATCAGACTTTGATCGAGTAGGTGCTGAACATCTTGTCGCCGAAGGTTTGCTTCTTCGCGTCCCACAGCGGCCACAGGTAACCGAGATAGCACACGAACCCGTTCGCCCAGTTGCCGATCAGGAAACGGAAGAACGCTTTTCCTGCGGAGACGTTGCCACCGGTGGTGGCATCGACGATGCGGACGCCCACAGCCTTGTGACCCCACGCCTGGCCGGTGCTCGCGACCATTCGCGAATACATCACTGAGGCGGCAACCAATCCCACAACAGCCAATGTGGCGATGATGGCCCAGCCGGCACCGGTGGGAACGTTGCAGAGACTGACCTCGTCGTTGATGGTGCACACTTCGATCTTCTTCGGGACCACGAAGAACGCAATGAACGCAGGCAGATAGAAGAGGGCGAAGACGAGGCCGTTGATGATGTGCCCACCGACTCGCGTGCCCCAACCGGCGAACTGCGGCATCTGCTGCACCTGCTGGTACGGCTGGTAGCCGGGAGGAGGCGGTGCTCCGAAGTTGGGCGGCGGGGGAGGCGGAGGCATCGAGCTCATGGCCTGGGACAGTAGCAAGGACCAGACACGTGGCCGGTCACCTTCTTGGCGGATGCGTCGCCGCGAAGGTGGTGCTAGCCACCTTCTTGGCGGATGCGTCGCCGCGAAGGTGGTGCTAGCGGAATGGGCGGTCGCGGCGGGCTGGCATCGGCTTGGACCACCAGCGGCCACTGAAGCGCCACGTGGGGTTACGCAACGGATTCTGGGAGTCGCCAGCGACGACCGGCCGAGGCCACAGCGCTTCCACCGCGGCGACGATGGCCACCGCTTCTTCGGCCGTGGGTGCGGGCGAGATGTGCGTGGTCACAGCGGCACGTTGCCGTGTTTGCGTCGCGGCAACTCCTCGCGCTTGGTGCGCAACATTCGTAGACCGGCAACGATCTTCTGGCGCGTCTCGGCCGGGTCGATGACATCGTCGATGTAGCCGCGCTCGGCCGCGTTGTAGGGGTTGGCGTACTTCTCTGTGTATTCGGCCACCAGCTCGGCGCGGCGGGCAACGGGGTCGGCGGCCTGTTGCAGTTCACGCTTGTAGACAATCTCGACGGCACCCTGCGGGCCCATTACGGCCAGCTCGGCGGTGGGCCACGCGTATGCAAGGTCGGCGCCGATGGACTTGCTGTTCATCACCACGTAGGCGCCGCCGTACGCCTTGCGGGTGATGATCTGGATGCGCGGCACCGTTGCCTCGCAGTAGGCGTAGAGCAGCTTCGCGCCGTGGCGAATGATGCCGCCGTACTCCTGGTCCACACCGGGCAGGAAGCCGGGAACGTCGACGAAGGTGAGCAGCGGAATGTTGAACGCATCGCAGGTACGCACGAAGCGAGCGGCCTTCTCCGATGACTCGATGTCGAGCACGCCGGCCAACATCAACGGCTGGTTGCCGACGATGCCAACCGGGTGGCCATCGACGCGGCTGAAGCCGCACACGATGCTGCGCGCCCAGTGCGGGAAGTACTCGAAGAACTCGCCGTCGTCGACGACTTCCTTGATGACCTTCTTCATGTCGTAGGGCTGGTTCGGCGAGGGCGGAAGAATCGTGCGCAACATTTCGCACAGCCGGTCCGGGTCGTCGCCGGTGTCGACCGACGGCGGCTCCTCCAGGTTGTTACTGGGCAGGAAGCTCATCAGGAAGCGCACGTCTTCCAGGCAGGCGCGCTCGTCGGGGCTCACGAAGGTGGCGACGCCGCTCTTGCTGGCGTGGCTCATCGCGCCACCCAGTTCCTCCAGCGTGACTTCCTCACCGGTGACGGTCTTCACCACGTCGGGGCCGGTGATGAACATGTGGCTGGTCTCGCGCACCATGAAGATGAAGTCGGTCATTGCAGGGCTGTACACAGCGCCGCCGGCGCACGGGCCGAGGATGACCGAGATCTGTGGGATGACGCCGCTGGCCTGCACGTTGCGGTGGAAGATGCCACCGTAGCTGGCCAGGCTGACCACACCCTCCTGGATGCGCGCGCCGGCGCCATCGTTGAGGCCGATGACCGGCGCGCCAACCTTCAGTGCGAGATCCATCATCTTGTGGATCTTCTCGGCGAAGACCTCGCCGAGCGCGCCGCCGAAAACGGTGAAGTCCTGGCTGAAGATGAACACCTTGCGGCCGTCGATGGTGCCCCAACCTGTGATCACGCCGTCGGTGTAGGGCCGCTCGTCGAGACCGCTGGATTGTGCCCGGTGGCGGGCGAGCAGGTCGAGCTCTTGGAAGCTGCCCGGGTCCAGCAGCACGCCGATGCGCTCGCGAGCGAGCATCTTGCCCTTCTCGTGCTGGCGCTCGACCGATCGTGGCGAGCCGGCGTTGAAGGCCTGCTCTCGTCGTTCGTGCAGGTCGCGGAGCTTGTCGGCCATCGGGTCGGCAGCATTTTGATCAAGGGTCACGACGGGAAACCATAATGGGCCAAGCCCCGCTGGGTCACACGCGACTGCCAGGTCGCGTGTACTCACCCGGCTCGGCGCCTCTCGGTCCGTCGAAATGAGTAGGCATGTGCTCATTCGCTTGACCTCGCGAACGCGGATGCTGCACCCATGACATCAACACACAACACCCCCGCTCGCCTTGGCTTTGCTGCCGGCGTCGCCCTCCTGACCACACTCGCATTCGGCGCACCCGCGTTTGCTGTCAACGAGTTCCCACCCAACGCGGCCGTCACAGCCACTTCCGGCTGCGAGGGCGACACCTTCTACCTGCATACCACCATGTCGAACACTGGCGGGCTCAGCTCTGCTCACTTTGTACTGACCGCTGCTGGCCCGGCCACGTACAACGGCGTCGGCATCGATATCGCGCCCAACGACTCGCAAGTCGACAATTGGAAGTTCTTCGAAGGCGTGCCCGGCTTCGTGCACATCACCAGCAGCGACAACACCCCAGCTGTCGACTACTACTTCGAGGTCACTCCCGACTGCGTGCCCGAGGTAACTACAACAGTCGCCACGACGATCCCGGCGACCACGATCCCGGCCACGACCATTCCGGCGACAACCGTTCCGGCACCGACCACGACCGCCGTCGCGCAGTTCGTCCCGACCGCATTGCCCTCGACCGGCTCGTCCAGCCCGACGACTGGTCTACTGGCGTTCGGCCTGCTCGGCGCCGGCATCTTGCTGGTGCGTTTCACTCGCCGGGCCAGCTGACGGCGACAGGCGTGCGCTGCCCGCTGGGCCATACTGGCAACCATCGACCAGCGCACGCCATCCGGTTCGTCAGCGGGCCACTGGTCGGCGCCATGGCGTGTGGCGGCCGTTCCACGATCATTGCTCGTGTCGTGACGCTTTTGGTCGGCGGCCGTGTTGCGCTGCCCACAGCCGTGCTGGTCGGCGCTCCGTTGGGCGGCGGTAAGTCCCGCGTTCTGGACGACATCGCCACTGCTGCCGGCTCGAAGCGTCAACGGGTGCATCGCGTGCTCACCACTTCGGCCTCCGTGTCGGTTCCCTTCGGAGCGGCGGCGATGGCGACAGGTCACGTCACCGGTGCAGCGTGCGTGGCCGCGTCGGAGATCGCGTGCGCGACCGGCGTGCAACGGGTGGCCACGGGCATGACGCTGTGCGCCGAACGCCTGGTAGCGCTCTGCGAGGGGGCATTGAGCCCCGGCCTGATCGCAGCATCCGAGACGGTCGAGCCGCTGACTGAACGTGAGCGCGAGGTGGCCTTCATGTCGTCGAGTGGAATGACGAGCCGCGAGATTGCGGAACATCTCGTGGTGTCGCGTCGCACAGTGAGCAAGCATTGGCAGCACGTGTACGACAAGCTCGGAGTACGCAGTAGAACGGAACTTCGCCACGCATTGGGTGGCCCTTCATGATCGCGCCGCCGATTGCGCCGATGCTGGCCAAATTGGCCGACGAGATTCCGGTGGGCGACGGTTGGCTGTACGAGCCGAAGTGGGACGGCTTTCGCTGCATCGTGTTTCGTGATGGCGACAGCCTGCAGCTGGCCAGTCGCAACGAGCGACCGTTCACGCGTTACTTCCCCGAGCTGCTCGCCCCGCTGCTGGCCGAGCTTCCTCAGCAGTGCGTGGTCGACGGCGAAATCGTGCTGCCGGCCGCCGACGATGGCGGCCTGGACTTCGACGCCTTGCTGCAACGGATTCATCCGGCCGAGTCGCGAGTGCGCCGCCTGGCAGCCGAGACGCCGGCCTCGTTCGTTGCGTTCGATCTGCTCGCGCTCGGGGATCGCGACCTGATGAACGAGCCGCTGAGTGTTCGCCATGCGTTGCTCGTCGAAGCGTTCACGGGGGTGACCGCGCCGATCTACCTGTGCCCGTCCACCACCGACGCGCAGGTCGCGCAGCGGTGGTTCACCGAGTTCGAGGGTGCAGGTTTGGATGGGGTCATCGCGAAGCGCATCACCGACCCGTACACGCCCGACAAGCGCACGCTGGTGAAGGTGAAGCATCGCCGCACCGCCGACTGTGTGGTCGCCGGCTACCGCGTGCACAAGGACGGTAAGGGCGTCGGCTCGCTGCTGCTGGGTCTGTTCGACGGCGAGGGCAAGCTGCACCATGTCGGTGTAGCGGCTTCATTCACGGCCAAGCGCCGCACGGAGTTGCTCGCCGAGCTCGAGCCGTTGACGCACGATGCCACTGCTGCACATCCGTGGCGCGAATGGGCCGAGTGGCAGCAGGCCGCCGCCGACCCAGGCCAACGGTTGCCGGGCGCCGGCAGCCGGTGGAATGCGGGCAAGGACCTGACGTGGGTGCCGCTGCGCATCGAGTTGGTTGCGGAGGTCACGTTCGGTCAGCTGCAGGAAGGCCGCTTCCGCCACGGCTCGCAGTTCCTCCGCTGGCGCACCGACCGCGACACAACTTCATGCACCTACGACCAGCTAGAGGTAGCCATCCCCGTCCACTTCGCAAAGGTCGTCAGCGGCACCTGATCGTCGCTGCTGCGCGCCTGGCGTCCCCGTCGCCGCCCTCGGGCGGACACGCCGGACGGACACGCCGACGGGCGGACACGCCGCCACCTGCGGTCGTCGGCCCGTGGGCGGAGCCCACTCCGTCAGTCCCGAATCCTGGCATGGTTCTTCGCCCATCGGCGGGTAACGATGCCGTTCGTGTCACGTGTACCCGCCCAAGGGCGGCGGAGAGTGCCACGGGTCGGCGATGGTTGGGCGGCCCGGTCGGCTGCCGAACACGCGAGCTGGCGCTGTTGACGCGCCTGCAGTTGTCGTGCTGGCGGCGTCTTCGCCGCCGACGAAGACGTCTTGCTCGGCGACGACTACACCGTTGGCACTGACAATCACGGTCCAGGTGCCGGTGGCGTTGAGCGTGAAGCCGTCAGCCTTGTCGAGCACGGCGGTGCCAGTGCCTGCGAGCGGGATCTGGCTGATGGTCATGCCGTTGACGATCGAGTTGACCGGCGGAATGAAATCGACTGTCAACCCAGTGAGCCCAGCCTCGGGGGTGTTGACGCGGATGAGGACATCGTTGGCTCCGACACGTTCGCTGAACTGCACATCGATCTCGACTGTTCCGGTGGTGCTGACGAAGCGATGTACCGCGCCGAGTTGCAGCGAACTGTCGCCGCTCGCGCTCAAACCTGGCGGCGTGAGCGCGAGTAGCCACGCGGTGAGCGCGAGAACGAGTACGCCGATGAGTGCTTCGATGCCGAGTGCGCGCCGCAGCCGAGTGGCAAGTGGTGCGGTCATGGTGTCGACCCGAGACACACGTTGACTGATGAACTGACGAGCGGCCACACCGACGAACACCATCACCGACACCGCCAGCGTCTTCACGATGACGACCAAACCGTGACTGGTGTCCAGCGCGCCGCGGTCCAGCTGGAACAGCAGAATCGCGCCAGTGACAACGGTGACCCATAGCGCAGGTGTGGCAATCCGTGCGAAGCCGCGTACCGCGTGCACCAGGTCTTCCTCGCCCGGCCCGGCGAGTACCACACGAGTGAGCAGGACCAGCCCGCCCAACCACACCGACATCGCCAGTGCATGTGCGGCACCTGTGGCGTTCTCCAGCAGGCTGTACTCGGCGCGACTGAAGGCCATGGTGACCACCGCGATCCCGGGGGGCAGCAATGCCGGTAGTTGGCTGCTGGGGTCGATGACGCGCTCAGGGCGCATGACCGCGTACGCACTGCCCGCCACGAACACCAGCCTGATCAGCGCCGCCTTGCCGGGAGTGGTGTCCATCAGGTCACCCCAACCTGTGGGCACCAGCGCGCTGCCAATTCCGGCACCGGTTTGGCTGGCGGCAAGTGCACCGGCAAACAGGTAGGTGGACACCAGGGTGAAGATCCAGGTGGTGCGCAGGAAGCGCACGGTGAGGATGTACTCCACGCCCTCCGGCCACGCGATGGCGATCAGGACCAGCGAGCCGAACAGCACCGCCAGGCCCAGGTTGCTCAGCAGTCGGAAGAGGCCGAGCGGCCCTCTACTGCCGGACGATTCGGTGGCCTCGTCGACGGTGCCACCGCCAGTGCTGGGTGCCGTGGTGGTGGCCACACTGGTGGGCGGGGTGGTGTCGCCGGCGACAGTGGCGGTGGTTTCGGGGGCAACCGTGACGACCGGGTTGTTGGCGACCGTGAACGTGAGACTGCTGGAGCCGGCCGGTTGCAGGTTGAGGTCGGTGATCACCCACGCAACGGTGCAATCGCCCTTCGGTGCCGCAGAAATAAGCGACGCCGACAGCGCAAGTCCGTCGGGGGCCAGCACCAGCGGTGTTCCGAGCGACACGATCGCGCCACCGCATGTCATCGTCATCGTGTTGGTCGGCCCCAGCTGCTGCGCAAAGGTCAACACGATGGAGGCCGGTGACGACTCGATGGTTGCGCCTGCTACGGGAACGGAGCCGACCAGCGTATTGTCGGCGGCCATCGCCGTCGGTGCCCACAACGAACCGACCAAGGCAACGATCAACCCAACGATCAACCCAACGGCCAAGCCGATGCGCTTGCCGTTGATCGTGCCGTTGATGGTGCCCCTGGTGAAGGAGGTGCGCAGCCAGCCAAGGGCTGGACGGGCGGACTGCGGGAAAGTGTTCATGGAAGTGCAACAAAGCTAGCCACCAGCGGCCTGCAAAAGGGGTCCATCTGGCCTGTCGTTCAATTGCAGCGGCCACTTCGGCCCCTCGGCGTCGCACCCCTGGGTAGAGTCGCAGCGATGGCCACGCAGTCGCTCTACCGCCGCTACCGCCCACGACGCTTCAGTGAAGTGAAGGGGCAGGAGCACGTTGTCCGTTCGTTGCGCAACGCTGTCATCAACCACCGCGAGGGCCAGGCGTATCTCTTCTCCGGGCCGCGTGGCACCGGCAAGACCACCTCAGCGCGCATTCTCGCCAAGGTGCTCAACTGCGAGAACCCGCAAGATGGTGAACCGTGCTGCGAATGCGCATCGTGCATCTCCGTCGAGCGTGGCACCAGCTTTGATGTGCACGAGCTCGACGCCGCCAGCAACAACGGCGTGGAAGCCATCCGCGACATCATCGACAAGGCGTCGCTGGGCACCCCCGGTCGCCATCGCGTGTACATCCTCGACGAAGTGCACATGCTCACCAAGGGTGCAGAAGCTGCGTTACTGAAGACGCTCGAAGAGCCACCGCCCCATGTGGTCTTCGTCCTTGCCACCACCGATCCGCAGAAGGTCAGCGAAACCATCCGCAGCCGTACGCAGCACCTCCAGTTCCACCTGTTGGCGATGGACGTGATGGAGGACCACATTCGCTGGCTGGCCGGAGATGCCGGTATCGAACTCAGCGACGAAGCGATGCAGTCCGTGCTCCGCCAAGGTGGCGGCTCTGCCCGCGACACAGTGTCAGCTCTCGAGCTGGTGGCCTCCGGTGGCGGCGAGCCGCTGGACATCACGCCGCTCGACGAGTTCATCGAAGCGTTCATCGAGCACGACGCCGGCCGCGCGCTGGCGGTCGTTGCGTCGGCCGTTCAGCAGGGTCGCGACCCGCGCACCCTCACCGACGACATCGTGCGCCACCTGCGCGATTGCTTCCTCTCGCTGATGGCACCCGAGTTGGTGCAGCTGCCGGCGCAGCGCGCCGAGGAGGTGTCGGCGCTTGCCCAGCGAATGGGGGCGGCCGCCACGGTTCGGGCGATGGAGCGATTGGGTGAGATGTTGGTGGAGATGCGCCACGCTCCCGACCCGCGGCTGCTGCTGGAAGTTGCGCTGGTGCAGCTGACGCACGAGGCCGCTAATACCGACATGTCGGTGCTGCTCGACCGCATCGAGCGCCTGGAGCATCAGGTTGCATCCGGTGTGACGACAGCGGCGGCCGCTCGTCCGGCTCCTGTCGACCCGGCAACCGGTCGTGCCGCGCTCGGCGGTCGCGCTCGGCCGCCCGCCGGTACGGCTCCGGTTCCGCCATCTCCGGTTCCGCCATCTCCGGTTCCGCCATCTCCGGTTCCGCCATCTCCGGTTCCGGCCGTCGAAGCCCCGGTCGCCCCGGCTGCCGTTGACGCCCCAGTCGAAGCCGCTGTTGCCGAGAAGGCGGCTGTCGTCGAGAAGGTCGTCGAGAAAGTCGCCGAGGTGCCAGTCGCCGGCAAGGTCGTCGAGGCTCCCGCGGCGGTAGCAGCCAAGACTTCTTCGCTGGTTGCAACGTCGAAGGTTACGCAACCGCCTGCGTCGCCGCTGGCAGCGTCGCCCACCCTGGTCGCGTCGCCCGACGCAGTGGCGACACCGGCTGCGTCGGCCCCTGAGCCACCCGCAGCCACGGATCTCGTTGCGGCGGCGGTTGCCCGTTGGTCTGCCGACATCAAGCCAACACTGAAGGGTTTTGCGCGAGCGATGTACTCGAGCACCACCGTGTTGGGTGAACGGGGTGGGGCGCTCACCATCGGGGTGTCCAACGAGACGCAGAAGGCAAAGTGCGAAGAACACCGCCGCGATGTGGAGACCGCGATTGCAGCTGTCGTCGGCGGCAAGGTCGCCGTGGAACTGGTGGTCCACTCCGGCAACGACGACCACGATGGTCATGGCGACGATCCAGGTGCCAGCAATGTGGTGCAGTTGAAACGCTCGAACGAGCCGACGACACAGGAAGACGAAGACGCAATCGATCTCCACGACCTCATCGATGCGCCGGCCGAGACCATCGTGTCCCAACTGGACCGGGTGGCACAGGCCTTCCCCGGCTCCACGTTCGTGGACGAATAGGTCGTGGCCGTCTATACGCAGCCGGTCCAAACGCTCATCGACGAGTTGGGTCGCATGCCCGGCGTTGGTCCGAAGTCGGCGCAGCGCATCGCCTTCCACCTACTGAAGATTCCCGCCGACGACGTTGCTCGCCTTGCGCAAGCGATCATCGAGGCGAAGGCTCGCGTCCGTTTCTGTAGCCGTTGCTGGAACTTTGCGGAGGGCGAGCTGTGCCCCATCTGTCTTGATGATCGCCGCGACAGGAACGTGCTCTGTGTCGTCGAGGAGTCGCGCGACATCATCTCGATCGAGAAAACCGGCGAGTTCAAGGGCCGCTATCACGTGCTGCTGGGTGCGATGAACCCGCTCGACGGCATTGGCCCGGAGCAGCTGAAGATGAAGGAACTCTTCGCTCGCATAGAGCCCGAGGACGTGCAGGAAGTGATCCTGTGTACCAATCCCAATACAGAGGGCGAGGTCACCGCCATGTACATCGCCCGGATGATGAAGCCGTTCGGCGTGAGGGTCACCCGAATCGCCAGTGGCCTGCCCGTGGGTGGCGACCTGGAGTACGCGGACGAACTGACGCTGGGCCGAGCGCTGGAGGGCCGCCGCGAACTGCTCGGATAGCTGGGCCGGGACCCAAGGGCCAAAAGCAATACTGGGGTACCAACCCTGGACCTGGTAGCGGGCGGACGGGCCAGCTCCAGAGGTGGTACCCCAGATCTTGAGCACCAACGCGAGCTGCACTTGCGCAAATCACGTCGGTGTATGTTGCAGTTACATTACGACAACGTCTCGAATATGTCAACCCTTGTCATAATCTTTGTCGAATCGACATAGTTCGTCAGTTTCACACCGCCTTCGCAAAATTCTGGGTGTGTCCAGTTCCGGACTCCGGAAAGGGATACACCCAGACTTCGCGGTGGGCCAGAACAGAGCGATCAGCTGCGGCCGTAGAAGCCGATGCGCTCCTCGGGGGTGAAGGTCACCCCCGGTCGGTCGAAGTACGAGAACACCGAGACGTAGCGCGGTGTGTTGCCGCCCACGGGCGTGACCCGGTGTGCGGTGTTCTTCCCACGAAAGACGTTGAGCGTGCCCGGCTGAAGGGTGAGGCTGCGCGCCGCAGGGTCGTCGCCGCGCAGCAGCGCGCCGACGCCGTCATAGTTCGGGTTGGTATCGGTGCGTAACTCTGTGCGGTACTCGAAATCGCCGCCCACCACGGGTGCCGACAGCAGCAGTGTGGTGGTGAATTCCGAGCGGTCGAAGTGCCAGCCCAAGCCGTTCGACGCAAAGTAAGCCATTGCGTTCACACCGGCAAGTGGATCCGCCATCGGGTACAGGTTGGCAAGACCCATCGTGGTCGCCAGGAAGTGGGCAAACTCTGGCCAGTTGTAGAGCTCCAGTAGCGAAGTTCCAATCAGCTGGTCGGTGCAGAGCGTGTGGTTCACCGTCTCGAACTCAGTGGCCGCCGGGTGGTCAGACGGCACCTCGGTGAGATCGGGGCGGAAGTAGATGTTGTGGCGTCGCGCATGCGTGAATGCTTCGCCGGCGAATCGCGCTGCCACCGAGCCGATCAGGCGTTGGATGGCGCCGGGCAACATGAACCCTTCGAGGTTGAACAGGCCCTCGCGAGCGAGTTCCGCGCGCGACGTGTCGACGAGACCGTGCCAGGCCGGGCTTCCAGGCTGATCCAGCGGGTACCGGTCGAGATCGAGAATGTCGTGCACGTGCTGCTCCTTCGCTGCGATCGTAGAGGCGGCCGCGGCGGCCCCCAGTGCCGACGCTCGCGCCGAAGCGGTCCCCCGCACGGCGCTACACGGTGCGCAGGACCAAGGCGTCGCCTTGGCCACCGCCGCCGCACAGGGCTGCTGCGCCGGTCCCGCCGCCGCGGCGATGAAGTTCGTGAAGGATTGTCAGGGCCAGACGGTTGCCGCTCATGCCAATCGGGTGGCCGAGGGCGATGGCGCCACCGTTGACGTTGACGATCTCGTCGCTGATCCCCAGCTCGGCGATGGATGCAATGCCGACGGCGGCGAACGCCTCGTTGATCTCGAACAGGTCGACGTCGGCAACGGTCTTGCCCGCACGCTCGAGCGCACGGAGGATGGCGCGGCTTGGCTGGTGCAGCAGCGATGCACTGTCCGGCCCGGCGACCATGCCGTACGAGATGAACTGACCCAGCGGCGTAACGCCGCGAGCGTTCACGGCCTTCTCGCTCATCATCACGATCGCCGAACCACCGTCACTGATCTGTGAGGCGTTGGCAGCGGTGATGGTGCCTTCCTTGTCGAACGCCGGCTTCAAGCCGCCCAGCGATTCCATCGTGGTGTTGGTGCGCACACCCTCGTCGGTTGCGACGACAGTCGGGTCACCCTTGCGCTGCGGGATGACGACCGGCACGATCTCGTCGGTCAGCCGACCCTCGGCGATGGCTGCCGCTGCGCGCAGGTTGCTCTTCATCGCCATCTCGTCCTGCTGCTCGCGAGTGATGTTGCCTGCGGCGTAGCGCTCGGTGCCCAAACCCATCAGACAGGCGTCGAAGGCGCACCACAGACCGTCGCGCACGATGGCGTCTTGCAGTTCGGTGTTGCCGTAGCGGAAGCCGCCGCGCGCACCCTGGGCGAGGTACGGCGCGTTGGTCATGCTCTCCATGCCGCCGGCGATGACGATGTCGGCGTCGCCGCTCATGATCATCTGGTTGGCGAGGTAGATCGAGTTGAGGCCGCTGAGGCAGACCTTGTTGATGTTGATACTCGGCACGTTCAGCGGAATGCCACCCTTGCTGGCCGCCTGGCGCGATGGCACCTGGCCCTGGCCGGCGGTCAGCACCTGGCCGATGATCACGTGCTCGACCTCTTCGGGGGAGACGCCGGCCCGCTCGAGCGCGGCCTTGATGGCGAACCCTCCGAGATCGGCGGCGCTGAACGACGCCAGCGCGCCGCTCATCTTGCCGATCGGGGTACGGGCTCCGGCAACGATGTACGAACCAGACATGACTTGACCTCCATCAGACGTTGGCCGCAGCGTATGCGCCTGGCTCCCTCCGCCCGCAATGGAAGTGACGCGCTGGTCGGCTGCCCACCTGGCTCACAGCGACAAAAAGCGCGTCACCTCGCCGTGTGAGCGCGAGCACGTCCGCCTGCGGCGAGTGGCTACTGGGCCAGGACTGTGTACATGTTGTCGTTCTCGTAGCCGAACGCCCAGATGATGATGCCTCGCCAGCCAGCGGCCTGAGCCGCATCAGAGCGCTGGTCGACCGTGTACGCGTCGGGCACGTACACCGTGTGCTGCACGGTGCACGTCACCAATGGCGACGGCGTCGACAGGCGGACGGCAGGCCGCGGTGGGCTGCCTGCCGCGGCGGCGCGGATCTCGTCGATGACGACGGTCGCTGGCGGTACGACGGGCGGGGTCAGTGGCTTGGTGCGCGGCCCGCTGACCGTCTCCGTCCACGAGTAGATCCGATCGCCCGCACCGCCCTCACCGGTGCCCGCGTAGCGCGTGTACGCCCGCAACCCGACCAGCGCATCGATGTTCTTCATCAGCACACTCTCGCGGTACACAGCGCCGTCGGGGCAGCTCGCGTTCGAGTTCTGCTTGGTGACCCAGTGCCGTCCGTAGGCGGGCACACCCAACTGCAGCTTGGAAACGGGCACCACTGACGAACTGTACGCGATGACCCGATTGACCCAATCCATCGGGGCGATCGGGCCTGCCGTGCTGGTGCTCCAGTCGTAGACCATCAACCGCAACCGGTCGACCGCGTTGGCGATCATGTCCTGCGCGTACACCGTGTACCCACGGGTGACGCCGGCGCTGTCCTTGTACACGGGCGGCACGGTGACGCTGAGCAGCAGGTTTTTCGCACGCAGCGCCACGCTCAGCTCGTTCACGAACGCGACCCAGTTCGGGGTGATGGATGTCCATTCGCTGCGCGGGTGGCCGAAGGCGAAGACCTCGTAATCCAGGTCGATGCCGCCATAACCCTTACTGACCGCAAGGTTGACGAGTTGTTGCACGTGAAATGCACGTGTGGCCGGGTCGGCGAGGATGCCGCTCATCACACCAGCGGCGGTGCTGTCAAAGACACCCACGATCAGCGGTCGGCCTGCCTCGCGTGTTGCCTGAATCGTGGCATCGAGCTGAGCCTGCGGGCCCAGCAGCTTGAGCGTGCCGTCGTTGTTGGTGCCGTAGAACAGCGGCGAGACATCACCGATGGAACTGGAGCGGTTGATGATGGCCGCGCGGCTGGGGTCTTTGCCCCAATACGGCACCCAGCCACTGACGAAGTTGGCCGGCGCGGTCAGCGCCTCCGGCCTGATAGCGGGGCTCTGAGCGGCCGGCTGGCTCAGCCAACCGCTGGTCACCGGTTCTGGCTGGCAGGCCGACAACAGCAGCGCTGTTGCGACGACGAAAACCCTGCGGGTTCGGGAGGCCACGGCGACGACGTTAGTGCCCCGGTCCGTTCACGAGGTCGCGGGGTGCCGTGGCTGTCGTGGCGCAAGTGGCGCTGACCGAAGCCGAGAACGGCGTCGAGGGGTCGCCGAACACGTGCAGCCTCTGTGTCATCGCAGTGTCGTCGGTGCCGCTGTTGTGGTCGTTCGGGGCGTGTTCGCCAGGCCCACGGGGGCCTCCGGAATCGTGCCCTCGTTCTGGCACCTGTCGATCGTGACGGCGGTGCTGCCGACGGCCTACTGCTCCGTGATGGTGACCGAGACGATGTCGATGGGCTGCAGCGGCGCGCCATCGGATGGGTTGCCCAGCGCATCGAGCGAGGCAACTACACCCATGTCGGCTTCGTCCACCTGGCCGAACAGCGAGTAGCTGGGAGGTAGCGCTGCGCCGTTGCTGCCGGAGATGATGAAGAACTGGCTGCCGTTGGTGTTCGGGCCGGCGTTGGCCATTGCAATCGAGCCGATCTTGTAGGCCTCGGTGGGCAGCTCATCGGCGAATTCGTAGCCGGGGTCGCCGGTTCCTGTGGCGGTGGGGTCGCCGCACTGCACGACGAAGTTCTGAATCGCCCGGTGGCAGGTGGTGCCGTCGAAGTAGTGGTAGCGGGCCAGGTTGACGAAACTGTTCACCGTCATCGGAGCAAGGTCAGCGCGCAGCGTGATGTTCAGCGTGCCCTGATTGGTCTCGATCGTGGCCGCATAGCCCTTGCCGGGCTCGATACACACAGGCGGGTACTCCGTGAACGTGGACTGCTTGGCTGCGCTGCCATCCGCTGCGGCGCACGATTCGATGGTGGTCGTCGCGGCTGCGGCGTCGATGGACGTGTTGTCGACGGCTCCGGCATCGACGGATGCGTTGTCGCTGGAGACGGATGTGTTGTCGCTGGATGTGGTGGTGTCGTCGCCGCACGCTGCCAGCAGGACGCCGATGGCGATGGTGAGGGTGAAGGTTCGGCGGAGGGCACGTGACATGCAGCGACTCTTACATGCGGTGGGTGCGCGTTGCATGTCGCGCGGGCGCGCGGGACGTGCTGCCAGCCTTGCTGTGGTGTCGCGCGCTCCCACGGGTTCGCCGCGGGTTGCTACCCGTCAGTAACATCGCCGGATGCAGCACATCCTCGATGCCATTCAGTCCAACGCCAGCTCGGAAGAGTTCGCGGGTTTGGTCGTGCCCGAGAGCTATCGCGCGGTGCACGTCCTGAAGGACGAGCAAGACATGTGGAAGGGCGTGGCGTCGAAGGACAAGGACCCGCGCAAGAGCCTTCATGTCGGCGAAGTTCCCACTCCCGAACTGGCCCCTGATGAGGTGTATCTGGCCGTGATGGCCAGCAGCATCAACTTCAATACGGTGTGGGGCAGTCTCTTCGAGCCGATCAGTACTTTCGGCCCCATGGCCCGACTTGCCCGCGAGAGCGAGTGGGCCAAGCGCCACGATCAGCCGTATCAGGTGGTGGGCAGCGACGGTGCGGGTGTGGTGCTGAAGGTGGGCACGGCTGTTCGTAATTGGAAGCCGGGCGACCGTGTGACCGTGCACTGCAACTACGTCGATGACCAGGACCACAGCGCCCACAACGACTCGATGATGGCTGCCAACCAGCGCATCTGGGGCTATGAGACCAATTTCGGTGGCCTCGCCGACATGGCCGTTGTCAAGGCCAACCAGCTGATGCCCAAGCCTGCGCACCTCACGTGGGAGGAAAGCGCAGTCAGCGCGCTGTGCAACAGCACCTCGTATCGCATGTTGGTCGGTCGCAATGGTGCGCAGATGAAGCAGGGCGACGTCGTGCTCATCTGGGGTGCCACCGGCGGCATCGGCGCCTACGCCACGCAGTACGTGCTCAACGGCGGTGGCGTTCCCGTGTGCGTCGTGTCGACATCCGACAAGGCCGACATCTTGCGCAAGATGGGCGTGGAGCACATCATCGATCGCAGTGCTGCCAACTACCAGTTCTGGAAGGACGAGCACACGCAGGACGAAACCGAATGGCGTCGTCTGGGCAAGGACATTCGCGATCTGTGCGGCGAAGACCCCGACATCGTGTTCGAGCACCCGGGTCGCTCGACGTTCGGCGCGTCGATGTACGTGACGAAGCGTGGCGGCACCGTCGTGACCTGTGCGGCCACCAGCGGCTTCATGATGGAATTCGACAATCGCCACTTCTGGATGCGGCTCAAGAAGCTGGTCGGCTCACACTTCGCCAACTACAAGGAAGCGTGGGAGGCCAACCGGCTGATCAGCAAGGGCATGGTGCATCCGGTGATGAGCCAGGTGTTCCCGCTGCTGCAAACAGGCGAGGCCGCATACCAGATGCATCACAACATGCACGAGGGCAAGATCGCCGTGCTCGCGCTGGCACCGGAAGAAGGCCTGGGTGTGACCGACGAGGTGCTGCGCGCGAAAGTAGCCGACCAACTCACCTGGTTCCGCCGCTAACTCAGTCAGGGGCTCTGCTTCTTACAGTGCAGCAAATAGGTACTGGAGGCTGCAGCAAAGAGGTAGTCCGCTGGTGGTCGTGGAGATTCTGGTCGCGATTCGTTCCGGGTGTCCGCAACGAATCGCGACCAGATTCTCAACCTGGGCGAGTTTGTCAGGCGACCCGACGAGCCCACACCCAGAGCGTTTGCTTCGCGGTGTACTGAGGGGTGTAGGCGACGAGCGCCAACATTCCGTCCATGGCGGCACAGTCGTCGAGAACGTCGCAGGTGTTGGTCGTCACGACTTCGAAGGTCGAAGTGCCCGCAACATCGGTCCAGGTGAACCGATCGCCGGCCACTAACCGATCGATGTCGAGGAACGGCGCACCGAAGGTGGTGCGATTGCCATAGATCACGCTGGCACCGAGGCCCGGCTGGCCGCCGATGGGGAGGTTGCTCGGAACCGCGTCGGTGACGAGCACCGGCCCGGCCCTCGCTGTGCTGATCGCTCTGGCCGCGTTGTCGAGGACGGCGACGTCGAGCCCGAGGCTGGGAACCTTCAGCCGGCCGACGACTTCGGGGGCGGGGATGGTGGCGATGAGAGACTGCAGATCCTTCATCGAGAGCTCGCCAGCGGAGCGGGCGACCACGTTGCCGTCGCCGCCGATCACGACGTAGTAGGGCCAGCCTGACGCACCGTACGCCTGAGCGATCGTGCCGGCTGCACCGTCACCCTCGTTGCCGTCTTGGATGACTTGTCCAGTCCAGCCCTGCTCCGCCAACCACGGTTGCGGTGGGTAGTTCGCCGCGGTCGTGGATTCGGCGGTGGAGACGAGCGTGATCGGTAGCCAGGTGGGCACGGTGCCGTCGGCTGCTGCCTGGACCAGTAGCGGCAGCTCCGCATTACAGTGGGGGCACCAGTGGGCCACGAACACGATGAGGTGGGCGCCCTCGGCGGGATTGATGGTCACCTCGTTGCCGTCGAAGTCGTGCCCTACCACCGCCGGGGCCGGCATCCCGACTGCGGCGTCGGTGCCAGCCGTGGCGTCGAACAGCGGGAGCGGATCACCCCCGTTCTTCACCTGGCCTGAGCCTGGTGCGTCGGTGTCGGGCGGGGCAAGGACGGTTTCCACCGTGGGTTGATTCGCGACTTCCTCGGTGACTTGCGTGACGCCGGCGATCAGGCCGTCGGCGCGCTCGGCAAGCTCGGCGGAGATGGATATCGATCCCCAGAAGCCAGAGTCAGCGGCCGGCCACACGACGTACACGCCCGAGTCGTCGGTCGCCTTCCATCCGTTGGCTCCCGCCACTGTGACCGGCTCGATGGAGCCGTTGGTCGCAAGTGTCAGGAACTGGTTGACGAGCGGCCCGACGCCAACGGTGACCGTCCCGCCCGCCGTGCCGGAGTACGTCTGCTCGCGGCCGGGACCAGATGCGGCGTCGCTGAACCCAACGAAAACCCAAGGCTCTACCGGTAGCACCCACGGCAAGCCCGACCCCGGAACGACCTGGCTTGCAAGTTGCGTCTGCTCGGTCGTGGAGAGGCCGTACGACGAGATCGCCACGGCTGAATCCCCGATCATCTGGTAGTCGGCCAAAGAGGTGTCGGCGGGCGCAAGATCGGGTGAACCAGGGCCAGCGCGAAGCACGAGCAGCGCATCCGACGGGTCGCCGTTGCGTGCCCACACCATGCTCGTCTCGCCGCCGACCGGATTCTCGCCGAGAACGTTCGGCAGTGTGTCGACTCGGCCGGGAACGAGGTCCGGTGAGGACAGGACGTACCACGGCGCCACGGAGCGGATGAGGTCGGGTTCGATCGTCGGCGTGGTCGTGGCGACCTCCGTCGGAGTGGACGACACCTCGGGTGCATTGCCGCGGTTGATGGCGATGGCGGTGACGGCGCCGGCGATCAACACGACTGCGGCGGCTGCGGCCATCCACCGGCCGGCGCTGACTCGGGGCCGCAACTCGGAAACTGGAACCAGGCCGTGGGACTCTGCACTCACTTCGTCGAGTGCGGACCGCAGGCGGGCGATCAGCGGGTCGTTCGAGGACACGTCATCGAGTAGCTCGTTCATTCGGCGATCTCCTTCTTGAGGGCGGCCAGGCCGCGGTGCAGCAGGACACGCACGCTGCTGGGGGAGCAGCCGAGCGCATCGGCAATCTGGTCATCGGTCCAGTCGGCCCAGTAACGCAACGACACGGCGGCACGCTGCTTGTACGGCAGCACCGCCAACGCATCGAGCATCTCGTTGGTGGCAGCGGTATAGGTGGTGGCTTGGCCGGCGGTCACTCGTTCGATGCGCCGACGCTCACGAATGTGCCAACGGTGCCACGAGGCAGCTCGGTTGACGACCGTGCGCCGTAGATAGCCAGCGGGGTTGTCGAGTGTCGACAAGCGACGGCCGACAGCGTGTAGCGCGTCCTGCGCGATCTCCTCGCCGATCTCTAGCGAGCCGACGAGCGCGGTGGCCCATCGAACGGCGTCGGCACGGTGAGTGCGGTAGAAGTCGTCGAAATCGCTGATAGCTGTCGTCCCCGCTCGCACGCCAAGTGTGCCTGTCTGCATGTCCACCTTGACGCCACCGGGCATCGATCTGTTTCACTGGTGACATGTTGCTCACCGAAATCGACCACGTCGCCATTGCCGTCCGCGACCTCGAAGCTGCCATCGACTACTACCAGCGGGCCTTCGGCGCCACCGTCGACCATCGCGAAGTCGTGGAGAGCGACGGTGTCGAGGAAGCCCTACTGAAAGTTGCGGAGAGCTACATCCAGCTGCTCACGCCCACCCGCGACGACAGCCCGGTGGCGAAGGCGATCGAGAAGCGCGGCGAGGGCCTGCATCACATCGGCTACCGGGTGGCCGACTGTGGTGAGGCATTGGCCGCAATGATCGCCGCCGGCGCAACCGCGATCGACAAGGCGCCGCGCCCCGGCAGCCGCGGCACGACGGTGGCCTTCATCCACCCGAAGGGCAGCTTCGGCACCCTCATCGAGCTCGTCCAGGAGTAGGTGTCGGTCGGCCGCATCCGAGTGCTCACTCGCACCCCGGGGTGCGAGTACCCACTCGGTTGGCGACGTGGCACTCGGACTGAACGTGTGGCACTCGGACTGAACGTGTGGCACTCGGCCAGTCACCCGGCAGATCACTCGGCTTGGACGATGAGGCCTTTCAGGTACTCGGCTTCGGGGAAGGGCAGGGGCACCGGATGGTCGCTGGGCTGGTGGAAGCGGCCGATGATGCGGGCCTCTCGCTTGGCGTCGAGTGCGGCGCCGGCTACCACCTTCTGGAACAGGTCCATGCTCATCGCGCCGCTGCACGACCAGGTCATCAACACACCGCCGGGCGCCAGCAGCTTCAGTGCTAGCAGGTTGAGGTCCGTGTACGCG
>Ga0105044_10002649_pt1 | contig 24519 bp, 10 predicted proteins | sample MAT01_FD_78092 | JGI IMG/M metagenome (GOLD analysis project Ga0105044, IMG submission 78092) | Freshwater microbial communities from Lake Fryxell liftoff mats and glacier meltwater in Antarctica - MAT-01 | ecosystem: Environmental > Aquatic > Freshwater > Ice > Liftoff microbial mat | place... | reverse complement strand
CGCCGCGACTCTCGCTCGCAATGCCCCCGCCGGATCATCTCCAGCAAGCGGTGGATTACTCATAATTAAAAGCGGAAGCTCACGCCCTTCGCCACTCACCCCCAGGCTCGCCCGCCGCACCAGCGGGCTCGACGCCGCGAGCGCATCGCACAACGCCACGACCTGTGCATGCGTTGATGTGGCACGAAAAAGCGATGATTCCGCCACTGTCAGCAGCGGCGACCGCGCTGGCCCTTCTACCGTGCTTGTCACCGCCGGTTGGTCCGGAGGTGTGCTGGCCCCTCTCGCAGCGTTCCCTGCGCCAGCACTCGCGCTCATAACGAGCGTCAAACCCATCATGTAGCTCATTCGAGCCGCACGGGTGACTTGCATCGCGCCGCTTCCCCGCCAACTTAACCTAAGCATCCATTTTCGATTCGCGAAACACATGGCTTATCCTATCATCAAGGTGCGGCAGCCCACCCACCGCTCGCGGTGATATGCCGCTCGTTGTAATCAACTCTAACCGTCGTTCCCGGAAACCCGCTACGAACCTGCTGGCCGCGACCATCCAGCGCTACTCCCCACGCCTCCGCGACATCAAACCGCCGCACGGCCCGCGACCACAGTAATATAACTTGACTGACCCACGCACCCCCACCACCCCACCCCTCAATCAAAACAGCCCATCTCCCCCGACCGGAACCGCCTTGCCATTCACCAGCCGCAGACGCGGCTTCTCCTTACCACGGCTCTGCGCAAGTGCCGAGGCATCCGGCTTACGTTCCGACTTATCTTGCGATGCCTTCTCGACCCCGCTCTGCTCTCGCTTGCCAGCCCCGCCTGCAACCACCTTGAGCGCGCTTGTCGAATCTCTCTCGCTCTTCGCCGAAGAAATCCCCCCTGCCTTGGGTGCGGAAGCTGAACCCGAACGCTTGCCCTTTCCCGAACGAGACTGATTACGTTTACCTTCTTCAACGCGAGCAACATTCCCCTTGAGCGTGAGCCTTCCAACCGGGCTGGTATCCAGAAGTGTTCCTTGGTCTTCCTTCGCGCGTGCCGAAACCGCCAGCATCGCCGCCTCAGCCTTTGAGACCGCGAACGGATTCGCCGCGGCCTTGCCCGTGTCGCCGCGCTGCTTACGTTGGCCCCCCGCCTTGTTCTCAATCTCCGCGTGACTCAGCGCCCCGTCACCCCCTGAGCCTCCATCACCCCCACCCCCACCACCACCCACCGCAGCGCCAGCCCCGAGGCCGCCCGGTGGCGAGGGGGTATCGATAATAATTACTCCATCTTGATCCGCAGGATCTTCATCTTCCTTCACACGCTTTCCATCCTCATCCAGCCGCATATCGGCCGTCGCCGTCTTCCGCTTGGCCATTGCCGCGAGCGCCTCGAACAGCTTAGCGGGGTCATCCCCGGTAATCGCCGCGCAGGCCTGCGCGATCTCACCGATGTACTTCTTGAACACATCGCGGCGTTCGGTTTCGCGCCGCATCTTCGCCCGCTTCTTAAGATACACACCCAACTTACGTCCGCATTCCATCAGCGCCAGCTTCATCTCCTTGCGAATCTCGTCGTAATCCGCGATCGCCTCTTTGCTCTCGCTCGTGAAGGGCACCCACACGCTGGCCATGTGTATCATAATTACCAGCGCGCCCACTGGTGCTGATCCGCGCGGCTGCTGCAGGTCGTAGTTACGCCAGTTGGTCTCCGTCACGCTCTTAAACGAACTGCACGCGGCCTGCTGAAACAAAAGCGGCACGCGGTTGGCAAACCGGATCACCCGCCCCGACTCCTCCTGCGGAAGGTCGCCCCCGAACGCAATCGCCGCCTCGATCTGAAAAGGCCTACCCCGGTACACCTCCGGCTCGCGTGAGCTCGCCGCGTAAAACTCGGCGCGCACTCCCTTGAGCATCCCCGCCAGCAACTGCCTCACCCCGATAGGCGCAAGGCAATCCGTCGGCGGGGGCGAGAGCTTCGCAACTTGAAACTCTTTATATAACTTCTCCGCCTGCTGAGGCTCGATGTCGCGCACCCTCGTCCGGCTGGTAACCCCGATCCGGTCGCAGAACGCCCCCGCAGTCTGATGGCTCACGCGGCAGAACTTCTCCTGCAAAAAGTGATAGAGCGTCTTACCTTTTTCGGCCGCCTCCGAGTCTTTCAGCATCTGCAGCAAGGTCCCCAGCTCGATCCCCTTGGGGTGAGGCTGTATCTCCTTGGTCTCCGGCGGCAACTCTTGCACGCCCCGCGGAAATATAATTAGATCGCCCAGGTCCTGTGTTACTGCCGGCGCAACCACCGGCACAGGCAACGGCACCACCGCCTCCTCCGCCCCCACCTGCTTAAAGGCCGGTTTCACCCGGAGCAGCGGCACATCTTCCTCCTCAACGCTCTCGCGCGTGGGTCGGACAAACGTAAATTTCGCGTGCGGGTTCGCGATCGCCGTCAACTCAAGAAACTCATCCACGCTCCCCCGCCCACGCTGATACTTGCCCTCAAGCTCGATAGTGACCGATGTTCCCGTGGGGTAATCTCGCTTGCTTAAGTACGTACCCGCCGCGGCCACCTCCCGAAGCGTCGGAGAAAGTAACTGTAATCGTTGAAGCGGAAAATCCTCCGTCTCTTCGTCAACGGTCACCTCAGCCCGGTTGGTCTTGGTGTTCATCGCCAGTTCGATGTGGTGCGCCGGCTTAAGGCCGCTGGGGCGGGTGAAAATCACCATCGGCTTGCCAGTCGTAATTAAACCATACATTCCCGCGGCGGAAATGCCGATTCCCTGCTGACCTCGCGACATCTTAAGCCGATGAAACTTACTGCCAAACAACAAGCGCCCGAACACATTCTCCACCTGCTTGCGCACGATCCCCGGCCCGTTATCCACCGCCGTTATCCGATAGCGCGATGACTTGGTCGCCGCGGGGCGGTCGGGCTGTAAGTCCTCGATCACTACCGTAATATCTGGTAAGATTCCCGCCTCTTCGCACGCATCAAGCGAGTTATCCACCGCCTCTTTCACCGTTGTAAGCAATGCCTTACGCGGATTATCAAAGCCCAGCAGATGTTTGTTCTTCGCAAAGAACTCTGATACGGAGATATCTCGCTGCTTCGTCGCCATGCTCTCCGCTGTAGCGCGAGGCGTTAAAGTCATTACATCGCCTTTGGTTTTCGTCATCGAACAGTTTGCTCGTAAAGGTGCATGGGTGAAAGTGTCAGTCGCGTACCGGTTCGCTGCGTCGGGGTGAGCGTGTGAAGGTCTGTAAACTCAGTAGGCTTGAGTTACATTTAACATGAAGCGGCTCCAGCCAACGAGGGAATCTTAGATTGCCGAAGAAAAGGCTCCGTTTCGCCCTTTGCCGCGATCTCGGCCAAACCCCGCCACCTCGTTAGGCACCCCGCCAGCCAGCTCCCCGCCGCTTCCCGCCCCGTCTCCCCGCCCGAAGCGCCAAGTTTATGCGGTCAATTCTCCCAACGCGCCCGACCTCCCCTGCTGGCCGCCACCAGCCCATAACCACCCCTCTATCGCGATAATCTCGCTCGCCCAACCCCTCTACATAAACCCAGGCACTCGAACCTCCGATGTCTCTCCGCGGCGACCGCTCGCGCCCCACCGCCCGACGCAACCCCTTCATCAGGCTACTCAAAATCCATCCTACTCGCCGCAGGCTTTCCGCAAGTTTAGTTACATATTCCCAGTCGCGGAGAACGCAGCAAGTTAACCGAGGTAGGCACCCACACCTGTGCCGTAAGAAGTAGATGAAGATGAGCGAGGCCACCCACGACCAACCAGCACACTCGCCGCCGCCGGATCTTCATCCGTCGCCTCGCTCCTCTCTCGAAGGCGATGATTCTTCGCCACGTACTCCTTTGATAGACCCAGCCGACGCGCTGTTCCAAACCGACGATATTCAATCGCAACTTGAGTCGATCAGCGAACTGTTTCGCAAGCAGGCGATCCTCCAACTTCAGATTCGCCGCACCCAGGCAGAGCTTCACGGCCGCGATACCCAGGCAGCAGCTCGCGAAACCGAGCTTGTTCGCCTTAAAGATGACACCACGGCGCGCGCCACCGAGCTTGCTGAAGCCTCCGCCGCGCTCGATGCGTCTCGCGCCGAGCACCAACGCTCGCAAGCCGCGCTGGAAGATGCGCTCAACCAGCTCGAGGAACGAGAACGTACTCTCATCGCGCGAGCGACGCAACTCAGCGAGCAGCAGCACGCGCACGCCTCGCTCGTGGAACGCTTCTCTCGTGACCACGAAGCAAGCTCGCACGCACTCGCCGAAACTAAATCACAACTCGCCGACCAACACGCCCAGCTTGTTGAAGCGCAAATCTCGCTAACGGCTGATCTCGAATTATTAGCCCGCGATCAGCAGACGCTAGCACTGGACCGACAGAAACTTGCCGCTGAATGCCTCGCTCTCGAAGAAAACCGCACGCTTCTTGATCATGCCACGTCAGATCTTCACATTCAATTGATCGCCGCGCAAGCCCTCCACGACCAGGCCGAATCGCGACTGCTCGACATCGCGGAACGGGAAACGCAGCTAAAAACCCAAACCGCGGACCTGGAGGCTGAACGCAAGTCGCTTTCGAAGACCATCGAAGAGCTCACCCAGGCAAGAGCGCAGCTTGCGTTGGAAGAATCCTGCACCGCCGCTCAAGCCGAGCATAACTCGGAGCAGGCTCGCCTGCTTGCCGCGCAGGCCCAAGAGGTTGCGAACCAAACAAAGCAACTGACCGAGCAGGAGCAGCAGTTAATACGCATGGGCGAAGGCCTGGAAGCCAAAGCCCGCGCAGCCGAAGAGCTAACTACGCAAGCGAAGAACCAGCCCAACACCCAGCTTGAAGCCGAGCTTAATACCCAGCTTGCCGCCAAGCGGGCCGCCGAGCTGGAGACGCAGCTCGCTCAGGAACGCGCTACGCGTGAGCAGCTCCAATCGCAACTTGTAATATTACAATCTGCCATTTCCCAGGCCACCCTCCCCCCGGAAGCACCGGCCCTACGCGAAAATGAATCCGCCGTTGAGCTCGCCCACGAGTATCAATCACTCTGGCTCCTTGAACTCGACCGCGCCTGGCAGCTAGAAGCGGCTGGCCGCGTGAGCACCGCCGATATCGAAGAGCTTGAGGGGCTGGTCGAAGCACTCAAAGAACGCCTGCGGGCAGCGCACGACCGGCTCCGCTCCCTTGAAAATACCGCGGCGTCAGTCACCGCGGCTCCCGCAGGGCCTGCCGCCGCGTCGCTCGAGCACCGTCGCCGCCGACTCCAGCAATATAAGTCTATCCTCCGCACCCAGTCGCTGAAAATCCGCCGCGCCAGCGAAGCCCTACAAAAGCGATTCGAGCAGGTCGAGCAGGTCCTCGCCCAGCGCGCCGACCTCGCCGCGGCTCGCATTCGCATCATCAACGCCGAGAAACGCAGCAAAAACCACTCCGCCGCCAGAAGCGCCGCCGCTTGTATTCTCTGCGCTGCCGCTGTCACCGTGCTCCTGGGCGCGGTGGGCTGGGCAGTAGCACGAGAGGTCGCTCCCGCTCGCTTCGCCGCCACCACCATCATTAAGGCCAGCTCGCCCGAGCGTAACTTAACTGATGGGGAACGCGCCGAGTGGCAGAATCTGCACGAATCACTCCTCGCCGATCCCCGCTTTCACGAGGCTCTCGCCGAACGCTTCCGCCGCCAGAGCATGCCCGCCCTCTCAACACCGGGCGACGTCGCCGAGCTTGCCAAAACTAATTTATCTCACGAAACCCCCGCCGATGGCGAACTTAAGATACGCCTCGAAGGCATCGGCGATGCGAACACCGCCCGAACCCTCGAGATCTTCACCAACGGCCTCTTAAACTATGTAAACTCCGGTAACGTCCGCCGCGTCGATGGCGCTGTGACCATTCTCGCCCAGCCCTCGGCCGTGGGGACAGGACCGATCGACAGCATCCGGACGAAGTACGCGATGGCCATCGGCGGTGTCGGCACGATCATTAGTCTAGCCCTGGGGTTCTTTATCTGGGGGCGTTTGTCTCGCGCCAAAAGCACCTTTGAGCAAGATGCGGACCTTGACAGGCTGCTCTCCCAGCAGTAAAGTAATATTACATTACGCTCCTCTCCCCCACCGCCCCTTTACACCCGTGGCGGCTCGCGGCCCGGCCCGCCCCTGGCGCACATCCCCGGGGCACAACCAAGCCCGCTGCGAAACCGAACGTAACAGCTTCGCTCCGAGGGTGCCTAGCGCCGGCCAACCCCAGCCAGCCACCAGAAGGCAATCGCCGCCAGGAGCACCACAAACACCACGATACCGATCCACAGTATCGCCACGGGCTTCAGAGGCGCATCATCGGGTTTTTCGTCGTACTCAAGTCGCTCTCCACCCCCACCGCCCGGCCGCTCGGGCACCACCCCGCCCGCTAACAGGTCCGGCGGCTGATCGTTCAAGGCCGAAGAATATAAGCTCGAAGCATCGCGTGACTTCACAGGCGGCGACTGCGGATTTGCCCGCTTGTTCGCCGCCATAGTCGCCATGTGGTCATACAACGACCGCTGCGGCGTCGCATCCGCAACCTTCGCCTCGCTCACTCCGTAACCGCCCGCCGCACCCCCGCCGCTCGTCCGGGCCTTGAGCGCGGCCGACCGCAGCTCCGCCGTCGCCCGCAGCCGCACGCCCGATGCAATCTGCGCCCGGTCCATCGCCTCCAACATATGCCGCGCTGACTTATATCTAAACTTCGGGTCCTTCCGCAAGGCCCGCTCAATCACATCGATCACGCCCCGCTCAATCTTGCGTTCCACCAACACCGCCATCGAAGGCTCTCGCGATCGCTGCGCCTCGCGAAGTGCCTCCAGCGAGGTCCCGTCAAAAGCTACCGCGCCCGACAGCAACTCGTAAAACATCATCCCCAGCTGATACGTATCGCTCCGGGCCGAAGCATAACCATCGAACATTTCGGGAGCCATGTAAGCAGGCGTTCCCGCCATGTTCGCCCGCGTCATGCGCGCCTCGCCGCCCACACTGTCAGGACGCAACAACGCAACACCAAAGTCAGTTAAGTATATATTACAATCAGTATCGAGCATCACGTTACTGGGCTTTATATCCCGGTGGATAATCCCCGCCTCGTGCAACCCCGCCACCGTTTCGCAGATGCTCCGCATCACCGCCCATGCCGCCGATACATGCAGCGGCCCCGTGCGGTGTACCACCTGGGTCAACGTCGGACCATCCACATACTCCATCACGATGTAAGGCGCGCGATCGCCGTTGTTGCCCTCGGGCGCGACCACATCCGCGTGGTATACCGCTGTAATTCCCGGCAGCTTCAGCTTCGCCGCGGCCCTCGCACCCTCCAAAAACGCCGCGAAGCTCGGGTCGTCGCCACTCGAAGCCGCGCCCAACAAAAACTTTACCGCCACGTCCCGCCCCAGCATTTCATCGTGCCCCACCCAGACCACACCCATCCCGCCCCGGCCAATCTCACGAATTAACCGCACACCACCCAGTTGCCGAGGTATGGTTAACTCTCGCCGACCAGTCACGCCCCCAGTCATCCCGACCGTCCCCGCCATGCCAGGCCCACTGCTCGCGGCCGTAACATCACCCACCCCGGTAGACGCGGCGTGCGTGAGCGAAACCGTCTCTTGATCATGCGGACCCATGTAAAATCCACGCCCGTTCAACCAACCATTCGCCGCTCACCTGCACACAAACGGCCCTTGCAACCTCTAAACACGACGCGGCAGTCGTCCGCGCGCCTGGAAGCTCAATGTTGGTGACTGGAACTAAAAACCCCAAAACCGCACTAAGCCGCCCGCTTAACTCACAATCCATCCACCTAAATATCTATCTCGCTTCAGACCGCAGCGTGGCCACTTCGGGATAGTTTCGATAAAAGCCATCATAATCCAACCCGTATCCCACGACAAACTCGTCCGGAATGTCAAACCCGACGTAATCCGCGTCCACTTTTACGGTCGCCTTCCCCGGCTTGCGAAGTAAAACGCAGAGCCGAATACTTGCTGGCCGTTGCTCTTCAACCAGCCTCTTTATTAAATGAAGTGTCTGGCCGCTATCCAAAATGTCGTCAACGATTACAACGTGCTTCCCAGCCAAATTCTTGGGCAACTCCGACCGCATGATGACGCCTTTGCTCTCCATGCTCTTCCCCGGATAGCTCGAGACCGCAACCAATCCTAAACTTAGCTTTATCGGCAGCCGACGAATCAGGTCCGCAACAAAAACGATCGATCCCGTGAGCACAGGAATCAGCACAATCTGCCCTTCCTGCTCGCGCTCCGACAATCCGGCCATCTCGCGTGCAAAGTCACGAGACATCGCCGCAGCGATTTCATCCACCCGTTCTGCAATCCGCTCGCGGCTTATCAATATCTTCTCGATGTCCCGAATCATGCATCAGAGTAAGCCCGCCACATCTCCCGGGCGTTCCGTCAGTATTGTGTGCGTCTGCGGAGAGATAAAGCTGCGTAAAAGTTTCTCGCCATCCCGAAACCCTTACGGATACCTTTCAAGTATCCCCGAGGCTCCCCACACCCGGCATATCAGAAGGATTAAAAAAAACGATCAAAAACCTAAAGAAAAAACTTGACAATGTCCAAACTGTTTGTCATACTCTGGAGTATATTAGATGTATTCCCTTTTCCCAGTCCGAGAACTCACATTGCATCCCCTTTTCCTACCACTTTAACACCGCTGTTCGATAGACTACATCCTCTTCCCTTCGTGTTCGGCGGTCCTCCCACGCCCCTCTTTTTTTGCCAGGAGTCTTCCCATGTCCCACACACACACTTCCCATTCTCTACTAAACCGCCCTTGCTTCTCTGACGCGCTCCTTGCGCTCTCCGCCCTTGCACTCGCCGGATCTACCAGTCTCGCTCAGCCGGTCCTCATTACGGCACCTCAAACCGTTGCTCCCAATCAGATCTCAATCGTGCCGACCGCCGGTGGCGCGCCTGTCAACCTCGTCTCCGCTCAGATCACGGTTCGCGGCACCACCCTCACGATGAACGGCCGACAAACCATCGCGAGCCTCATCGTGGAACCAAATGGTGGAACGCCCGGCATACTCACCCACACTTCCGGAATCATTACTGATTATTCCGGCGTCGGGACCGATTTGGTCCGCGGGCTGGCCCTCACCACTTCCGGGAATGTGACCTTCGCAGCAAACGGTCAATTTGATGGCACAGGCCGCGGCTACCCCAGCGACACCGGTCCAGGATCGGGAACCGGGGGTGTAGCTTTTGAAGTCGCCGCTGGCGGTAGCCATGGCGGAACCGGTGGTGAAGGGTCATTCAACTACGGATCTCCAATCGGTGGACCTACAAACGACCGCACCGCTGCCCCAGTCGATTTTGGCTCGGGCGGAGGTCGCGATAACACCGCATTCGGAGGCGCGGGCGGCGGTTCTCTCTATATCTCTTCGAACGAGACTATCACTATCTCTGGGTTGATCAACGTTAATGGCGGCAACTTTGTAGGGGGCGAGGCCGGTGGGGGCGCGGGTGGCAGCATTTGGCTCTCCGCCGTCAACATCGTCGGCTCGGGTTCACTCTCCGCCAACGGCGGAACTGCGAACATCACCTTTTCCGGCGGGGGTGGTGGCGGACGACTCTCCCTTTCCGCCTCATCTTCGATTGACCCCGCGCTCATCCTCCAATGCACCGGCGGATCCGCCTGGATGCGCGGCGGAGCAGGCAGCATCCGCACCCGCATCGCAAGCCAGCCTTCCATCACCACCTTTCATAACGCGGGGCTTGTCGGCCAACGCACCGACCTCGCCCAGGACCGTTCCTTTGACTTCCTTGTGCTTAGAGGCGCTGCGCAACTCTCTCACCTTGCGGGGGAACCTAGCTTCGTCATCAATGTCCTCAACGACCTCACGATTGACGCCTCCTCAAAAATAAACGTGAGCGGACGAGGATTTGCCTCACAATCCGGAAGCGGTGCCGGTATAGGCGGGCTCACTTTTGACGTTGCAGGCGGTGGTGGTCACGGCGGTAACGGCGGCAACGGCTCCGCCAACTTTGGTGGCCCCGCCGGCGGAATCACCTACGGCTCGATCAGCTCACCAACCACATTCGGGTCGGGAGGCGGTCGCGACAATTTCATGCTCGGTGGGCTTGGCGGTGGCGCAGTCCGTCTCAACGTTCTTGGTTCGGTGAACTTGGACGGAGAAATACTCGCCAATGGAAATCCCCTCCCCGGTGGCGAGTCCGGGGGAGGAGCCGCGGGTAGCATTTGGGTAAGCGCTAACTTCATCAATGGCAGCGGTTCACTCAAAGCCAATGGTGGCAGCGGTTCCGTTGTCTTTTCAGGAGGGGGCGGTGGCGGGCGCATCGCAGCGACCGCGCAAGCCGCGATGAGCCCAACTCTCAACTTCGAGTGCTATGGCGGCAACGGCCTTATGAAGGGCGCGGCCGGAAGCATCTACACAAAGCGTGCGTCCGACCCCTCTACTGTAATTTATGATAACAATAACACCGCAGGCCAGCGCACCGATCTAGCAAACGATCGCAGCTTTGATAACCTCATCATCCAGGGCCGCGCCTCCCTCTCCCACCCCGCTCAGGAACAAGGATTTACGATCGCAATTGCCGGCCTTGCCACAATCGAAGCCAATAGCGGCATCGACCTTTCCGGCCGTGGCTTCGCCTCTGCGACAGGCCCAGCCCCTGGCATTGGTGGCCTTAGTTACGATGTGGCAGGCGGAGGCGGACACGGCGGCAACGGAGGCACAGGGTCGCCAAACTTCGGATTCCTTCCTGGCGGCGGCGTCTACGGCTCGGTCACCCAACCAGTTACGCACGGTTCCGGCGGCGGCCGTGACAACTCCACCATTGGCGGACGAGGCGGCGGAGCAGTAAAGATCGACCTTGCAGGTACGCTCGTAAACAACGGAACTATTCGCGCTAACGGCAACCCCACCCCTTCGAATGAATCTGGCGCAGGTGCAGCAGGAAGCATCTGGATTACAGGCGGAACCATCTCGGGAAACGGGACCATTCAGGCTAACGGTGGATTAGGCAATGTGGTCTTTTCGGGCGGTGGTGGCGGCGGGCGCATCGCACTCAACCCCGCCAGCAGTCTCGCCAACTCAGTTATAATGGAAGCCTTCGGCGGAGCTGGCTGGCAGCGCGGCGCCGCCGGTAGCATCTTCACCAAAGTAGGGTCGGCCCCGTCCACCACCCTCTTTGATAACGGCGGTTCTGCCGGTCAACGAACTGACATCGGCGAAGATCGCACCTTCGACTTTCTCATCGTCCGGAACCGCGCCTCGCTCTCGCACGAGCAGCTTGAACCCGATGTCACGATAACTGTGAATCACGATGTAACAGTCGAACCTACTGGTGCCATTGATTTCTCGGGGCGCGGCTTCGGCTCTGATGCCGGGCCCGGCACCGGAACCGGCTCCGTTGCCTTAGACGTCGGCGGCGGTGGCGGATACGGCGGGAATGGCGGTGCCGGTTCACCAAACTACGGCTCACCCCCAGGCGGTAACGCTTATGGTTCCCGCTCCTCTCCCATCGATTTTGGCTCGGGTGGCGGACGCGACAACGTGAGCCTCGGCGGTAGCGGTGGCGGCGCAGCCAAAATACTTGTCGGCGGAACCCTACGAGTGGACGGTCTGTTATCAACTAACGGATCCAACACTCCCGGCGATGAAAGTGGAGCCGGCTCCGGAGGCGCGCTCTGGCTCACCGCCTCAACCATCGACGGCACAGGCCTCATCACCGCAAACGGCGGCAACGGAAACATTTTCTTCTCCGGGGGCGGAGGAGGTGGACGCGTCGGTCTCTTCTCATGCAACGTCCTCATGCCAGTGGCAAACGTCCGTGTCGCTGGCGGAACGGGAAACCGCCCAGGTTTCGCTGGGACCATTTATAACGGTTCATCCTCCGTTGTAATCACCGAGAACCCCGTCGGTGGCGATTACATCGGCGGCGACTTCTTTCAACTCGGCGCAGTGGGCACCGGCAACGGCCCAATTTCATTTCAGTGGCGCCGTCAGGATTCCAGCGGCGAGTTCTTTAACTTAACCGAAGGTCAGAGCGGCCTCTTCAATGGCGTGAACACGAGCACGCTCTTCGTTTCAGCCGCAACCTGCCTCGGCGGTGGAACTTTCGACTGCCTCATCTGCGATTCCTGCGGATGCGTTCCAACCACCGCCGCGACCATCGCCGTCAACTCAACCGGTGACATCAATCAAGACGGCGGCGTCGATGGCGCCGACGTTGAGGCCTTCTTCCTCGCGTGGGTAGATGCTCTCCCCGAGAGCGATATTAATAATGATGGCGGCGTTGATGGCACTGATGTAGACTTCTTCTTCCTTAACTGGTCCGGAGGTTGCTGATCCAGCCCGATGATCATTGACAAGTAAACAACGCTCACGCGGCGACACCAGTGGTGAGGTGCCCCACCCCAAGGTTCCAGCGTCCCGAGAATAACCACCCTCTCGCGTGTAAGCCCACGTGCTTACTCGTTGCAATACGTCTGGGCTCAACCAGAACGCGATACCTTTGCCGTCTCGGCACCCATAGATATCCGCAACGCAACAAACCCCGCCGCCCCAGCAAAGCTAACTGCTAACGCGGCCGACATCATCCAAACATGGGCCGCCACCCCCGCTGCCTTAAGCATTTCAAAGAGCCACACCGCAACCAACGGTGCCAGCAACCCGCGCAGTCCGTTCAACGTAACGTGCGTCGCCATGTACTGACTCGTCTCACTCGGCGGTGAGAAGTCAACATGCCCCAGGTTCCAAGCCAACGCGCCCCCCGCGTACGCGCACCCCTGCACCACCGCCCCCACAAAGAGCAGCGGAAGGCTGTGCATCGCCGTGGCAATCATAAATATAAGTGCCCCGGCCACGAACACCCAGGAGTGAATTGACCTGAATCTCACCACGTGCGCCCGGTCCAGCAGCCTGGCCCACAGGGGAATGACCGCAACCTGAATCACCGATTGAATACTGCTGGTGATCAGGATGCTGGTGAAGTACTTGAGCGCGAACTCCTCGCGAAGGGCAATCACCAAGATGGGATTAATCATCAGATTGCCGAAACCTAATATAAACATGCACAGCATGAACTGCGCGTAGCGACGATCCTTCCTTAGCACCTTTATCACCACCAACGGTCCCCGCCAAGGCTTCATGACCGCGTGCCCTGGCCCACCCGGCTTGGCCAGATGATGCTCGCCGCGCACCCTAATCCGCCCGTACGACCAGACCGCGCCGAGCGCCACCGCGCACGCGACCGGCAATATAACCCTAAATGCATCGCGGTTACTATCAAGCACCCACCCCAATAACGCCCCACTACCCGCCACCACCATCATCTGCGCGCTCGACAATAATCCCACAATCCTCGCCCGCATCCGCGCGGGGTAGTTCGCCCGCCACACGCCGGTTCGTAATGTTAACATACCAGACCAGCAAAGCCGCGCCGAAAGCGTGAGTGCAATCAGCAGGTACAAGCCAGACTCCGCCGCAGGCACCAAAGACATCGCGGCGATCAACCCAATCGTCGCCACCTGGAGCCCATTAATAAACGGCACCACCCTCCGCCCCGCCGAGACCGAACTCCAGACAAAGCTTAGAATGTTCGCCAGCTCGCCCATCGCCCCCAGCACCGCGACCGCGAAGTTAAGCCTTCCCTCCCTCACCACCCCGTCAAAGGTTTGCCTGGCAAAGACCGCGATCACGCCCCCCTCGATCATCGAGAGCGCGAGCGTGAACAGCAACGTGGCGGGGAGCTCATTTCCAAATGTAATTCTTGACCGCAGCGGCATCCAGCGTGGCGCGGCCATGAGCAGCACTCGCGACAGCCGCGAGCCGCTACTCCGCCCCCGTTCTGCATGTAAGTCGGGCAATGACGCCAAGTATAGTCGCCGCGGCCCGCGCATAAAAACGGCCACGCCCTAAGACGCGGCCGTTTCAACAGTTCAAACCAAACATAACTCTACTTACCGCTGGCTAACACTCAGCAGCCGCCCGCTGACCAGACAGCAAAGAACGCATCCACATCCGCTCCGTCAACCCCGCCGCTCTGGTCAACATCGGCGGTAGCATCCGCCGCGACCCAAGCCTCGAAGAACGCATCTACATCCGTTCCATCGATCCCGCCGTCTTGGTTGAAGTCCGCGGCACAGGGAGCCGCGTCGGGCGTGCAGGAGAGAACAAGCGCCAAGGTCGCATCGCTCAGCGAACCAACCCGGACAACGTAATACGCCGCGTCGGTCACGGGGATAGTCAGCGAAGACCCAGCCCCGGGGCACAGCGGCCCATCATTGTAAGTGTAAGCCAACTGCGCACCGAGCTGCGCCGTATCATAATTATAATCGTAGATAGCCAGACGAGTTTCGATCGGCGCGGCGCAGATTGAGGCGGTTGCGGTGCCGTTGCAGCCGGCCTGGTAGAGATAAAAGGTATCCGCCCACTCAAACCCGTCGCCCAGGTCGGTCGGCGACGCGCCGTTGGTACAGATGTTCGTGGTGCCGTTAGTAACTGGCAAGGGAGCGGAAGGTTCATCGCCGCTTACGATAAACCGGAGAGAACCCGTAATCGCCCCGAGCACGCCCGCCGGGTCCTGAGCCGCGACGCGGATAAACACCTGCTGTCCTGACGTAACACTAAGCACCACCTCAGCATCTTCGGGCGAGTGAAGGTCGCACCGCACGTCGGTTGAGCCGAGTGCAGAGTTAAGCGTATTCTCTGGCGCGCCCGGGCACGCGCTGTGAAGCGAGATCAGCGTGTCAACACCAGATGTATTGTAAGTACCGCAGGCGTTCACGATGATCGTGCCCTCGCAGGGCGCGGTCCATGAGTACCAGACATCGGGGCCAGCGCCCAGGTCGGGATCACCCACTGCGGACCCGTCAATCGTGGCCGCGACAAGCGTTCCGTTGAACGCGGCCGTTGCGGGGCTTGATGCCAGGACCTCGGCGGAAGAGCACGAGTCGTTGGCAGGACCGCCCGGGACTGATGTAATTGTGAAGTTACCCGTGCCCAGCGGCTGTTCGCGCGGCCCACCATAATATCCACCAATGCGCACCCAGTATGCCACACCATTAGGTACATTAAAGCTTACAGTCGGGCTTGCGGGGCAGCCCTCGGTGGTGATTCCGCAGACGATCTGCGTGGTACCGTCCGCGGGGCAGCCAGTGGCGGCGTCGTAGATGGCAGCGACCGCATCGAACGTAAGATCACAGAAGGAGAGGTACGCCGCACCGTCCGTCGGTGCAACGTAATAATACCAAACATCAGCGACCACCGGCGTATCGCCCAGCCCGCACGCCGCGTCCAGGTTCGCCCCCTGCGTGGTGGCACACCGCGTGTCGAAGGTGTTGGTCCCGTCCCCGATGGTTGAGGCGGCTGCGCACAGGTCGTTATCAACCTGGGGCGGGTAGACGTTAAGTATCGTGCTACCCGTCGCCGCGTTGTAACCACCCAGGCGAATGTTATATGTTACGTCAGCGGTCGCGTAAAACGAGACTTGCGACTGGTAGCCACCAAACGAATCATCATCGCAAGCTACCTCAAGGCCGCCGCACCCTTGGTAGACGCTAAGCACAGTATCGAAGTTTGAGCCGATGGTGTCCATGACAACCAGGCCAGCGCAGGAAGGAGTATAAGCGTACCAAATATCCCGGGTATCGGAGGTGTGGCAGGACGCCGCGTAGTTCGAGGCGGTTGCGGAGGTTGTATTACCATACCACGTACCCGCGCCCACCGTGGCGGGGGCCTCGCACCGATCGTTGGCCGGGATGGCCCTTACGTTGATCTGGACATTCCCTTTGCTCCCGAGGTACCCGCTCACCCGGATGTAAACGATGGCGCCCTCGCCAAAGTAATCGTTCGCGAGGCTCTTGTTGCCGCCGCAGGGCGCCGAGTCATCGTCGCAGTCGCGAGGGAAGAACACCCCGAACTCATAGTAATACAAAGACACCACCGTATCGTAACTAGAGCCGCAGCTGTCAACCTCAAGCTGACCCGAGTAAGGCATCTGGATCCGGTACCAGATGTCCGGTGTTGAGTTACTACTCCCGCACGATGCGCTCCCGTCGACCGTCGCGTTGGTGGTAGCACCGTACCAGGTGCCCTGAGTGATCCACCACGCGTTGGCCCTGAAGTCATTGGACGGACCGGGCGGGGGCGGGGGAGCTACCACCGTGATGCGGTTCTGGCTCCATGCCTGCGAGTTAAAGTTATAATCATCATTCACCGCCGTGGCAACATAATACTGGCCGGGAGGCGTGCCCGCCGGGACGGTGATCGAGCGGCTGTAACCTGCGCTCGAGAAGCGAGGGAAGTTACCCACGTAACTTGAGCCCGCATAGACGGACCCCGAGAAGCTCCTCGCCACAGGGCAGAGGTAGAAGTCAGCGGTGATATCGCGCCCAACGGTGCCCGCGTTCTCGGCGTGCATGTTCTGAATACTTAAGCTCGCGCCCTGCTGCACGGTAGTGGGCGACATAACAAGGTCACGAGTCAAGTTACTGTTGCTGCCGCTGGAGCCCTGCATCGACCACATGGCAAGCACCGCATCATTACGTGGGATGGCACGGGCGGGATAGGCAGCGCGAAGTGATTCTGCATCGTCCGCGAAGACCCGATATGTCTCGGTGAGGTAGAACGGCCGGCTCCAATAGTTCATGACCGAGGGAGAACCATAGTTAGGATTGCTGATCCAGGAGTGGCTGCGCCCGAAAGCGTGACCCTGTTCGTGCAGGCTTACCGGCTGAAAGTAAACGGTTGAGGAATTGCCGTAAGCGGTGGCGCGGTCGTTAGTCCAGGCCCAAGCCGGATTAAACATAATATCGCTTTCGACGATCCGGTTATTGATGCTCCACGAAAGGCACACCGCGTAAAAACCGTCCCAAGCAAAGCTGTACACACTGAGCATCTGCTGGTCGTTAAGGAATCCCGTCTCATTGCGGCTGTTGTTGGCCCCGACTGAGTTATTGGGGTTGGTGTAGACACGAAATACATCGTTTCCGTAGAAGTTCCAGTACGACAGAGTTTCATTAAACCCACTGTTCCATGCTGGGTTAAGTATGGGCGGGACGTTGTAGACGATGGGTAGGTTGGGCACTGCCCGTGTGAAGCCATAGCGAGGTGCGTAGGGGGAAGCAACGGAAATGTTCGTTTCATCGCTCACCTGCGGCGCCAATAACGTTCGCTGGGCGGGCGCTGGGGGTAGACTGTTTTGTGCGTCCCAGCCGCCGGGCGCTGCGCCGCCGATGATGCTCGTGGAGAGATCGGCGTTTGCAGGTCCGCCGACGGTCAAGAGCGGAATGTCATCGCCCTGAAAGACGTTGGGAATGCGTGGATCTTTGAGCGGCGGCGTGAGGCGCCGCAGCGCGGGGATTTCCCGAACCTTGGGAAGATTGCTTATGATTTGCGTTGCGAACTCTTCGGGCGTAAAGCCGGGGAAGTTGGCGGGTGTAAGTTTGGCTAAGAACGGGCGGCGTATAACCCCATCGCCCGACTCGCGCTCGCAACAACCAGCTTCCTGGGTCACTCGTTGAACGCCATCTATATTGCGGATCTGCATCAGGCCTTGGTGCATGCCCACCACCGGCGAGAAGCCGCGGCGTGCGGGCGCTGTGAGGAAGAAGAAGGCTTGATCGCCGTTTTCGAGCTTGGGAACGCCGTGGACGTCCAAGCCGCGGGTTTGACCCTGGGGAAGCACCAAATCTCCGCCCGCGAACGTAAGTGTCAAGTTGCCATTGCGTTGTGTTGCCGCGACGGTTCCATCGTCGCTCAGCAGGCGGTCAACGCGTACAATGTAATCTGTCACGATCATCTGCCCACGGTCTCCGGTCGCCCGGGTGCTGGAAGAGAGCACGGTCCCAATTATGATTGAGTCCGCGGTAGCGAGCACTTCTTCATTGGTGAGGGGTGCGACGGAGGTGGCAGCGACGGGCGATACCGCGGCGGCAGTCAGTGCTGCGGCCAACAACAGTTTTGCAAGGGGATTGTTCATACGTTTCTCGGCTCCAGTGTTATCGGGTCAGTTCCTGCCGGTTGTTTGGCGGTTGATCGCTCAGTCAGGGTTTTTACAACCAGGAAAAAGGCGGGAATAGGAGATATCTCCCGAAGAAGGAGCGACATTCAGAATCAAACCGGACACGGCAGTGAATAATTTGTGTATGAATCGAACGCCGATGCTGAAAAGTTAGGTCTTTCTGGGCGTGTGCCACCGTTCGGGAAGGCCCGACGCTTCATAGCGCGCGGAAGAGGGCCGGGCGGGGACGTTGTAAATGGCCGAACTCGCTGCACACGAAATGACCCAACTGCTGATCGCTGGCCAAGCCGGTGATGCATCATCGATGCGCCTGTTCATGGAGGCGACTTACGATCAGTTGAGGGCGATGGCGGATGCGCAGCTGCGACGCGAACGAGCGGGGCACACGCTGCAACCGACCGCGCTGGTGCATGAGGCGTTTCTCAAGTTGGCCGGGGGCGACGGGGAAGCGGCATTTGCGGGGCGAGGGCATTTTTTTGCCGCGGCGGGGTCGGCGATGCGACGCATTTTAGTGGATCATGCGAGGGGGCGCAATCGGCATAAGCGAGGTGGGAATCTAGTACGGCGAGTTCCCTTGGCCGATGTTGTGGACGGTTCGCAGTTATGTGATGAGGATTTCTTAGCATTGGACGAGGCGTTAGTTGCGCTGGCCGAGGCAGACGCGACGGCGGCGAGGCTAGTTGAATTACGTTTTTTCGCGGGGCTAACGGCGGAGGAGGCCGCGGCGTTGCTGAACGTCAACGATCGGACGGCGCGGCGACAATGGACTTATGCGAGAGCCTATCTGCTGCGTGCCTTGGCGAGTGCGGAACCGGGTCCTGCGCCCAGCGATGAGGTTAAATGATGGATCCGGTTCGAGCCATATCTGCCGCGAGGGTGGCGGAGGCGTTGGACGCCGCGTTGGCGGTCGATGAGGCCGAGCGGATCGACGCGTTGCCTGCAATATGCGGGCACGATGCCGCGCTTGAGCGCGAGGTTATTAGTTTGCTTGAAGCGCTGGGAGGTGGTGGCGGATTTATGGAGCGTTCGCCAACCGGGGCGGCGGCGCGGCTGCCGGGGGGCGACCTGACCGGACTTAACATCGGCCCGTACAGCGTTGGGCAGCAGATCGGGTCGGGGGGTATGGGGGTTGTATACAAGGGGCGTGACACCCGGCTTGATCGCACGATCGCGCTCAAAACCTTAAGCCCTGATGTGGTGGTGGGGGGTTCGGGCGGGGTGGGGCTGCGCGAGAGCCTGGAGCGAGAAGCCAAGGCGCTGGCGCAGCTTAATCACCCAAACATCGGCGCGATCTACGGGGTTGAGTTCTGCGAGCGGGCTCCGGGCGGGCTTGTACTTATATTGGAGTTCGTGCGAGGGCAGACGCTGGCGGCTCGGTTACGTTCCGGTCCGTTGAGCATCGAGCGTGCGATTGCGGTGGCGATGGCGATCGCATCGGGGCTGGAGGCGGCGCATGCGGCGGGGATTATCCACCGAGATCTGAAGCCAGCCAACATTATGTTGTGTGGCGACGCGGCTGATGGGCTGACGGGCGTCAAAGTGCTGGACTTTGGGCTTGCGCGTGCGCTGGCCCGGGGCCAGCCGAGCCTTTCGACGAGCTTGGCGGCGCTCGCGCTGGTCCGGCAGGCGGGGGGCATGAGCCATGCGGGGGGGCTTATGGGGACGGCGGCTTATATCAGCCCTGAGCTGGCGATGCGGGACGCGGCGGACCACCCAGGGCTTGTAGATCATGTAGACCAACTGGACCACGCAGATCACGTAGATCACGTAGATCACGCAGATCACGCGGGTGACGTGGATCACGTGGGTCACGTGCGAGCGCCTGAGGCTGGGAGTGCAAGCCCTGTGGCTGCGACACCGCGCGCCCCGGGAGAACCTCTGGCCCGGACGCGAACGAACATAAGTGTTACTCCCGACCGACGCGCTGACATTTGGGCCTTGGGATGCGTGATCTATGAAATGCTGACCGCGAAGCAGGTCTTCGGACGTGAGAGCGTGATGGCGACCTTGCAGGCAGTCGTAACAGAAGAGCCGGATTATACATTGCTCCCAAAGCAAACACCGCTAGGACTGCTGACGCTGCTGAGGCGTTGCTTACGTAAGGATGTTTCGCTCCGCCAGCGCGATGCTGGGGATGTCCGACTGTTGCTTGTCGAAGCGCTCGATGAGTTACAGCGCAAACCGACCGCGCCTGCACGCCGGGCCTCGTGGCCACTCTGGGGCCGCGTGGCTGCGGGGGTTGGCTTCATCGGGGCCGCCTCGTTGGGCCTGTTGGCTGGGTGGCCGCAGCTCAATAAATCTCGGCATACTGCTCTCGTGAGTGGCGCTGCGGAACTGCCCTTACAAAGCGGATTGACTCGATACGCTGCGGCCGCGTTCGAGATTCCGTTGACCGCCGATGCTGTGGTGCCCGACGAAATGAATCCGATCGCGATCTCACCTTCGGGTGACCTGCTGGTGGTCGCGGTGGGTGAGTATGCGGCTTCGAGACTCGTGAAACGTAAGTTGGATGATCACCACGTTGAGGTTATTGAAGGCACCCAGGGTGCTAGTAGCCCGTTCTTCTCGCCGGACGGCGCGTGGATTGGTTATGTTGACTCAGGACGGGGTGAACTTCGCAAAATCCGCCCCGACGGCTCGGGGCTGGCCACGATGGCGAAGATTAATAAAGAAGCACGCTGGCTTTGCTGGCTGCCTGATGGGCGAGTTATTTTCTGCATCCGCTGGATGGGCGGTCTCTGGCAGCTTCCGACCGGGGCGGCCGCGACTATCCCGCTTACGTTTGAAGTGGGCGCGGGCGGGACTGAGCGGCTCGATAGGGTGCGGGTCACGGACCTTCTGCCAGACGGACTGACCGTACTCGCGACGGTCGAAAGTAACTTACGAACTGTTAAGCGCATCGAGACCATTCACACGAGGACGGGCAAACGGGCGGTCATCGTCGAGAATGCCAGCGAGGGGGCGTTAATTGGCGCGAGCACGCTGGGGATGCTGCGGGGCGGCACAATGCTTATGGTGGGCTTTGATCCGGCCACCGGCGCGATCGCTGGCTCTGAGAGAGCAGTTGCGGGCGCGTCGGATATTGCAAGGTCGGGGAAGCTGGATGCAGCGAGCGTGCGGATGAGCCGAGCGGCGGGGGGCATGGTTGCTTATCTTCCGGCATCGCCCGACCCGTTCGGCTCGCTGCGATGGGTTGACCAAGGCGGTGCCGAAGAGATTATCGTAAGTGGTGATTCACCGCTCAGCGATCCCGTGGTCGCGCCCGACGGCGTGCGCATCGCTGCGTGCAAACTAACGGACATTTCCGACATCTGGGTCTTTGACACCTCGCGGCGGCCAATCTCCTCCTTACAACTTACACGAGGTATCAGTACGGATCGGCTCGTCTGGTCGCCTGATGGTAAAACGATCGGTTTCTGTGGCGTCTCTCCCCTGCCCTCCATCATTCCCACGCCAGCGACGAGCTTGACACCTGGGCAGATTGGTCTGTTCACCGTAGATGCGGGTGGACTGAGCGACCCGGTGCTCTTAGTTAAGTTTGATCAACAAGCGCGGCTCTATGCCTGGCATCCCACCAGTGGGGAGATGGCAGTCGCGGTCGAACGATTCGTCGGGATCGGGTTTGATATCGAGATGGTCTTGGTAAAACCGCCCCACACGCGGCGGCAACTGCTGGCAACCGACGCGAGCGAGTTTGGAATTACATTTTCGCGAGACGGGATGTGGATGGCCTTCACACGCGACCAGGGCAGCAGTTCGGACGTTTACGTTGCGCCCTACCCGGCGGGCACCCCGCTGCAGCGGGTCTCACCGCTGGGGGGCTATCGGGCGCGGTGGGGGTGGGATGATAAACACTTATATTTTCAGCGAGATCGCGATGTCTTTCGCGCAAGCGTCGGGCGGGAGGGTGGCGGGTTGGTGCTTGGCGAGCCCGTGCTTCTGCACAGTTACAAGTTTCACGATCAGTACGATGTGGGTCCGCGGGACCGGGCCGCGGCCTCTATTACGTTAGAGCCTGAGGGGAGGTCGCTCCGGGTGATCATCGGGCTGAACGGGGGACTGAACGGGGGCGGATGACCGCGGCGAGCTACGCGCAGCGCCTTTGGGTTCACCACTGCACCTTAAGTTATTTGCGGCACCATAAGTTAACAGCCCGCGGACCAGAGCAGGAAGAAGACGTCGACATCCTGTCCGTCGATGACGCCATCAATATTGAGATCAGAGGCGATTTCAGACCCCTGCCAGGCGATGAAGAAGAACTCAACATCCTGGCCGTCTACGCCGCCATCGATATTGGCATCCGCGAGGCAGTTTGAGAGATTAACAGACTGAAAATCCATCTCTGTTGGGGTGCTTTTGCCGTGAAGCACCCACTGATCGTAAGCAACCTGGCCGGTGTTATTTGTCACGTTGGCGTCGCGGAGAAACTCGATGTACTCTTTGGTGGTGGTCTGATGAAAGACGCGGACTTCGGCGCGGGCGGCGGCGGCGGGGATGTCGTAGAGCGTGTCGTCCCAGTATTGCCCATCGGCGTATGTGTAAGCAATTGGCTGGGCCTGCACGGCCTCAAACGCGGCGTTCGTGAAGCCGATGGGGGGGATGCGGTTATCCTTAAAGTACGTGTTGTTCACCGCGAAATGAAAGCCGGGACCTTCGGGCCGATTGGCGGCCGCCGCGCCGGCGGCGTCGAGACCCTGCTCGGCCTCGTAGACCTTGGTGTCTTCCAAGGTAAGCTGGGCGATCTGGGCGTCATAGGCACCACGCTCAGAAATCAGCGTGTCGCTGGCGTTGAAATACTTAACATTGACCCACATGCGGCGGCCCTCGACGTAACCTGTGGGCAGCTTGTGGCCGCTGTAGTTAATTATTCGCGCGTTGAGATAAGGGCCCAGCTGGGTCGCTTCCAGATCGCCCGCGCTGCGCAGCATCTGCTGGGCCCGCGCGATAGAGTCGTTGACGGAAGCTTCGGTTAAGTAGGTCGTCTCATCGTCGTACAGGCTGCGGACGCTGCGCAGAACCCAGGTGTTGGCACCGTTGAAGAAGTGCCGAGGGAGATCGGTGCGGACGATGGGATCAAATGCGGGGTGACAGCCTTGGCCGGTTGTGCTGGGCATGTGGCAATCCTGGCATGAACTTACGGCGGTGCGGTTACCGCCGAATCGCCCGCCCATTTCCACTGGCCCTTGAGCGAAGAGTGAGTTGTTCCATTCGCTGAAAGTTCGCTCCACCGGGTACTGATCGTACTTATTATTGCTCGGATTGGCGGTATTGAAACTTCCGAGGGCGTAAGAACCATCGGGCTGCCGCTCGTACGCTGGATTGCTTACATCGTGGCAGCTGGCGCACAACTGGGAAGAGCGGTGATAGGGAGATTGGAGCCACGGGTGAGGGTTCAGATAACTAATGTCGAAAGGCCCGCGGCGGCGGTCTTGAGGATCCATCACGAAGGACCCGCTATGGGGCGACGTAACCGGGGGCGTGATAGTCGCGAGGATCGCTTCGTCAACGTCGGGGCTTTGGCCGGGGTGGAAAACGGGGTCCACCATACGGTGACAGAAGTGGCAGCTTACCCCTTCCATATCAACTTCGGTGAGGCTTGCGCCGGTGGGGTCTTGGGCGCGGCCGTGCAGCCAGCCGCCGGGCACGTGGCATCGCAGGCATAGTTCGCCCGCAAACGCGGAGTCTTGATTGGCGATTGCGAGGCAGGCATGAAAGATGGGATCGCGTGCGGACTGCCCCATCATGCTGGCGGCCCAGGAAGTTAATGGCTCGTGCGCCTCGTTGTAACCGCCGTGACATGCAGCGCACCCATTGACGCTCTGGATGCGCTGCGCCAGCTTATTAATTTGTGTGCCGGGAATGAAGAAATCGACCCGGGTGGTGGGGACGGTTGCTACTGCCACTGTGAGGGCCGCGCCCGCTGCGGCGACGGCGAGCAACCAAGAGACTTCAGCGACACGGGCAATGCGTTTAGTCGGCGGGGACGTTGATCCGGGTTGGGTCAAGGTTGCGTCAAAGGCTGGCGTGTCGGGGGCTTGATTATGCATTGATGGGCCTAAGCCTTCTGATACTTCAACCTGCTTGCCGAGCACGAGATTCGGGACAATTGTTTTAACCAAGGAGATCAGGGCATCTACAAACTGATCGGTCTTTTTCGAAAGCCGTTCAGGCTCGTTCGAGTGTGAGTCTGGACGGTCCTATCGGATGAACTGCAATTGGGGTAAATCGCCCCCGAGAGGAGCGTACGAAGTGAGATACGCCGCGGCCATGCGGTTGGGTTGCACAGATAAAAATCTCTTGTTATAGGCGGCCGGGGTGGCTCGGCCTCAGGAGTTCTCCCTGGCACGAAACTCAACGGCATTTGGTCTTGTGCGCTTGGTTGAAGGCCTGCGGGGCTTGTTCTAGGGCGTTGAGGCGGTATTTTACCGTTCGGTATGAGGAGATTTCGTTGGGGGCGGCGGGATGAGGGCGTTAGAATGGGCGGTGCGGGGCCACGTCG
>Ga0105044_10002648_pt1 | contig 24519 bp, 23 predicted proteins | sample MAT01_FD_78092 | JGI IMG/M metagenome (GOLD analysis project Ga0105044, IMG submission 78092) | Freshwater microbial communities from Lake Fryxell liftoff mats and glacier meltwater in Antarctica - MAT-01 | ecosystem: Environmental > Aquatic > Freshwater > Ice > Liftoff microbial mat | place... | reverse complement strand
GCGAAGACCACCGCGAACTCGGCACCCTCGTAGCGCAGCGCCCGCGTGCCGGGCAGGTCGATGCTCGTGAGGCGCTGGGCCACGGAGCGGAGCAGGTCGTCGCCGGCGTCGGGCCCGAAGCTGTCGTTGACGTCGCGGAGCAGGTCGATGTCGATGAAGGCGACGAGGGCCCGGTTGCTGGCCGCCTCCGAGTGGGTGATGGCCTCGTGCGCCCACGTGTCGAGCGATGACCGCGTGGCCAGGCCGGTCACGGGGTCGAGGACCTCGGGCCCCGCCGGTGGCGTGAACGGTCTCGGCGCGTCAGCGGCGGGAGCGGTGCGGCGCAGTCGGGCGAGTCGACCGCCGCGGCCTGGCTCGTCGGCATCGGTCGGCGCAGGTGGTGCCATGGATCCTCCCATGCTCAGGTGCCGCGAGCATAGGAGGTGTTGCTTGTGGGGGCTGGAACCACGAACTTCTGTGCCGCCAGCCGGCCGACGGGCCGCCGGGTTGCGATCCGGCCTTCGGAGCGCTGCTACTCGTAGGCGGAGAGCCGGGCCTGGACCTTGGCGAGGAGCCGAGCCAGCTCGGAGTCGCCGGCTTCCTCGACGTGGAGCTCGGTCGCCGTGCTCGCCGCCATGATGTCGTCGGCGGTCGAGACCTCTTCGTTGATGACGGCCGGGGCGGCGGCGAAGCTGAACGCCGACCCAGATGGGGCCGGAGCTGACCGGTCGTCGGCTCGGTCGGCCTCGAGGTCGGCATCGAGCTCGGCCAGATCGTCGAGCGAATCGAACTCGTCGATCTCGAAGGAGTCCTCGACGACGATGTCGGCCCGGAGCGACGCGAACGGGTCGTCGTCGGTGAGGTCGGCGACGGGCTCGACCTCGACCACGGGGTCGATGTCGTCGAGCCGGTCGAGCGAGCCGAGCGGGTCGTCGTCGGTGAGGACCAACGTGTCGGCGTCGTCGCCCTGGGGCCACTCCTTCTCCCACGTGTCCCAGGAGTCGGTCGCCGGTTCGAGGTCGTCGAGGTCGTCCACCGAAGGGGTGCCGCCCTCGATCGAGCCGGGGGTCCAGGTCGGGAGCCCGCCGCCGGCGGGCGCGGTCGGCGTGGTCGGCCGACGCGTCTTGGCCTCACCCGACTTCGCCGCCTTGTCATCGAGGATCTCGTCGAGGCGGGCCTTGCCCTTCTTGGCCTTGGGATCGCGCTTGGTGCGGACGGGCCCTTCTTCGTCGTCCCCATCATCCTCGTCGTCCTGTTGGAGGAGGAAGAAGATGCCGACCCCGCCGATGATCACTGCGGCGATCGCGAGCATCATCTGTTCGGCGGCGAACGTGATCCCCACGACGACCAGCACGGCGACGAGAGCGATCCCCAGCTTGGCGTTTCTGCCCACTTCCAACCTCCACTCGGCGACCGAGGAGCCACCGACGATGCGCAGCAGCGGGTTCCTATCGGCAGGGGCCCGGGGTTCCGTAGGCGAAAATGTCGTGGTGACCCCCGATTTCTCCGCGTCGCCGGCGCTCCGCACGGCGCCGAACCGCCCAGCGAGGGGCCGCGCACCGGGGCGCGTGGGCCGAACGACTCAAACTGGCCACGGGGCGTGACCCGAGGTCGACCGAGCGCGTGAACAGCGCGCCGGGCCGTCGCGGGATCGGCGCTCCGGTTCGGCGACGGGCGGCGCCAGCGTCACCGTCGCTACCCGGCCCCACCGATAGGATCCCGGCCGTGTCCGAGGTGACGGCGTCCGAACCGGTTGACCAGCTCACCAAGAGCCAGGCGGCGCGGCGGGCGCGGGTCATCAGCGTCGCGATGGAGCTGGCGTCGAACGGTGGGTACGACGCCGTCCAGATGCGCGACGTCGCCACCCAGGCCAATGTCGCGCTCGGGACGATCTACCGCTACTTCCTCGGCAAGGACCACCTGCTCGCCGCCGCCCTGGTCGAGTGGGTGCGCGACCTCGAGCGTCGCGTCGTGCTGCGCCCGCCGAAGGGCGACACCGTCGCCGAGCGGATGGCCGACATCCTCCGTCGCGCCACCGTCGCCATGGAACGCGATCCGCTCCTCAGCGCGGCCGTCGTCACCGCGCTCTCGAAACCCGACCCCCAGGTGGCCGGGTGCCAGCAGGAGGTCACCGTGGTCATGACCCGCATCCAGGCCGTGGCCTTCCCGGCCGACTTCGACCAGGACCTGCGCGAGCGCATCAACAGCGCCCTGGGCCATGTGTGGTTCGCCTCGCTGCTCGGTTGGGTCAACGGATGGGGCGGCATCGCCGACGCCGGCGCCGAGCTGTCGTCGGCCGTCCACCTCATCCTGGACCAGTACGACTGACCCTGCTTCGGCATCGGCGGAGGTGGTTGATCGGTCCGGCGGGTCCGCACCCGATGATCTCGCGTCGCGGCATACACTCGTCGCCGTGCGCCCGAGCGCACCCTGACGGGCCACACGCCGGTGCCACGGAGAACTCGACGCGATGACTGAAAGCCGACCGGTGGATCTCGACATCGAGGGTCTCCAGGATCCTGTCGAGGTCGGCATCGGTGGGTTCGCCACCGTCTACCGGGCCAGCCAACCCGCGTTCAGACGCACGGTCGCGGTGAAGGTCCTCGCCGCGCTGAACCTCGACGAAGCGGCTCGCGAGCGCTTCGAGCGCGAGTGCCAGGCGATGGGCTCGCTCTCGGACCACCCCAACATCGTGACGGTGTACGGCGCCGGGTTCACCAAGGCGTCGGGCCGGCCGTACCTGGTGATGGCCTACCTGCCCGGCGGCTCGCTCCAGGAACGCATCGATCGTGAGGGCGCCATCCCCTGGCAGGACGCCACGCTCTACGCCGTGCACCTCGCCGGCGCCCTCGAGACCGCGCACCGCGCCCAGATCATCCACCGCGACATCAAGCCGGCCAACGTGTTGATGTCGCCGTTCGGCGACGCGCAGCTCACCGACTTCGGGATCGCCCGCATCTCGGGCGGCCACGAGACCCAGAGCGGCGTGATCACCGCGTCGATGGCGCACGCGCCGCCGGAGGTCCTCGACGGCCAGCGACCCACGGTGGCGGCCGACGTCTACTCGCTCGGGTCCACCGTGTTCGAGCTCCTGTTCGGCGCGCCGGCGTTCTCCTCGGCGTCGGACGAGTCGATGGTGCCGATGCTGCGCCGCATCCTCACCGACCCGCCGCCCGACCTCCGTTCCCGAGGTGTTCCCGACCAGGTGTGCCAGGTCATCGAGCGGGCCATGGCCAAGCCCACCGACCAACGTCAGATCTCGGCGGTGCAGTTCGGCCGCGAGATGCAGGCCGCCCGCCGGGCCCTCGGGCTCGACCCTGGCAAGCTCACCGTCCCCGCCGACGTCTCGGTCGACATCGACGACGGCCAGGAGATCAACTTCGTGGCCGCGCCGCTGCAGACCGCGCCCATCGAAGCGCAGGTGCCGCCCGCAGTCCCACCATCGCCCAGCTACGTGGCGCCCCAACCGACTCCCGCGCCCGAGCCGTACCCCGCTGCCTACGCGCCACCTCCCGGCTACTCCTCCACGCCTCCGGCTCCCGCCGTCGCCGCCTACGCCGCACCGCCCGCTGCGCCCGAGCGGTCCTCGAAGGGACTGCTCGTCGGGCTCGGCATCTTCGCCGTGCTGCTCCTCGCCGGCATCGCCGTCGTCGCGTTCGTCACCACCCGCCCGGCTGAGGTCGCCGGTGGCGATCCGTCCACCACCGTCACCACCGCCGAGACGGCGACCACGACCACGACCACGACCACCGAGGCCACCTCCACCACGGTCACCACCGTGCGGGGCGGGTACACCAAGGACATGGAGACCACCTTCGTCGACGCCTGCGTGAAGGGTCCGTCGGGCGGGGAGAGCAACAACCGCCTCCTTTGCCGATGCGTGTTCCAGGGCATCCGCGAACAGATCTCCTTCGACCGCTTCGTCGAGATCGAGAAGCAGGTCGGCGAGGGCATCGAGCTCTCGACCACCGAGATCCAACCGATCATCGAGGAGTGCGCGGTCAAGAACCCCGGATCCGGGGCCACCGAGTCCCCGAGCTGACGCCAGACGCTGACGTCGCGCCGCCCGACCGCTCCGTCGGATCAGGGCCAGGTGGCGGAGATGACACGGGCCGGTGGCCCGAACCACCACCGAGGAGCCGAGCGGACGATGGCCGTGAAGCCGATCGTGCCCAGGCGGTCGACCAGCTCGGCCGTGCGGGCATCGTCGAGGATCACGACCCGCCCGCCGGGCCTGAGCACCCGTGCGATCTCGGTCAGCGCGGCGGCACGCTCCTGGTCGACGGCGAGGCTCCGCAGCGAGAAGCTGGCGGTGGCGAGATCGAACCGGTCGTCGGCGAACGGCAGGCGGGTCATGTCGGCGTCGTGGATCGTCACCCGATCGGCCACACCCTCGGTTCGGGCATTGAGCTCGGTGGTGATGCGGCGGTTCCCGGACTGGTCGCGGTTCCGCCAGATGTCGACACCATCGACGTGGCCGGCCGGTAACCGCTTGGCGGTCTCGATCAGCACGAGGCCGCGACCGCACCCGAGGTCGACCGCGTGCTCGGTGCCGTCGAGGTCGAGTGTGTCGAGCGTGGATCGCCAGAGGCGGGGCTTGGCCCGGAGGGTGCCGTGGGCCACCCAGGACGCGGCGAGCGCCAGGATGACCGCCACGGCCCAGGGCACGATGCCGAGCGCCGGACCGCGGCCGGCGGCGAGGAAGAAGCCCACCAGCATCGCCAGGACGGCCGCCGCGTACAGGCCGATGAGGATGTTGGGTGCGTCGATGCCATAGGTGGGCTTGACGGCGGGCCGGGTGGCGAGCTCGGGCTCGGGCATCAGTCCCAGCCGCCGTAGTGGGTGATGTCGTGGGGCATGTCGGGCAGCCGCCCGTCGACCAGGTCGGGCAGGAACTCGCGGAGGCGGTGGGGAAGCGTCCGCTCCTCGCTCCCGAGCAGTGCGTCGAGCTCCCACCAGCGGGCACCGCCGAACGCCAGCACCTCGAGCGCCTCCAGACCGGCGGGGCGGAGCTCGCTCATGTCGATCGCATCGCACCAGGCGACGTGGATGTGCTCGTGCTGGTCGAAGTCGTACCCGCCGAAGGAGAACACGGCGTGCTGGGTCCAGACGCAGGGCCCGATCTCGACGTCGGTGATGCCGGTCTCCTCGTGGAGCTCGCGCCGCGCGGCGTCGGCGGTGTCCTCGTGCGGGTCGATGCCGCCGCCGGGGATCTCCCACCACGGGGTCTTGGAGGGATCGGCAGGATCGGTGGCGGCGAGCAGCAGCACCTGGCCCGACGAGTCGAGCAGCACCACGCGCGCCGCCCGTCGACGTAGGGTGAACGGGCTCACGGCTCCACCATAGGTGGGCGCCGGCGGGCGACCCGTGTCGGTCGCACCGGTGCGCCGCCTGGACGCGACGGACCGCACCGGGGCCATGGACCCGGGTGCGGCGACGTCGGCGATCAGATCGGGCGTCGGCTCAGACGAGTGAGCGCTGGCGCTCGTCGGCCGGGCGGTCGGCCTCCGGCGCGTCCCAGGAGGGACACAGACCCTGGTACCCCGGGGTCGGTCCACTCAGCCAGGTCGGCGAGTAGGCACAAAGAAGGCGGTTCGACGCCTGCTCGGGTGTGGTTCGGATAGCGGTCGCAGATGCGTCCATGGTGATTCCGTCTCCTCGTTGAGTCGGTACCAGCCGGTGAGCTAGCTTTGGTTGTAACACAACCGTAAAGGAAGCGGAGCGTGGAAGTCCAGTCACTTCGCAGGATTTCTCGCTCGGCAACCTCGCCGGGGGGTGTCACCACCGGTTCGCTGCGGCTGGGCGGATCGGATGATCCGTTCCAACCGTCCTGACCGACGGGACCTGTTCAGCTTACGGCCGGGCCCGGGGTTTCCCGGGGACGCTCCGTGGCCGTCATCGGTGGTCGCTCGTGGCCGGATCGAGCCAGTCGATCCACATGCCGTGGGCGTGGCACCACGCCACCGGCGACGAGCGGCGGCGCCCGTCGATCCAGGTGCTGGTGCCGACGAGGGTCGCGGCTTGTCCCTCGCCGCCCTCGGGGGCCCGCTCGGGTCGATCGATGAACGGGGCGACGCTCGGGTACTCCGCCGTCACCAGCGCGAGGTCCCGGGTGGCACCGAGCCGGTCGAGCGCGGCACCGAGCTCGGCGCGCTCGGCGTGGCTGAAGTAGGCGAGCACCCAGGTGGCGTAGATGCACACCACGGTGTCGGGATCGCTGCGCTCGACGACGTCACCGAGGAGGTCCAGGGCGTTGCCGGCACGGAGGTCGGGCGGCGCGGGGCGGGCCAGATCGATCGCGGCGTGCAGGCGCCCGGCGCGATCGGTGAGCTGGGGCCAGACGCAGGCCTCCAACCACCGACAGGCGTCGGGGTCGGTGACGTCCACCGGGGCGAGATCGATCCCGAGCCGGGAGCGCACGGGCGGCGCCACCCCGTCGCGGGGAGGCGTGAGCGTCCCCCGCACCTCGCACGCGAGCTGGACGGTCGACGCGGGCGGCCCGGACACCACGCCGTCGGAGTAGCGGATGGCGAAGCGGTCGAAGAAGAGGTTCAGGCCCGCGCTGGGGCCGAGCTCGATGAGGGTGAGGGGACGCCCGGCGGCCCGGTGCACGTTCGTGAACGCGGGGAGCAGCGCGGCCGACCGGCCGACCTCGTTGGTCTGGATCGTGCGGCGCTCGACCAGGCCGGCGAGGTCGTCGAACCGCTCGTCGAGGAACGACCGGAACCGCGGCCAGGCATCGGCCGGCGCGCCGGGGTCACCGCGGTAGCACGCGGCGAGCTCCAGGTCGGGTTCGCCGAGGACCAGGGCGTGCACCGCGGCGAAAAGCAGGACCGGGAGCACCTTGGTGGCCGGCGCCATCGTCACCACCCGCTCGAGCACCTCGCGATCGTCGGCCAGGCATCGCGCCAGGTGGGCGTAAAGGTCGCAGTAGCCGTCGAACTCGGCATCGGCGAGGTGCCGGTAGAACGACGCCAGCTCGGCGACCGCGTCCGTCTCGGCGGCGCCCCCGGGATCGCTCACCGACGGGACACTACTGCCGTGTCGGGCGGGGCCCCACGATGACCGACGAATCCCGCCCGCTCTTCTGACGGGTCGTCAGGTGGTCGCTAGGGTTGGTCCCATGAGCAGCGACACGGGGGCAGCGGACGGATCCGACGGTCGGCGGGGCGACCTCGAGTGGGGAACGACGCCACGACTGGTCATCGCTGCGGCCGCGCGGTGGGGCGATCACCCGGCGATCGTCGACGGTGACGAGGTCGTCTCCTACGCCGCCCTCGCCGATCGGGTCGAGGTGGCCGCGCGGGCGTTCCTGGCTGCCGGCCTCGAGCCCGGCGACCGTGCGGCGATCTGGGCGCCCAACATCGCGGAGTGGGTGATCGTCGCGCTGGGGCTGCACGCGGCGGGCGGTGTGCTGGTACCGCTCAACACCCGCTTCAAGGGCAGCGAGGCGGCCTACGTGCTCACCACGAGCCGCGCCCGGCTGCTCTTCACCGTGACCGACTTCCTCGACACCGACTACGTGGCCCTGCTGCGCAACGGCGGCGACGCGACGCCGGATCTCGAACAGATCGTGGTCCTGCGCGGCGTAGCGCCGGAGGGAACCACCTCCCTCGGCCAGTTCCTGGAGGCAGGGTCGTCCGTGCCGCCGGAACAGGCCTACGAGGCGACGATGGCGGTGCAGCCCGAGGACCTCTCCGACATCATCTTCACCTCCGGCACCACGGGGAAGCCGAAGGGGGTCATGACCGCCCACGGTCAGAACCTGCGGGCGTTCCGGGACTGGGCCGACGTCGTGGGTCTGCGCCACGGAGACCGGTACCTGATCGTGAACCCCTTCTTCCACGCCTTCGGGTACAAGGCGGGCATCCTCGCGTCGATCATGACGGGGGCGACGATGTACCCGCACCTGGTGTTCGACGTGCCCCAGGTGATGCGCCGGGTCGCCACCGAGCGCATCACGATGCTCCCCGGGCCGCCGACCCTCTACCAGTCGATCCTCAACCACCCCGAGCTCGACCAGTTCGACATGAGCTCGCTGCGGCTGTCGGTCACCGGTGCGGCGGCGATCCCCGTCGAGCTGATCCTGCGCATGCGCGCCGAGCTGTCGTTCGAGACGATCATCACCGGCTACGGACTGACCGAGGCCTGCGGCATCGCCACCATGTGTCGCTACGACGACGACCCCGAGACCATCGCCACGCGGTCGGGTCGGGCCATCCCCGGGATCGACGTGCAGTGCGTCGGCGATGACGGCGTCGAGGTGCCCCGTGGTCAGCCGGGCGAGGTCGTGGTGCGCGGCTACAACGTGATGCGCGGCTACTTCGACGATCCCGAGGAGACCGCAGCGGCCATCGATGCCGACGGTTGGCTCCACACAGGTGACATCGGCGAGATGGACGAGCGCGGGTACCTCTGGATCACCGATCGGCTCAAGGACATGTTCATCACCGGCGGGTTCAACGCCTACCCGGCCGAGATCGAGAACCTGCTCCTCGGTCACGAGGGCATCGCCCAGGCGGCGGTGATCGGCATCCCCGACGAGCGGATGGGTGAGGTCGGCATGGCGTTCGTCGTGCCGCGCCCTGGCGTGACGCTCGACCCGGCCGAGGTCATCGCGTGGAGTCGTGAACGCATGGCCAACTTCAAGGCGCCCCGCCGGGTGGCGATCGTCGACGACCTCCCGCTCAACGCCTCGGGCAAGGTCGTGAAGTTCGAGCTGCGCGACCGGGCTGCGGCCACCGCCTGACCCGCACCCGCGGTCCGATTCGGCGCCGTCGCGGGCCCACTCGTACGCTGAGGCCGGTGGCGATCGTGGGTCCGGCTCGTCCCCAACGGCGGTGGCACCACGCGTCCGCGACGCTCGACCACTTCGCGGTCGTGACCTTCCACGTCGACACCGAGCGACTGCGTCGCCAGGTACCCGGGCAGTTCGAACCCGAGGTGCACCGGTTCGCCGACGGCACCGAACGGTCGTTGCTCTCGGTGGTGGCGTTCGTCGAGCGCGACTTCGCGTTCCGGTTCGCCCCGTTCATCCGGATCTCGGGCGCACTCGTCGACTACCGGGCCTACGGCGCGGTGGGTGGCGAGCGGGGCGTCTACGTGTTCCGCACGTCGCTCGATCACCCGCTGGTGGTGGTGCCCCGCCTCCTGTGGCAGATGCCGTGGCAGCGCGAGCCCGTTCGGATCGTCGGCCGGTGGGACGGCCCGGGGCCGACGGCGCTCGTCGTGACGACCGACGGGCCCGGCGGGCTGGAGATCGAGCTGACGGGGTCGGGTCACGAGGTCGGGACCCTCGATGGCTTCACCGATGCGGCGGAATCGGTGGCGGTGCTCACCCACCCGATGGCCGGTTGGTACGGCCCGGCCACCGACCTGCGGCGATACTCGGTCTGGCACGAGGTGCTCCGACCGCAGGCGGCCGTCGTGAAGCGGGCCCACGTCCCCGCGTTTGCGGAGCTCGACCTGATCGACGGCGAGCCCACGGTGCACTCGGCGATGGTGGTGCGGACGGCGTCGTTCGACATCCACACCCCGCCGCGGCGTCTCCGCTGATGGGCGATGTGTCACCGGCGGACGACGTCGCGCCCGAGCGCGTACGTTGGAGCCGGGGTGGTCGTCCGTCGAACGGAGGTTGCGTCGTGGCCAAGAAACCTGCCTGTCCCCAGTGCGGCGCGAGCAACCCGCCCGACGCACGTCGATGCCGGCTGTGCACCACGTTGCTGAACGCCGAGGTTCCCGAAGCGGTCCAGCAGCCCAAGGGCATACCCGAGCACGTCCAGCGCCAGATGGAGCGCGACTGGAAGGGCGATCCGGCGATGACCCAGGAGACGGTGATACCGGGGGGCTCGTTCGGCTCGCTGCCGCCCATCGGCCCCGACGCAACGGCGGCGCCCGCGTCCCCGGAGCCTCCGACGCCGGTCGACGGCGGGTTCCCCGGCGGCGACGCACCGCCGCTGAGCGAGGCACCCGTCGACGACCACTTCGACCCCGACGAGCTCTTCCGGCAGATGGGGTCCGATGCCACGCCCATGGTCCGCGTCCCGTTCGGCTCGACCCCCGATCTCGAACCCGACCCGCTCTGGAGCATCGGTGCCGAACGGGGCGAGATGAGCTCCGAGGAGATCTCCCAGCTCACCGCCGAGGCCCTCCGCGAGGAGCGGCTACGCACGCGGTCGGGTCTGCTCGACAAGGTCTTCCAGGTCGACGTCGAGGCGCCCGCCGACGGCGGCGCGGCGCCGCTTCCGCCTCCGCCCGCTCCGCCACTTCCGCCCCCGCCAGTGGCGGCGCCGCCTCCGCCTCCGCCTCCGCCTCCGCCTCCGCCCCCGCCGCCGGCTCCGCCTCCGCCCCCGCCTCCGCCTCCGCCGCCGGCTGTCCCGCTGCCGCCTCCGCCTACCCCGCTGCCGAGCCCGCTGGTCGAGGAGCTCCCGCCTGCGGCGATCGATCATCTCCCGCCGCTCGCGGGTCCTCCCGAAGCACCGCACGCGACGCCCGAGAACGGCGACCCGGAACCGCCGCCGTCGGCAGGGCGTACCGCGTTCTGAGCCAATAGGGCAAGGTCGAGCCAAGTCGGCCGACTCCTGTTTCTGACGCCTCATCAGGTATGGTTCGCACGCGATGTGCTGAACCGGTGCCGCAGGGAGATCGACCGTCGTGGACCTTCGCTATTCCGAGACCGATGAGCAGTTCCGCAAGGAGCTCCGCGAGTGGCTGGCCACCACGTTGGTGCAGGTCCCACCCGAACCGGGGCCGCACGACTGGCCCGCCCGACGAGCGTGGGACACCGACTGGCAGCGTCGCCTCTTCGAGGCCGGGTACGCCGGGATCAACTGGCCCAAGGAGTACGGCGGTCGCGGTGCGACGCTGACCGAGCAGCTCATCTACCTCGAGGAGACCACCCTCGCGGGGGCGCCCTACATCGGGGTGAACTTCGTCGGGATGATGCACGCCGGTCCGACGATCATGGCCGAGGCCAGCGCCGAGCAGCGCTCCGAGCACCTCCCGAAGATCCTCGAGGGAACCGAGGTCTGGTGCCAGGGCTTCTCCGAGCCCGGTGCCGGCTCCGACCTCGCGGCGCTCTCGTGCAAGGGTGTGCGCGACGGCGACGAGTACGTCATCTCCGGCCAGAAGATCTGGACGTCGTTCGCCCAGGTCGCCGACTGGTGCGAGCTGCTCATCCGCACCGATCCCACCGCCTCGAAGCACCGCGGCATCACGTGGGTGATGTTCCCGATGGACACGCCGGGCGTCGAGATCCGCGAGATCAAGACCATCGTCGGTTCGAGCGAGTTCGCCGAGGTGTTCTTCGACGAGGCGCGGGTCCCGATCGCCAATCGGATCGGCGACGAGAACGACGGCTGGCGCGTGGCGATGGTGACGTTCTCGTTCGAGCGCGGCACCGGCTTCATCTCCGATCTGGTCGAGACCAACAAGATGATCTCCGAGCTGGTCGAGCTGGCCCGCCACGTGACCCGCCGGTCCGCGACCGCATGGGACGACGTCGAGCTGCGCCGTGAGGTCGGCCGCCTGCAGGCCCGCATGGATGCGCTCTGGGCCATGACCAAGCGCAACCTCTCGCAGGCCGAGCGCAACGGTGTCCCGGGGCCGGGCGGTTCGGTCGTGAAGGTGTACTACTCCGAGCTGTTCCAGGATCTGACCGACCTCGCCATGCGGCTGCTCGCCCGAGCCGGCCTGTCCCGCGACGATCTCGGCGAGCTGGCATCGGGATCGTTCGTCGAGGAGCGCCTGCGCTCCACGTCGTTCTCGATCGCGGCCGGAACCAGCGAGATCCAGCGCAACATCATCGCCGAGCGCATCCTCGGCCTCCCCCGCGAGCCGAGGTAGTCATGGATTTCGAGCTTTCCGACGATCAGGTCGCGCTCCAGGAAGGCGTGCGCTCGTTCCTCGAGGGCCGCTTCGCCATCGGTGCGGTGCGGGGAATGGAGGACCAGGGCGGCATCGATCGCGCCCGCTGGCAGGAGCTGGCCGACATGGGCATCTTCGCCCTGCGCCTGGACGAGGCCGACGGCGGGGTCGGGCTCGGATGGGCCGACGCCGTGCTGGTGTTCGAGGAGCTGGGCCGCGCCCTCGTTCCCGGACCGCTGGTGTGGACCCACCTGCTGGCCGGCCGCATCCCCGGCGCCGCGACCGGCGAGATCATCGTCGGCGGCATCGAGCGCGACGACTTCTCCGGCATCATCGAGTTCCCCGATGGCATCGACGTCCTCGTGGTGCTCGACGACGACGGCATCTGGTCGGTCGATCCCGGCGATCTCGATCTCGCAGCTGTCGCCACGCCGCTCGACTCGCTCACGCCCGTCGCCCGACTCATCGGACCCCTCCCGGCCGGTGCGCGCATCGGTTCGGCCGACGACGCGGCAGCGCTGCGCCTGCAGGGCGCGGCACTGGTGGCGGCCACCCTGCTCGGCATCGCCACCGCCACCACCGACCTGTCGGTGGCCTACGCCAAGGAGCGCCAGCAGTTCGACCGCCCCATCGGCATGTTCCAGGCGCTCAAGCACAGCATGGCCGACATGTTCGCCCGGGCCGAGGTCGCCCGCGGCGGCGTCTATGCGGCAGGCGTGACCCTCGATGACCCGAACGTCGGGTCCGTCGAGCGGGCGGTCGCCGCCGCCAAGTTCGTCGCCGGCGAGGCGGCGATCGAGAACACCAAGGCGTCCATCCAAGTGCACGGCGGCATGGGCTACACGTGGGAGATCGACGCCCACCTCCAGCTCAAGCGGGCCTACGCTCTCGACCCGCTCTTCGGCGGCCGCGACGACCAGGCCGAGGTCGTCGCCGACCTCCTCGACGCCACCGTCTGACGGCTCGGCCCGGGTAGGTCCGGCTTGCTGCGCCGCCGTGGCGCAGAGCCGAACGACCTGAATCGCCCGTCCAGGTGGGCGATCTTCGGTGCCCCGGGCCCCGCTGCACGCAGGTCCGGGGCGCCGTCGAGCCATCGGCGTCGGCCTCGAGCTGACGCCGGGTCGTGGGCGCTCGATGGCGAATGATCGGCGCGGCTGGGAGCCGTGCCGTCAACCAGTACGGTTGTGGTCGGGCGTGCCGAATCCCTCAGGAAAAGGACCTGGCGCGCCGATCATCGAGATGTCACCTCACACCAGCTGCGGTTGTCATGGACGCCTCCACCGGTTCCTGATCCACGCGGGACGATCGGACGAGACGAGTTCCAGTGCACCTGCGCCCCCAAGCTGTTGCCCCATGCCGTCGTCGGGACCACGCGCCCGCTCTGGTCCGGCAGACCATCGTGGTCGACGGCGGCGGTTGCCGGTGAGCACGGCGACGACGACCCGGACCTTCGGTGCCGAGCTGGCGAGGCGGGTGGACGAGCACCTCGATGGCCGTGCGCTCCGCGTCGCCCGGGGGCGGGTGCACCGCAAGGCCCTCGTCATGGTGGCGTGGTTCATCGTCTCCTACCTCGGCGTCCTTCTGGCCAGCACGTGGGCGTGGGGCATCCTGGCGTCGGTGAGCCTGGCGTTGGCGATCGCCGGCGTGGGGTTCAACATCCAGCACGACGCCAACCACAACGCGCTGTTCGCCACGCGTGGCTCCAAGCGGCTGACGATGGCGAACCGCCTCGCCGGTCTGTCCATCCATGCGATCGGCGGTGATTCGAAGCGCTGGATCGATGGTCATGTGCGCGTGCACCACGCCGCCCCCAACGTCGTCGGACGCGACCACGACATCGAACTGGCGCCGTTCGCCCGGATGGCCCCGAGCCAGCGCCGGCGGAGCTGGCACGGGTTCCAGCACCTCTACATCTGGGTCGTCTACGGGTTCACGACCGCGGCGATCATCATCGGTGACGTGGTCGGCATCATCGAGGACTCCGTCTCGGGGGACCGTCACGGCAACCGGCCGACGCTGCGCGACTACCTGGCGATGATCGGGTCCAAGGGCCTCTTCGTCGTGGCCATGGTGGCGATCCCGATCTGGATCCACTCGTTCTGGCCCGTGCTGCTCGGGGTCCTCGCCGTGTTGGCGATCTCCGGGCTGGTGATGGGTGTCGTGTTCCAGTTGGCCCACGTAGCGGCCGAAGCCGACTTCTGCACCGTCGACGAACGCACCGATGCCCGGTGGCACGAGTGGCAGGTGCGGGCCAGCGTCGACTTCTGCCCGGGCGATGGCCTCGAGGCCCGTCTGGTCACCTGGTTCTGCGGCGGCCTCAACTTCCAGACCGAGCACCACCTCTTCCCGAGCCTGCCGCATCCGGCCTACCGGGAGATCGCGCCGATCATCGCCGCCACCTGTGCGGAGTTCGACATCCCGTACCGCGTGCAACCGTCCCTCGGCGCCGCCCTGCGGTCGCACTACCGCCACCTCCGTCTCCTCGGCCGCCCGCCCACCCGGGGCTGAGTCCGGACGCCGTCTGCGCCGGGCGTCGCGCTCCGCCTGTCAGCGGCGCCCGAGCACGAGCGCTCGGGGTCGCGACCCGTGATCGGGCCACCACCGAGTTCTCGAGGGCGCCGGGGAGCCCTCGCCCGTTGCGGTCGTCGGGTGATCGGTCGCTGGACGGTGGACAGATCGGCAACGTCGGTCATGATGAGGGCGTGGCGCTGTCGACCGGGGTGATGTTGCGACGGGGCCTGCGTCGTCGCTGTCCGGTGTGCGGGCAGAACAAGCTGTTCCGGCGCTGGATCGCCATGGCCGACGACTGCCCGCGCTGCGGGCTGACGTTCCAGCGGGTGCCCGGCCAGTGGCTCGGCTCCTGGTTCCTGAACGTCTGCCTGGCCCAGGTGCTGGTCATCGGCATCGTGCTCGGCGGGTCGATCGTCGCCTATCCCGATCCGCCGCTGCTCCTGCTCGGGCTCGTCGGCGGCGCCGTCACCGTGCTCTTCCCGATCTGGTTCTTCCCGTACTCGCGGATGATCTGGGTCGCCATCGACCTCGCCATGCGCCCCCTCGAGTGGACCGAAGGCGTCGACCCGCACTGGGAGCTGAGCGCCGAGACCGAGGCCCTGGCACGCGAGCGGGCCCGGGCTGGTGCGGGGGGTTCGACGGCTTCGACGGGTTCGACGGGCTCGGCGCTTTCGGCGCCGACGGGCGACGAGCTGGACCCGACCCCGCCGACCGAACCAGGCTGAGCGCGTCTTCGGGACACGCACCCGCCGTGAGCGGTTCCCCGCCCGCCGGGTGTGACATCGGTCGGGTGGCGGGAACCAGGTTGCGGTTCGAGGTTGCCGACCGGTAGGAAACCGCATGGCCATCGCCGACGACCTCTCCACCGACCTCGCCGCCGACGACCGCGAGGGCATCGAACCTGCGGATCTCCTCCGCGACATCGACGTGCAGCCGGTGGCCGATGTCGACGGGCGCTATGAGCTCGACATCCCGCCCGACTGGAACGTCTTCTACACCTTCGGTGGTGTCACGATGGCCGCCGCCCTGCGGGCGGCCGAGCGGGCGATCGACCGCCCCGACCTCACCCCGCTCACGGCCCACGCCATCTACTGCGCACCGATCCAGGCCGGCGCGGTCGAGATCGATGTCGACGTGATGCGCAACGGCCGCACCGCGGCGCAGGCCAGCGTGGACCTGCGCCAAAAGGGCCACGAGGGCGTCGATGTCCGCCTCCTGACCACCTTCGGTCAGCGCTTCGACTCACCGCTCGAGTACCACGGGCTCGAGTTCCCCGACGACGTCCTCCCTCCCGAAGCCGTCGCGGGCCGGCCGTCGATCGACGAGATCGCCATGGACGAGGACAACCCGTTCGCCCGCATCAACTACCACCAGCAGACCGAGTGGCGCCCCGCACTCGAGGGCTGGGACTGGACCGATGGCTGGCGCGAGCCCGGCGACGGCCGAGCCGCCTCGTGGTTCCGTCTCCGCAAGGAGCCCCGCCTGCCCGACGGTCGCATCGATCCGGTCTCGCTGTGCGTCCCGGCCGACTCGGTCGGATCCGCCGTCGGGCGCGCCGTCGGCCACCTGCTCGGCGGCCAGCCGTTCCTCATCCTGTCGCTCGAGATCGACCTGCAGATCTTCGCGGAGACGTCGTCGGCCTGGCTGCTCCAGAACGTCACCGCGCAGCACGCCGCCGACAGCTACGCCTACGGCACCACCGAGATCTGGGACCTCGACCACCGTCTCATCGCCATCGCCACCCAGCGAGCCCGGCTCCGCCCCATCGCCACCGGTGAGACCGTCGGCCCGAACGCCACGACGCCCGCCGCAAGCTGACGCCCTGACTGCCCACCGGGCATCCACGCTCGGCTCCGGTTACCCGGTGGGCAACTGATTGGGTCGCTGGTGATCTGTAGCCCGGTGGGCAACCAGGTGGGCTACCGGGTGGGCCATGGACGCTTCTTCGCCCAGTGGGCACGGCGGCGGCGCCGCCGCCGGAAGGGTGTCAGCGCTGGGGGAGCTCGATCAGTTCGCCGTGACCGCCGCGGGGCTGACGGGGCGATCAGGTATCTGACGAGCCGTCAGGGATGGCCTACGCTGGTCGGCCGGGCGACGATCGCGCAGGAGACGACGTGGACTTCGAGGACACCCCAGAAGAAGCGGCGTTCCGGAGCGAGGCCCGGGCCTTCCTGGAAGCGCACGCCTCGCCCCGCACCGGCACCGACGCCGACTGGTCTCGGGGCAACATGCTCGAGGATCCGGCTGCGGTCGAGGTCTACGTGAAGCGCACGCAGGACTGGCAGGCGACCCTCTCCGACAACGGCTGGGCCGGCATCGCGTGGCCCAAGGTCTTCGGCGGGCGGGGTGGCACCCCGGCGGACTCGATCATCTTCGGCCAGGAGCTCGCCGCCTTCGACGCCACCTCCGGGTTCGTCGGTGCCGCCCAGCAGCTCGTCGGCCCGCCGATCATGCGCCACGGCACCCCCGAGCAACAGGCCCGCTACCTCGGCCCGCTCCTGCGGGGCGATGAGATGTGGTGCCAGCTGTTCAGCGAGCCCGGCGCTGGCAGCGATCTCGCCGCGCTGTCGACCCGTGCGGTCCTCGACGGAGACGAGTGGATCGTCAACGGCCAGAAGGTCTGGACGTCGGGAGCCCAGCACGCCGACTTCGGCATCCTGTTGGCCCGCACCGACCCCGATGCGCCCAAGCACCAGGGCATCACGTTCTTCATCGTCGACATGCGCACCCCGGGCATCGACATCCGCCCGCTCGTCCAGGCGACGCGCCTGTCGCACTTCAGCGAGGTGTTCTTGAGCGACGTCCGGATCCCAGCTGCCGATGTGGTGGGCGAGGTGCACGGCGGCTGGAAGGTGGCGCGCACCACCCTGGCCAGCGAGGCGGGCATGATCGGCGGCGCGGGTCAGACCAGCACGTTCGACGCGGTTGTCGCCCTCGCCCGCCAGATGGGTCGCACCGACGAGCCGATGGTGCGCCAGGCCCTGGCCGACGTCTACACCCGGGAGCGCATCCTCAAGTTCCTCGGCATGCGCATGCAGACCGCCATCATGCACAAGCGGGGCACGCCTCCCGATCCGTCGGTGCTCAAGAACTTCTTCACCCAGTCGCTTTCCAAGCGGGTCGAGCTGGCCGTCGAGCTCGAGGGCGCCGGCGGGATGCTGGCCGATGGCGATGCCATCCAGGACGGCTTCTGGCAGAAGCAGTGCATGGCCCAGTTCTCGTCGCGCATCGGCGGCGGCACCAACGAGGTTCACCGCAACATGATCGGCGAGCGCGCCCTCGGCCTCCCCGCCGAGCCCCGCACCGACAAGGACGTCCCCTGGCGCGAGACCGCCCGTTCCTGACCTCGCGAAAGCCGCCCGCGCTGGTCGGGCCCGGTGGCCACCGCTGGTGAGAGCCGTTTCCCGTCGCCGATCGCCGATCGCCGATCGCCGATCGCCGGTTCAGGCCGTGACCGCCTGACCGACCCACGTTTCGATCACGGTGATGTCGGTGATGGCCACGAGATGGTGGTCGTGGGGCAGGCCGGAGGCGGCGAGCACCTCGACGACGGCGGCCACCTGCGCCACGGCGTCGCGGGACGAGGCGCGCGACGTGCTCTGGACCCACAACTCGGTCGAGCTCTGGGATCTTCTCGTGCGCCAGCGCGGCTGGACCGACGACCGCTTCGGCCGCTGGGTCGGCCAGCAACTGGTGGCGGCGCGGCTGTGAGGACGGCGTCGCACACCTGCGTCAGCTGGTCGGCCGGGGCGGGTCACCCATCCGGGCGATGAACGCCTCGACACTGCCGAAGTGAGCGATCAACGCGCGTTGAGCCGCTCGCGGGGCGTGTCGAGCGAGGAAGAACTTCCCGTCGGGGACCTCGGCACCACAGCCGCACCAGCACACACCGGTGGGCTCGGGCGCGAGCGCGCCGGGAACGTGCGGCGCGGCAACGGCGATGAGCTCGGCTGCGTCGACGCCATCCGCCTTTCGCTCCGGTGCCACACCGTCGGGGGCAGGGGCGGGTGGGAAACCGTTCGGCTCGACCCCGACCGGTGGCACCTCCGTCAGCGAGAGCTGGGTGGGCGCCGGGGTGCTTGCGGCGATGTCGTCGCGATCACCGGCAACGGGAACGTCGAAGAGGTCGTCGAGATGGCGGATCGCGATTGCGCCGGCCGATTCGAGCGCATCGTTGCCCGGGCCTTCCCCGTCGCCCCGCCACACCGCGACCGCTCCGAATCGCTTCTTGCGTGCCTCGGTCGCACCCGCCCAGGTCCCACCCTTGTCCTGGGCGGTGGCGACGACGAGGGTGACCCGACTCAAGCCGTAGACGATCTTGTTCCGGCCCATGGCGTTGCCGGCGGAGAAGCCGGCGTCGGGCCGGTACGGCGTGGCCAAGCAGGCGGTGCCGTCCAGCAGCGCCCGGCGGGTATCGGCCGAGCCGATGGCTCGTTCGAGCGAGTCGGCCAGGATGCCGACGACGGATCCGCCGGCCTCCTCGGCCGCCGCCATGGCCAACTGGTCGACACCTCGGGCGCCGCCGGAGATCGTGGACAGGCCGCGTCGGGCGGCGCCGCGAGCGGCAGCGCGGGCAACGTCGGCCCCTTCCTCGGTGACGTCGCGGGACCCGACGATGCCGATGCCCTCCATGCCCAGGAGCGACCGCTCGCCGGCACCGTAGAGCACGGGCGGCGCAGCGGTTCCGAGACGCTCGCGGAGCGATGACGGGTAGTCGTCGTCGAACGGGGTGATGGTCCAGATGCCGCGCTCATGCAGGGTGCCGAGTCGCACCGCCAGCGTGATGCCCGAGTCGAGCAGCGTGGCCACCCGTTCGGTGTCGCCGATGTCGCCGTTGAACTCCGTTGCCAGATCGCCGGCGGACCGCCCGACGAGCGTGGCTGGGTCGCCCACGACGTCGAGCAGTTGCCACAGTTCCCTGGCGTTGAGTGGCTTCACGCCCGCGTCAACCAACCGGTTGGTGAGTGCGACTACGGCCCGAGCGGCATCGTCCATGACCTTCATGATGCCCCAGCGTCGGCGAGCGCCAACGGGTGCACGGCTGGGCACCCCGCCGCGCGCAGGAGCCGGCCGATCTCGGTGATCGTCCACTTCGAGTCGATGATGTCGTCGAGCAGGATCACCGGCCCGTCCGGCAGCGGCGCTCGCACCTCGAAGGCGCCGCTGACGTTCTCGAGCTGGCGGGTGCTGTTCTCCATGGTCTTCTGAGGTTGGCGGTCGGCTACCTTGGCGACAACCTCGTGGACGGGGAGGCCGAGCGCGGCACCGACCCGGCCAGCGAGGTCGGGGACGAGCGTCGGCGTTCGCCGACTGGGCACGAACGTCAGCCAGGTGGGCCCAGGGTCCGGCGACCACTCGGTGACCAACCTCGCGAGCGCGTTGACGAGCTCGTCGTCGAACCGGCTGTCGACCTGCTTTCCCTCGCGGATGAGGTCGCCCCAGCCGGCGTCGCGCCAGGTACCGAGGGCCCGACCGACCTCCACCCGGCGATCGACGGGGATCGCCTTGTTGTCGGGCCAGCGCTTGCGGGGTTCGATCGTGGCCGGTCGACCACGCACGAACCGGCGCGCCCGGCGGGTGAGGTCGGGGTCCACGTCGATGGCGAGCGCGTGGCCGAGGCACCGGTCGCAGCGGCCGCACGGCGACGGTGCGGGGTCGTCGAGCGTCCGCTGGATGAAGGACATCCGGCAGTCGAGGTCGTCGTCTCCGAAGGCGATCATCTGCTGCTGCTCGGCCCGCCGCAGCGCGGTGATGGCATCGACCCGATCCTGGTCGTACGCCCAGCGCCGGGCGGTTCGCTGGTACTTGCGGCCTTCCGCGATGATCACGCCGTCGACCTCGAGGTTCTTCAGGAGGACCTCGAGGCGGCTCTGGCGCACGTTCACGAGGCTCTCGAGCTCGCTCAGTCGGACGAAGTCGTCGGCGGCCTCGAGGACCCCCAGGGCCTCGGTGACCTCCCGGAGCGTGGGAAACGCCCGGGAGATGAACCAGTCCTGGATCTCACGGTCCTCGGTGCCGCGCAGGAGAACACCGAGGGAGTTGTCGAGTTGGCGACCGGCTCGGCCGACCTGCTGGTAGTAGGCGATCGGCGAACCGGGGGACTGGTAGTGGATGACGAAGCCGAGGTCGGGCTTGTCGAAGCCCATGCCGAGTGCGGAGGTGGCAACCACGACCTTGACCTCGTTGGCCAGGAGTGCCTGCTCGACCCCCACCCGGTCGTCGCTGCCGGACATGTACGCACGGGCGGTGACGCCGTTGCTGTTCAGCCAGGACGTGACGGTGGCGACGTCGCGCTTGGTGAGGCAGTAGACGATTCCGGTGCCCTCGAACGCCGGGATGGCCTGGGCCAGCCAGGCCAGTCGATCAGCCTGCGACGGCAACTCGATGACGTGGAGGCCGAGCCCGTCGCGGGCGAGCGGCCCCCGCTGCACCAGCAGGTCGCTACCGAGCTGGGCCTCGATGTCGGCGATGACCCGATCGTTGGCGGTGGCGGTGCAGGCCAGCACCGGGACGTTGGTGGGGAGCAGGTCGAGAACGACGCGGATCCGCCGGTAGTCGGGACGGAAGTCGTGGCCCCAGTCGCTGATGCAGTGGGCCTCGTCGATCACCACCAGACCAGCGGACGGCCCGACCTCGCGGAGCACCTCCTCGCGAAACCGCTTGTTGGCGAGCCGCTCGGGCGAGATCACGAGGAGGTCGACCTGGCCGGCCCGGAGCTCCTCGATCACCGCCGACCAGTTGTCCTGGTTGTCCGAGTTGATGGTCTCGGCTCGCACGCCCATGCGCTGCGCCGCCTCGATCTGGTTGCGCATGAGGGCCAGGAGCGGCGAGAGCAGGATCGTGGGTCCGGCCCCCTGGTCGCGCAGCAGCCGGGTGGCGATGAAGTACACCGCGCTCTTGCCCCAACCGGTGCGCTGCACCACCAGCGCTCGCCGGTGGTCGCGCACCAGTGCATTGATCGCCTCCCACTGCCCCTCGTGGAAGTCGGCGTCGGGCCGACCGGTGAGCCGGCTGAGCAGGCCCCGGGCGGCGTCGTGCAGTTCGTCCATGGACCGACCTTAGGTACCCCCTCGGACACGTCCGACCGTGAGGGCTTCCGGCGTCGCCTGTCGGGTCGTCGAGGTGGGTGTCCCGCCCACCGACCCAGCGGGTGACGTGGTGCCGGTCCGGCGGATCGGCGAGACTGGATCCGTGACCGTCCGCTACCGGCTCCGCATGGCTCGCATCACCCGGGTGCTGCGCACGATCCTGCTGGGGACGCTCGGGCTCATGTTCGTGCCCGCGGTGATCGCCGTCGGCGTCGACCTCCAGTGGAGGACGCTCAGCATCGTCGGCCTGCTTTCGTCGATCTACGGGTTGCGCATCGTGCTCGGCCCCGCCGTCGAGGTGCGCGCCGACGGCCTGCGGGTGTTCAAGCGCTGGCCGTGGCGGCGCGAGATCCCCTGGTACCGCATCTACCAGGTCGAGGTCGTCCCCGGGTACTGGGTGCTCGACCTGGAGCTGAACTCCGGCGAGCAGCTCGAACTTCCCTGCGTCGAGCACGTCGACGACCTCTTCGAGCGCATCGAGGAGCACCGCCAGCGCCTCGACCTCGACGCCTGATCGCCCCGCTTCACGGCGCCGCGGCGACCTCGCACTTGCGCTCGATGCGCTCGACCAGGCGGGACCAGCCGCGGTCCTTGGCGGGACCCGGCCGTTCGACGGCCCACAGCATCACGACGACGGGGCCGGCGACGATGACGGCGACGTCGATGGCGATGGGGAGGAGCGCGGCGTCGGACGCGGCGGCGAGGGTCACTCGCGCTCGGGTGGTGCGCCGACCGGCGCGGGCCGCTGCCAACGACGGGTGATCGGTGCCCGGGTCCGCCCCGCCGGCCGGATCGGGCTGCACCACGGGACCGAGGAGCTCGACGTCGCCTTCGACCTCGACCGCGGCGACGACCGATTCGGCGAAGCACGTGACGAAGGGGATGTCGCCGAGCTGACGCCAGGCCTGGTGGGCGCTGAGCGGATCGTCGAACACCGCCGACATGGCGTGCACCAGCCCGCCCTTGCGGGCACGGACGAAGGTGACGTCGGCGTCGGCCAGTCGGGCGGCCTCGGGGAACGATTCAGGGAGGCAGTCGTCGCGGGCGTCGCCCGACGATGCGTCGACGTCGAGCGCGTCGTCGTCGCGGTCCCAGCTGAGTCCCCACAAGTCGACGGCACGGGGCAGAACCAGCTCGGCCCGGCGCCGCGCCTCGTTGATCCGCTTGCTGGCCTGCTCCTCACCCACGACGACCATCATGGTGCCACGGCCCGGCGATGCCACCATGTCCGGGCCGCCGGCCGCGCTCGTTCAGATCTTGCGGTCGACGCCTTCCCAGTACGGGTCGCGCAGCTTGCGCTTGTAGAGCTTCCCGCTGGGGTCGCGAGGCAGCTCGGCGCTGAAGTCGATGGTCTTGGGCCGCTTGAACTTGGCCAGGCGGTCGCCGCAGAAGGCGAAGATCTCGTCGCGCAGCGCGTCGTCCGCCTCGATGCCCTCGGCGGGCTGGACGACGGCCTTGATCTCCTCGCCCCAGTCCTCGTGCGGGATGCCGAACACCGCGACGTCGCCGATCTTCGGGAAGGTCAGCAGCTCACCCTCGATCTCGGCCGGGTAGATGTTGACCCCGCCCGAGATGATCATGTCGGACTTGCGGTCCTTGAGGAACAGGTAGCCGTCCTCGTCGAGCAGGCCCCAGTCCCCGACGGTGAAGAAGCCGTCTCGGCGGGCGTCGTTGGTCTTCTGCTCGTCGCCCTTGTACTCGAAGTTGGCCAGCGCCAGGCTCATGTAGACGGTGCCCTCGGTGCCCGCGGGCAGCAGCTCGCCGGAGTCCTCGTCGTAGATGCGGATCTCCGAGCCCGGCCACGCCACGCCCACCGAGCCCTGTTTCTTCATCCACTCGGCGGCGGTGATGATCGTGCCGCCGCCCTCGGTGGCGGCGTAGTACTCCATGATCGCGTCGCCCCACCACGCGATCATGCGACGCTTGACCTCGGGCGGGCACGGCGCCGCCGCGTGGACCATGCAGCGCACCGACGACACGTCGTACTGGCCGCGCACCTCCTCGGGAAGGGCGAGGAGACGGTGGAACTGCGTCGGCACCATGTGACTGGTGGTGACGCCGTGCTCCTGGATCAGCCGCAGCATCTCCTCGGGGGTCCACTTCTCCATGAGCACGACCGTGTGCCCCATGTGCAGCGAGTTGGCCGTCCACATGAGCACGGCCGTGTGGTAGAGCGGCGAGCCGGTGATGTGGACGTTGGCGTCGAGCGGCTGCACGCCGAACATGCCCTGGAAACCGGCGTAGAGCTCGCCGAGGATGTCGGGGTCGATGTCGACGAGCGCCCGCTTGACGCCCTTGGGCTTGCCGGTGGTGCCCGACGTGTAGTGCATCGGGCTGCCGGCGATGCGGTCCGCCGGCGCAGTGGTGGGCTGACCGGCCGTGAGCTCGGAGTAGGGGCGGAACCCCTCGATCGGCCCGACGGCGAACAGGTTCGTCGTGGGGATGTCGATCTCGGTCATCGCCTTGGCGATCTCGTCGGCGAAGCGCTCGTCGGTGACGAACACCTTGGCGTCGCTGTCGTTGACGATGTAGGCGATCTCGGGTCCGACCAGGTGGTGGTTGATGGGGGTGAGGTAGAGGCCGATCTGGGTGGCGCCCAGGTAGACCTCGAGCATCGGCAGGTCGTTGGGCAGCACGACGGCGACGGTGTCGCCGGTCTCGAGCCCGAGCGCCCGGAGGCCGTGGCTGACCTGGTTGGCGGCGGCGAGCAGTTCGCCCGCGGTGCGTGACCGGCCATCCTGCGCGACGAGCGCGACCCGCCCGGGATCCTCGGTCGCCAAGTTCCAGAACCCCAACGCCATGTGCCGCTCCTCGTTCCCCTCGCAGCCCGCGTTCGGGCCACCCACATCTGACGGACCGTCAGATGCTAGGCCTGCCGGTGGGGGTGGGCAAACGATCCGCGGTGGCCGTCTGTCTCCGCTGCGGACGGTTCACCGATTCGCCGCCGGGTACGGTCGACGTATGCGGCGACCTGAGCACCGACCGGTGACCTGGCGCCGCCCCGTGCCCCACGTGGTCGCGCTCGTGGTCGTGCTGGCGCTGGTCGCCTGCTCGTCCCCGGCGACCGCGCCGTCGG
>Ga0105044_10002646_pt1 | contig 24523 bp, 28 predicted proteins | sample MAT01_FD_78092 | JGI IMG/M metagenome (GOLD analysis project Ga0105044, IMG submission 78092) | Freshwater microbial communities from Lake Fryxell liftoff mats and glacier meltwater in Antarctica - MAT-01 | ecosystem: Environmental > Aquatic > Freshwater > Ice > Liftoff microbial mat | place... | reverse complement strand
CAGCCAGCTGCCGCTCGGATCGACCACGCTCAGGCAGTTGCGCAGGTGCGGGGCACGATCGACGAGCGCCGCTGCGGCGCAGAGACCGGCCGGGCCACTGCCGACGATGACGATGGACGACGGGCGAGGCAACGGGCTCATGCCCTGCACCGTAACCCGATGTTGAGAATCATTCTTGTTCTTTACCGCTCTTCCCGGAACACCACGTGGCGGCGCACCATCGGGTCGTACTTCTTGAGCTCGAGCCGCTCACGGTTGTTGATCTTGTTCTTTCGGGTCACGTAGGTGAAGCCGGTTCCGGCGGTCGAGCGCAGCTTGATGATGGGCCGCTTGTCGTTCTTGGCCATCAGACCTTCTCCCCCCGAGCACGGATGTCGGCCACCACGCGCTCGATGCCGACCTTGTCGATCGTCTTCATCCCCTTCGTGCTCACCCGGAGGGTCACCCACCGACGTTCGCTGGTGAGCCAGAAGCGCTTCTTGTGGACGTTGGGTGTCCACCTCCGACGGGTCTTGCGGTGAGAGTGGGAGATGTTGTTGCCGAACGTCGGCTTCTTCCCCGTGACCTGACAGACCTTTGACATCGACGCTCCTTGGGTGCGGAGCCCAACCCTACTCATTAGCCGGAATGGTTCTCAATCTCATCAATTGCTAGAGTCGGTTTCAACGGCCCTTGGCCGGCCAGGCACGACGAGGCCCGATGCCGCGACCGTTCGACCGCACGGGCCTCACCAGCGAAGGACGATCCGATGAAGCCCGGCATCCATCCCGAGTACCACCCCGTCGTGTTCCAAGACCCTGCCGCCGGCGTGGCGTTCCTCACCCGGTCGACCATGAGGTCCGACGTCACGATCGAGTGGGAGGACGGCCAGACCTATCCGCTCGTGCGCGTCGAGATCTCCAGCGCCAGCCACCCCTTCTACACCGGCACGATGCGCATCGTCGACACCGCCGGACGCGTGGAACGTTTCGAGCGTCGCTACGGCGCTCGCCGAACCTGACCACGACCGAACCCGCCAGGGCACCGTCCCCGCGACCGATGGCTTGACAGGCGCTGCAATACATTGCAATATTGCAATGTGTCTTCGGATCGTGACCTCACCGGGGCGGCGGAGCTCCTGCGGGCGCTCGGCAACCCAGTGCGGTTGGCGATTGTTGTCGAACTCGCCGCGGGCGAGCGCTGCGTCCACGAACTGGTGGAGGTGACGGGAGTGACCCAACCCCTCGTCTCGCAACACCTCCGAGTGTTGCGCGGCGCTCGCCTCATCGCCGGCACCCGGCGGGGCCGCGAGGTGGCCTACGGACTGGTCGACGACCACGTGGCCCACATCGCCATGGATGCAGTGCGACACGCCGCCGAAGATCCCGACATCACCAACCACTGATTCCCTTCGAGGAGAACCACATGACCATGACCGACCACGCCCCCCACACCGATCACCCCCACGACCACGGCCCGGCCTGCGGGCACGCCGCCATCGAGCACGACGGCCACGTCGACTACCTCCACGACGGTCACGCCCACCACGCCCACGATGATCACTGGGACGAGTGCGACCCCGCTTCGCTTCATCAGCCCCACGTCGAACACGACCACCAGCACGGCGACGACTGCGGCCACCCCACCGTCGAGCACGGCGACCACGTCGACTACCTCCACGACGGCCACCGCCACGCCTTGCACGACGGTCACTGGGACGAGCACTGATCGAGTACGAGCCCTCGGGTCGGGTGCGTACCTGTTCGACCGGCTGCGTGCCGACGCTCGCGCGCACGCAGCCGGCGACTTGAGCGGACCAGCACATTGGGAATAGTTCTCATTCTTGTGTTCGGGGTAGGTTCTGGCGATGGATGTCGCCCGCTATCTGACCTTTCCCATCAAGCAAGTCCACCCCCTACCCCCGGCGCTGGTCGGTCCGGGCGCCCACGAGATGGTCGGGTCGTCCGCCCAGCAGCTCGGCTTCGCCCGCTCGCTCGTGATGACCACCGGACTGCGGGGTACCGGCATCGTGGCTGAGCTCGTCGGCCAGCTCGAGCACCACGGCATCGAGGTAGTGCTGTTCGACGGTGTCGAGTCGAACCCCAAGGACACCAACGTGATGGACGCGCACGAGCTCTTCGTCGCGAACGGGTGCGACAGCTTCGTGTCGATCGGCGGTGGCAGCGCCCACGACTGCACCAAGGCCGCCCGCATCGTGACCGCGAACGACGGACGGCTCATCAACGAGTTCAAGAGCGACCTCAACCTGCATCAGCCAACTGCGCCGCACCTCGCCATCACCACCACCGCTGGAACTGGATCCGAAACAAGCTTTGCGTTCGTCGTCACCGACACCACGACGGACCCCGACCGGCCGAGCAAATGGACCGCTGGAGGGTGGGGCGCGGTGGCCACCATGGCCATCTGCGATCCGGTGCTGCACTACTCGCTCCCCTCCGACCTCACGGCCTACTGCGGCATGGATGTCCTCGCGCATGCCATCGGCGCCTACGTCTCGATCCTCGACGCTCCCACGGCTGCCGGACCCGCGTTGCGAGCCATCGAGCTCGTGGCGCAGCACCTCCCGACCGCAACAGCCAACCCGCTCAACTCCGGTGCCCGATCAGGCATGCTCGACGCCCAGTATCTGGCGGGGATCTCGTTCAACTCAGCGGGTCTCGACGCCATCCATTCGATAAGCCATGCCGTATCGGCTCGTCACGCCACCCACCATGGCTTGGGCAACGGAATCGCCATGGCTCCGGTCACTGCCTTCAACCTGTCAGCGTGCTACGACCGGTACGCCCGCATCGGCGTCGCCCTCGGGGTCGCCGACCACTCGACTCCCGCCATAGCCGCGGCCGATGCCGCGTTCGCCGCCATCGTGCGTCTCGCAAACGACCTCGAGATACCGCAGAACTTCGGCCAGCTCCCCGCGTACTCCAAGAGCCAAGTCGGTCTCGGGCTCTACGCCGACGCCGGCGCCCCGTCGGCCGACGATCCGACTCACGTCGACGAGCTCGCCCAGCATGCGTTGGGAGACATCTGCTCGTTCACCAACCCGAGGTCGCTGACGCTCGACACCATGACCAACCTGATGAACGAGGCGCTCGTCGGCACCCGGTCGTGAGCGCCCCACGAACAGGTCCCCCGACGGGCGTGCCATCGTTGGCCGACCCACCTGCCCTCCGCGATGCCCTCGATCAGGCCGGGTACCTCATCGGCAACCGCGACGCCGTCGCCGTGTGGTTGGCGATGACGCTCGAGCGCCCACTGCTCGTTGAGGGACCACCAGGAGTGGGCAAGACCGAACTCGCTCGGGCGCTTGCGCGAACGTTCTCCCGCCGGCTCATCTCCCTGCCGTGCCACGAGGGCCTCGACCAGAACCGCGCCGTTTTCGAGTGGGATCACGCCCGTCAGCTCCTGCACCTCGAATCGGTCCGACGCTCGCCGCGCGCCACGAGCACCCCGGTTGCTGCACTCGACGACGAAGGGATCTACGCCGAGCGGTTCCTCCTCGAGCGGCCCCTGCTGGCAGCGCTGCGTTCTCCGGACCCCGTCGTCCTGCTTATCGACGAGATCGATCGCGCCGATGAGTCCTTCGAGGCGCTGTTGCTCGAGTTTCTCGATCGGTTCGAGATCACCGTGCCCGAGATCGGCACCATCTCGACCTCGAGCGTTCCGACCGTGATCCTCACCTCCAACGACACCCGCGATCTCGCCGATGCCACTCGTCGTCGATGTCTTCGCCTCGGCCTCGGCTACCCGGAACCCGAGGCGGAACGTCAGATCCTGCGCCGCGCCGTTCCCCACCTCGACGCTGCGCTGGGCGATCACCTGCTCGCGGTTCTCGGACGGCTCCGGGCCAGCGGCCTCCGGCGACCACCGGGTGTCAGCGAGGGCATCGACTGGGCACGAGCGGTCGAGGCGCTCGGACGCAGGACCCTCGACGACGACACCGTCCTCGACACCCTTCCCGTCATCCTCAAGCACGATGTCGACGTGATGGCCATCCGCGCCGCGTTCGGACCCCCGGGCCCATGATCGTCCGACTCGCCCACCAGCTCCGCGCCGCTGGCGTGCCGGTCGCAACCACCGATGTCACCGACGCGCTGTGGTCGTTGGTTCTGCTCGACACCGTCATGGGTTCTCCGGGTTGCGACATCGAACCCGAACTCGTTGTCGCCGTCCTCGACGCCACGATGGGGAAGTACCCGACGGGTCAGCTCGAGTTCACGTCGATGGTTGGCACCGTCGGCTCTTCCACGCCCACGCCCTCCCCACCCGGTGACTCCGACCAGGGGAGCGAGACCGACGACGTGTCGGGCGCCGCTTCCTCGATCTCGGCCACCTCGCCCTTCCAGCACCACGACGTGGGCGAGCACCAACCACCGTCGGGAACCACCGGGCGTGGTGTCGTGCCTGGTCGGGCGACGGGGACGACCCTCGCCGGCCATCGAGGCGACGGTGTCATCGGTTCGGGAACGCCGCTGCGCCCGGCGGCTCGAGCATCAGGTCAGACCATCGACGCGTCCCGGCTCCTGGCTCCCCCGGACCGTCGCCCGGCAGCAGGTGCCACCGACGAGGCCCTCCAGATCGGCGATGGGGAACCCAGCCACGGGACGGCCGGCACCGACGTCGGGATGGTGGCCCAACGTGAGTCGTCGGACGGTCGAGTTGATCACGATCTCGACCGCGTCCGTCGAGTTGCGGTGCGAACCGCCCAACGGATCGGGGGACGCCCCGGACGGCGGTCGGTCGCCCCGTCGGGCCCGGTCGACCTGCGCCGGACGGTTGGTGCGTCGGTGGCACGAGGCTCCCTCCTCCCCCCCATCCGGAACCGACGACACCGCACGCTGCCGGACCTGGCGATCCTCGTCGACATCAGTGCCTCGGTCCGCGAGCACGTCCCACTCGCTCTGCGGTTCGCGCATGCGCTCGCACGGGTCACCAGAGGTAGCCGCGTTCTCTTGGCGACGGATAGGGCGGTCGAGGTCACCCAGTCGTTCCGCGTCCGCCCACTGGCTGATGCCCTGGAACGGGCGCTCCATGACTCGCGCATCGATCTCTCGGCCGACTCGGACTGGGGACAGGTGTTCCAGGACTTCGCCGAGTCGGCTGGACTTGTACGACACGGAACGACCGTGATCATCGCTGGCGACGGGCGGTCCGGCGCTGCTCCCGAACGGCGCGACGTGCTGGAATCGATCGTGGCTCGCGCGTCACGTGTGGTGTGGATGACACCGGAGCCCTCCGCGGCGTGGACGACGGGGCGCGGAAGCCCAGCCGGGTACGCCAAGTCGATCCACGCCATGGTGACGGTGCGCGTCCCGTCGGACCTCGATCAGATCGCCGACCTCGTGGTCCAACGCGGCAGTCTCGCTTCGGGTCTCGCCGGCGGAGTCGGCGAACGGCTGCGTCGCAACGCGTCAAGGTAGGCCGTCGGCCCGTGATCTCCGAGATGCTCACCCCCCTTGCTCCCTCGATCTCGCAGGGCCACCCGCAGGGTCTCGGCGCGACACACGAGCGGCCCGACGCCCGAGGTCTCGCGATTGCTCTCACGACCGCCCATCGCGAACGATCCTCGGCGTTCGCCTGCTAGGTTTTGAGAATGATTCCTATGTTGATGCCCGGGACGGCCGACCCATGATGCGCATCGGCCCCGGCGGCACCTCCCAGCGACTCGACCCGGCCCGGTCCACCGCCGTCAAGGGGTGGGTGCGTGACGAGCTCGGCCTCGACGAATCGGTCACCATCGTCGTCACCGAGCTCACCTGCACCGAGCCGGGATGTCCCCCCCGGGAAACCGTCATCGCGCTTCTGGCACCCGGCTCACAGCGCAAGTTCACCCTGCACCAACCACTCGACGAGCTCACCCGCGATCAGGTCGTGGCGGCCCTGGTGACGATCGATGATGGCCATGACCACCGCTGACCCCTCTTTCGGAGTCGACCAAGGCCTCCCGACGTCGTTCACGGTGCTCGTCTGTCACGGCTGTTGCTGCGCCACGGTGAACAAGCACCCCGATGTCGATCACCTCGGGCACCTCCGTCAGATCGAAGCAGCGGTGTCCGCCGCCGATGTTGCCCGTGCCCGGGTGCGGGTGACCGACTGCCTCGGACCCTGCAGTCGTTCCAACGTCGTTGTCATCCGGCCCCGGACAGCCGGCCAGCGGCACCTCGGACTCAACGCTCCGCCTGAGCGACGCGCGGTGTGGCTCGGTCATCTTCTCGACGACCGGGCCATCGGATCGCTGACCGGCTGGCTGCGCGTGGGCGGTCCCGTGCATGCACCGCTCCCCACCGCCTTGGCCGACCACCGTTTCGACCCGACCAACGAGCAGGCTCAGCGCAGCGCGCGCTCTGACCAACACCGCGCCGGACCCGACCAGCCCGTCGCACTCGCACGGACGATCACCACCCGAGACCGATCGTCGGCACCCAGGACCGAACGCTCCGGCGGACCAACGCGCCGCCGGAGGCACCATCGATGAGCGAGCTCGAACATTGGGCGCGCGCCGCGTTCAATCTCGATGACCACGTCGTCGTGATGTTTCGCGAGGACCGAGATAAGACAGATCCCCCCGGTACGACCACCCGTGTCGATTTCGTCGGACCGAACGGACCCCAGAGCCATCACCTTCATCTGGCTCGGACTGACATCACGCCAGCCCACCTGTGGCAACTCGCCGGTGACGACCACTGCTGCCGCTGATCGTCGGTCGGGCAGACCAGCGGTCGCGCCAATGGTTCGCGGACGGTGGCCTGCGCTCAATCGCCTCGGAGGCTCGATTCGCTGTCCAGGGTTCGGCAGCGTTGCTCCCACCACCGCATCAGCGCGACCGCTGCTTGGTCCGGATCGAGTGAACCGAAGCGGTCACGGTGCTCGGCGAGCATCGCCTGGGCAGCGCCAACTGTGGGACCCGGGCCGATGCCGAGGAGCGCCATCACCTGCTCGCCGGCGAGCGGCGGCCGCTGACGGCGTGACGCGTCCGCTCGCGCCAAGGCGCAGATCCGTCGCTCGAGGTCGTTGAGATCATCGTGCAAGCGCCGCACCTTGTGAGGATGCCGGGTCGTGCAGTCGTGACGGGCGAGGAGGAGCAGGTCCGCGAGAAGGGGACCGGCGTCTCGGGCGTACCGGCGAACCGCCGCGTCGGTCCACCCGTCGCGGAAGCCGTGGAAACGTCCGCTCAGCTCCACGAGCCGGCTGATATCGGCGATCTCGTCGTCGGCGTACCCCAGTTCGGTCATCCGGTCACGGGTCATGCGAGCCCCGACGACCTCGTGGTGGCGGAACGTGACCTTCCCGGAGCAGATGCGACGGGTGCCAGGTTTGGCGATGTCGTGGAACAGCGCCGCCAGCCGGAGCCGGGGCCTATCGGGGATGCGCGCCGTCACTGCGAACGTGTGCGCCAAGACATCCTTGTGACGGTGGATCGGATCCTGTTGCATCGCCAACGCCGGGACTTCCGGCACGCGGCGATGGAAGAACCCGTCGCGATAGGCCAGCCGCAACCGGTCTTCGATGTCCTCCCCTGCCAGGACGGCGTCGAGTTCACGGCGGGCGATCCCGTCGGTGCCACGGCCACCCCGTCCGGCGGTGTCCGCTGGCCGACTCCTGTCATCGACGCGCCGGGTGACCACCCGCCGCCCCTCCACAGGGCGAGCCGACCGCTCTGCGGGCGGCTCAAGGTTCGCCATCGTCGTCCAGTTCAGTGAGATCCCACTCGGGGAACGGGTCGTCGAGACCCGACCATGCCATGGGACCCCCCGCCATCTCCGTTTCGGTCAAAAGGCAGAAGTCGAGTCGGGACCGGATGTCGAGCTCGTCCATGTCGATCCCGATGAAGACCAGCTCCTGACGGCGATCCCCGTGATCGGTGTCCCAGTTGCAGGCCACGGCAGCTCGCTCGACCGGGTCCAGGTCCCAATCGGCTTCGGGCACCGTGGCGAGCCACGGGGCCACCGGCTCGAGCGTGCACGAGGTACCGGCCTGTGACCACAGCGCCATGACGTCGTTGCGCGAGGCCAACCAGAGGAAGCCCTTGGAGCGAACCACACCCTCCCACGGCTCGTCGAGCACGGAGAGGAAGCGATCCGGATGGAACGGGCGCCGGGCCCGATACACGAACGAGGTGATTCCGAACTCTTCGGTCTCCGGCGTGTGCTCGCCGTTGAGCTCGCGGACCCACCCAGGGCTCTCGGCAGCTGCTTCGAAGTCGAAGCGACCGGTGTCGAAGACCAGGTCGAGGGGAACCCGGCCGCGTTCGGCGCGAATGAGCACGGCCCCGGGGTTGAGCCGGCCGAGGAGGACCTCGACCTCCGCCGCGATCGATTCGTCGACCAGATCGGTCTTGGTGATGACGAGGACATCGGCGAACTCGACCTGGTCGATCAGCAGATCAGCGATCGAGCGCTCGTCCTCCTCGTCCGCCGCCAGATCGCGATCGGCGAGTTCCTCGTCGGATCCGCAGTCGTCCAGGAACCGACTGGCATCGACAACCGTCACCATCGTGTCGAGCCGGGCGACGGTTCCGAGGCTCTCGCCCTCCTCGTCCTCGAACGCGAAGGTGGCCGCGACCGGCATCGGCTCGGAGATACCGGTCGACTCGATGAGCAAGTAATCGAACCGGCCCTCGCCAGCGAGTCGAGCAACCTCGATGAGCAGATCGCCTCGGAGCGTGCAACAGATGCACCCGTTGGTCATCTCGACGAGCTGCTCGTCGACACGGTCCAAGGCGGCTTGCCCGCCGGCCACGAGCCCGGCGTCGATGTTGACCTCGCTCATGTCGTTGACGATCACGGCCACCCGGCGCCCCTCACGGTTGGCGAGCACGTGGTTGAGCATCGTCGTCTTGCCAGCTCCCAGGAATCCCGAGAGCACGGTGACCGGCAGGCGGTCCTCATCAGATCCCATCGGAGCTCCTCATCGTCGTCCGGCGTTCGGTGGTGGGTTTGTGGTGCCGCTGCACAGCGGGTCGGCGTGAGTCGGATCCTGACGTAGAGCGTCATCGACGCCTCTCTGGCAGGGAGGACCGCGATCAGGAGGACGGCGGTGAGGCGAAGGCAGCCAGACCGAGAACATCCGTCATCGTCGACCAGGTGGATGGGCCGAGGTGCAGCTCACGGTCGGTGAGCAGTGCCGAATCGAGGAGACCTCGCAGCTCCGACTCGTGGATGTCGAGGTCGGACCCGATGAGAACGATCTCGGTACGTCGATAACCCCATGGCTCCGCCCAGTGGCTTGCGATGTTGGCCTGGGTATCGGCGTCGGTGGGAATCCGACTTGTGGGCATGGCCGCCCACCACCAACCCACCGGGCGGACCGACACGATCCGGCCGGCTCGAGACAGCTCGAGGGTGAGATCGGTGCGATTCGCCACCCAGGTCCATCCCTTGGCCCGCAAGACCCCGGGCCAACGGACCCCCAGGAGCCGCTGGAGCCGTTCGGGGTGGAACGGAACGCGAGTCCGGTAGACGAAGCTGGAAATGCCGTACTCGTCGGTCTCGGGCGAGTGGCTCCCGCGCACCTCCCGGAGCCAGCCGGGTGCCTCGGCGGCACCCGAGAAAGCCCGACAGCACCGTCACCGGCAGCGTCGGCGGTGGTTGGATCGTGGCCTCGACTGTGGAGATTGTCATGCAACGTGCTCCTCGGAGGTGACGAGCCCTGGCGTGTTCATGACGACACCGACCCGGGGATGCGCAACGCTACTCCATGCTGAGAATCATTCTCAAGTTGGAGGAAGCGCCCATGCCTGCCGAGTGGTCGCGGACCCCACCACCCGACCGCCGATGAAGTCGATGGCGCCCACCGATCCCGAGCGCAGGCCGACTACGAGTCGACCCCACGGGTGCCAAGCGACCGTGTGGACCGGCTCACCCACATCGATCACCTGCGGGTGGCTCAGATCGCGCGCGTGCCAGATCACGACGCGGCCGTCCTCACCTCCGGTGACGAGGAGCCCAGCGAGACCCCCGAAGGCCATCGCCGCGATGGCATCCTCGTGAGCGGTGAGCGGGATCGGCGACGCCGATGAAGGATCGGTCGAACCAGGGTCGAACAACCAGATCGTCACCTCGTCATCGGCGACGGCGGCAAGCCCCACCCCAGGCGCGTCCCAAGCCAACAGACGGACTCGGTCGGGATAGCCGGAGAGCTCCGTCTCCTCGCCGGTGGTCAGGTCGACGACACGCAGCGCGCCGCAGAGGTCTGCCGACGCAAGTCGGTTGCCGTCCGGATTCAGGGCGAGCACCAACGGGGCGCCGGCCGCTGGGTAGGAGGCACGCGGTGCGAGAGCGGCGACGCACGAGTTGCGATCCAGGTCCGCAAGGACCCGATACCAGTCGAGACCGCCGGCACCAGCGATCGCCAGATCTCCGGGGCCTCGCGCCCAAGCCAAGGCGGGGACGAGACCTCGGGGGGAGATCAGTCGAGCGCGTTCGCGACCGGTGAGATCGAACACCACCGCCTCTGATCCGGACCCGACGGCGACGTACGGCTGGGTGGACGCGAAGGCCAAGCTCGTGATCCACGCGCCGGGACGACACAGGATCGGACCGGGGCTCTTCGGTCGCCACCAAAGGACCGTGCCGTCCTCGGTCCCGACGACGAGAACGGCCACTCGTGGATGCCAGCCCATCACGGTCACTCCCTCCGGGAGGACCCCACGCCACTGCACTGTTCCCTCGGCGTCGGCGACAACGAGGTCGCCCTCGGCGGAGCCGACAGCCAGGTGTTCGCCGTCGGCCGACCACGCCATCGCCGTCACCGAGTCGATCATCGATGCGGTCCAGGCCGGTTCGAATCGGGTGTTCGGCGCGACGTCGGAGATGGACGGGTGCACAGGCGTCACGATCCGTCCAGGGACGTGCGAACGGATCGAGTGGCGACCGACGTGTCGTCCCTCGGAGTCACCCTCATCGACGACATGTCACTAGTGACCTGCGTCGCAGGTCATGCCTCGAGATCCACGAACTCACGACGCAGGTCACTAGGCCCCGATGCTGCGCTGAAGCGATGCCAACAGTTCTGCGTGCGCGAGACCACGGCCAACGAGCACGAGCCGGCTCACCCGAGCATCGGCGCCCCAACACCGACCTTCGCAGATCTCGAGGGTGCTACGAGTACCCCACACACACCACACGTTGTCCTCGCCGGCCACGGCGAGCTCGCCTTGGATCCGCAACAGCTCGGCTCCGACCGATTCGTGGAGAGCATCGAGCCACCCCTCCAACTGGCTCAGCACGAGATCGCCAGAGACGTCGAGCCGCACGAACTCCTCCCCCGATCGGTTGACGTAGGCATCGGAGCGGCAGCGGCGAAGCTGGGCGGCGGTTCCCTCGGGCGAGAACGCTCGGAGCCCCAGGCACAGATCTCTCCCGATGGAACGGTCACTCGTGATCACCACAGCCGCAGTGGGGTTCTCACTTCGGAGCTCGTGACGAAGGTCGACCTGGCCGGCGGACGTCAGGCGCTCGGCGTCGGTGACGACGATGGCGTCAGCCATCGCACGATGCTGGGAGGACATCGGGCCCTCCCCGATGGGCAAGGACAATGCAACCCGGGTCGATGCTGCCACCGCTGCTACTGCGACGACCACACCGTCGAGGAAGGTCCGGCGACGCAGGTCAGGGTCGCCGAGCAACGTCTGCACGATCGCAGCGACGTCTGCGTCGCCATCGGCAACGACGATGATCGGCGCAGGAATCCGATTCCGAGCCGTGAGCTGACGCAGCACGATGATGAGATCGAGGCGCTGGACGCAGCAGGGGCACTCGGGCTCGATCTCGACGAGCTGCGGGTCCATGCCGATGACGTGGAGCTCTGGCCGTTCCCGGCGCACCATGAGCTGTTCGGCGTCGCCGATCAAAATTGTCGCATCCGGATCGGCGAGCAGGCACGCAGTTCGACGGGTCGCGACCGGGTCGTCACCGACCACGATGATCACCGGGGCTCTCGACGCGAGAGTCATGACGACACTGCAGGGAAAGGATCCAGCCGCAGCCGGATCGTGGTGTCGTCAGTTCGAGATCTGCGCAACCACCGACGAGTCTCCATCCGCAAGACGCTACCCGCTCATGAGACTCATTCTCAAGAACGAGCTCATCGAAAACGCGTTGCAGGACGCCGTGTACGCCGTCTGTCGCGTGGCAGGACCTACCGTCCGGTTCCAGGGCGCAGTGCCGGCTCCGATCGACCGTTCCTCTTCGAGCCTGGTTCTCATTCCTGGTCGCGTGGGATAGCTTGCCCCATGGCGCTGGCACCCAAGATCCTCGTTCGGGGCGGCACGGTGCTCGACGATCGCGGCGAACGCCGAGCCGACGTCCTCATCGAAGACGGTTCGATCACCGCCGTCGGTCCCGATCTCGAGGTACCGAGGGCAGCTCGCACGCTCGACGCAGGCGGCTGCTTCGTCCTGCCCGGTCTCGTCGACATGCAGGTTCACGTGCGCGAGCCCGGGCGAGAGGAGGCCGAAACGATCGAGAGCGGATCACGAGCGGCGGCGCTCGGCGGCTTCACGGCCATGGTCGCCATGCCGAACACCAACCCTTGCCTCGACGAGCCCGAGATCGTGCGGTGGGTTCGAGATCGAGGCCGAGCCATCGGCCTGTGTGACGTCCTGCCCTCCGCGGCGATCACTGTCGGACGCTGCGGCTCCGAGTTGGTCGACATGGGCGACCTGTACGACGCCGGCGTGCGCCTGTTCACCGATGACGGCGACGCCGTGATGGACTCGCAACTCATGCTCGAGGCGTTTCGGACCGTCCGGAACCTACCCGGCGCCTACCTCGGCCAGCACGCAGAACACGCCGGTATGGTCGCCGGCGGCCATCTCCACGACGGCGCCGTCACTCGAGCGCTCGGCCTCCACGGGCGCCCCGCAGAGGCTGAGGAGCTCGTCATCGCACGCGATCTGGCGCTCGCACTCACGACGGGCGGGCGCTACCACGTGCTCCACCTCTCGACCGCCGGAGGCGCCGCGCTCGTGCGCGGCGCGAAGCGTGCCGGGATAGCCGTGACCGCCGAGGTGACCCCCCAGCACCTCATCTTCACCGACGATGTTCTGTCGGGCGGCGACGCGCTCTTCAAGATGAACCCGCCGCTTCGTTCCCACGACCACCGCACGTCGCTTCGCGACGCCTTCGTCGCTGGAGTCATCGACGCCATCGCCACCGACCATGCGCCGCACCCCGCCGAGGCGAAGGCGATGCCCATCGACCTGGCCCCTCCGGGCATGACCGGCCTGGAGACGGCGCTGGCCTCGGTCCACACCCATCTCGTGCTGACCGGTCTGGCCGACCTCACCTGCGTCATCGGGTCGCTGAGTTGGCGACCGTCAGCGATCAGCGGGCTGTCACGTCTGGGTCACGGTGGGCCGATCCGACCAGGCTCACCGGCCAACATCGCCGTGTTCGACCCGACACAGCGATGGACCGTTGATCCGAAGCGCCTCGGATCGTTGAGTCACAACAACCCGTTCCGCGGCGGCGAACTGCAGGGACGTATCCGGACCACGCTTCTCCGGGGCCACCCAACCCTCTTGGATGGCGAGCTCCAGGCATGACGCCCCGACGCTGGCGATGACGGGCCGATCCACCGGGCTCGTCGGGTCGAGACCCGAAGGGGCCGGGTCGTCTGGTGGCGGCCCCACCCGACGACCCGGTGAGCGTGGTCTGAATCGAATCGTCAGCCGCCGACTGCGTCGGGGTAGAGGACGGCGGCGAGTGCTTCGATCCCATCGACGAAGCGGATCCCGGGGTTCACCGCTTCTTGAGGGAGGATCAGGAACCGGTCGTTCTTGACGGCTTCGACCTCTTGGAGCTGCGGCAGTCCCTTCAGGTACGCCACCTTGTTCTCGCCCATGTCCTCGGCCGTTGCGCCGCCGTAGTCGACGACCACGATCACGTCCGGATTGCGATCGACGACTTCCTCCCACGTGACCTTGCCCCACATCTTCTCGACATCGGCGAAGACGTTGGCTCCCCCGGCCAGCGAATTGAGCTCGGGCACGATCGTCAGGCCCGGAGCGGTTCCGGGAGCATCGGTTCCGCTGAGATAGGTGAACACCTTCTGGTCGCGCTCCGACTCCGGAGGGAGTTGCTTCTGCACCGCATCGAGGCGGTCGTTCCAGCTCTCGATCAACGCGTCGGCCCGGTCAGGGACCCCAAAGATCGCGCCGAGGTTGCGGATGTCGGTCTCGAGCTCGGCGACCGAGCTGGGTTCCATGCCCTCCTTCACGCGACGGCACGACTCCGTCAGCACATAGGACGCAATGCCGAGCTCCTCGAGTCGGTCGGGAGTGATTCCCTTGTCCTCACTGAACCCGTAGTTCCAGCCCGAGAACACGAAATCGGGTTCCACGCCGAGCAGCGGCTCGAGCGAGAAGTAGTCGTCGCCCAAGCTCGGCACGGCGGCGTAGTCGTCCTCGAACTCGGGCAGGCGGTTTCTCGGTCCCGCTGCGGCGTAGGCAGCCATGTTGTCGGTCAGACCGAGAGCGAACATCATCTCGATCATGTTGTCGTCGTTGACGACCGCTCGGGTCGGTGCCTTCTCGAAGGTCACGGGCTCACCGCAGCTCTCGACGGTCACCGGGAACGATGAGGTCGGAGCCGACCCCTCCGACGAAGCGCTTTGCGCCGATCCCTGCGTGGCGCCAGAGGCGTTCGTGGTCGGCGCCGTCGTTCCGCAGCCGGCGCTCAGTGCCATCGCTGCAGCGGTCCACGCGACGACGTGGCGCAGGCGCCGCCGCTTCCGTTCGGACCAAGGAGGCCGACGAAGGTGCCGCTGGGGACGTCGACGTCGATGGAGTCGGCCAGAAGGCGCCCGTCACGTTCGACCGTGATGCCCTTGGCTTCGAGATGCGTACCGCTCGTCGGGGCACTCACGACGCCGCCCCCGCACGCTGGCGGCGCAGGAGCCAGATGAACACGGGCCCTCCGAGCACGGCGGTCAGCACCCCGATCGGCAGTTCCTGCGGGGACACCACGGTCCGGACGGCGACGTCGACCCAGACCATGAAGATGGCGCCCACGAGAGCGGCGCCCGGGAGGAGCCGACGGTGGTCGGACCCCACCAGCATCCGCACGAGGTGGGGAAGGATCAGGCCGACGAACCCGATGGCACCGGCGAGTGCCACCATGAGCCCGGTCATCAGGGCAACGACCACGAAGAGCCGGCGGCGCAGTCGCCCGACATCGACTCCGAGCGTGATCGCCGTATCGGCGCCGACGGCAAGGGCGTTGAGCGACCGGGCCTGGCTGGCGAGGAAGCTTGTCCCGATGACGAGACCGATGAACGCCAGCGGGAGGAACGACCACTGTGCCCGTCCGAAACTTCCCAGCAACCAGAACAGAACGCTCTGCGACGCCCGAGCATCGGCCTGGAACACGAGGAAGCTGGTGAGCCCCGAGAGCACGTAGCCGATCGCCACGCCACCGAGCACAAGGCGCAGCGGATCGATGTGGCCGTCCTTCTGGGCAACGACGAAAACCACGATCATTGCTCCCAGGGCACCCAGGAACGATGCGATCGACAGGGCGTACACCCCGAGCGCCGCGAACGCACCGAACGCGAGGACCGCCGTGGCACCGGCCGAAGCACCCGAGGAGACAGCAGATCCGGGTACCTCGGACGCTGCTCGCCGCGATGGCGGGCGCGGGCCTCGCCGTCGTCGGCGCCACCATGCAGGCGCTGGTGCGGAACCCGCTCGCGGATCCCTACGTCCTGGGCAGGTCCCTACGACAGACCCGACACCAGCGCGCCATCCGACCGTCGGGTCGGTCCACCGCCCGACCGAAGCCCCCCCGCAGACAGACCAGTGCCGCCGCACTCCCGGTTGCCTTGCCCCCAATGTGACGTATGAGAATGATTATCAGTACACTTTGTGGTCAACACCGAGGAGAACACATGCGTCAGAACGCCGACCCGCCGCCCGTTGCCAGCCGATGTCGCGCTGCGATCGTCGCCCTTGCGGCGACCACCGTCCTGATGAGCGCCGCCTGCGCTTCCGGAACCAGTGATTCGGCGACGCCGGCCACCCGCGTCGACGCTCCGAAGAACGAGACGATCGCCGTCGCCGCGTCGTTCTACCCGATCGCTGAAGCCGTAACTCGGGTCGGGGGTGACCGGGTGGAGGTGCAGAACCTCACGCCACCCGGCGGCGGACCACACGATCTCGAGCTCCAGCCCCAGCAGGTCAACGACCTGTCCGAGGCCGACGCCCTGTTCTTCCTGTCGAAGGGCTTCCAGCCACAGGTCGAGAAGGCCGCAGCGGAGTTGCCCGACGGCGTGCGATCCGTCGATGTCCTCGAGGGCATCGACCTGCTGCCGGTGCAGGACCAGCTCGAGGGCACCCAGGGCGAGGTCGACGGCGAGGAGCTCGAGGGCGGGTACGACCCGCACGTCTGGGTCGATCCCATCCTCCAATCGCAGATCGCCCAGCGGGTCCACGACGTGCTCGTCGAGATCGACCCGGCCGGCAAGGCCGACTACGACTCCCGGCTGGCCGCCTACCAGGCCGAGCTCGCCTCGCTCGACAGCGAGTTCGAGGCCGGTCTCGCCACCTGCGGTTCGCGGGTCATCGTCACGAGCCATCGAGCCTTCGAGTACCTCGCCAAGCGCTACGACCTCACGCAGATCTCCATCGCCGGCCTCTCCCCCGACGAGGAGCCCGATCCTCGAACCCTCGAAGCGGTCGCAGCCGCGGCTCAGCGCGAGAACGTCTCGGTCGTCTTCTTCGAGGAGCAGGTACCGCCGGACCTGTCCGAGACCGTCGCCCGTGAGATCGGCGCTCGGACCGATGCCCTGGACCCGGTCGAGACCATCACCCAGGAGGACCTCGACGCCGGAACGACCTACACGACGGTCATGCAGGCGAACCTCGAGTCGCTCACCGAAGGTTTGAGCTGTACGTGACCGCGGCGGCCGACCGGAGCGGCGATGCGCTCGTGGTGAAGGACCTGTCGGTCCGCTACGGCACCAACCTCGCCTTGGCGGGAGTCAGCTTCCGTTCCGGATGGGGCGAGCTCATCGCCGTCATCGGACCGAACGGGGCCGGGAAATCGACGCTGTTCAAGGCCATGACCGGGCTGGTTCCCTTCAGCGGCGCCGTGCAGCTCGCTGGCGACTCCTGTCACCACGGCGCCAACCGCGCCTGCGCGGCCTATCTCCCCCAACGCGCCGACATCGACATCTCGTTCCCGATCACCGTCGGCCAGCTCGTCCTGTCGGGGCGCCGGCCCTTCCTGGCGCCGTGGCGTCGACCGCGCTCGCGGGACCGCGCCGTGGTCGCCGATGCGCTCGCCGAGGTCGGTCTGGCCGATCGAGAGCCTGAACCGATCGCCAACCTCTCCGGCGGGCAACTGCAGCGGGCCTTCGTGGCTCGCGCCATCGCTCAAGAGGCTGAGGTGCTCCTCCTCGACGAGGCGCTCGCCGGGGTCGACGCGCCGAACACCGTCGAGCTCGTCAGCCTCTTCGAACGCCTGGCCGGCGACGGCCGGACCATCATCGTCGCGACCCATGACCTGGCCCTCACCCGTCGACACTTCGAGCGCTGTCTCGCCATCAACGGTGGCTTGGTTGCCGACGGCGCACCCGACCACGTGCTCGACACCGCGTCGCTCGACGTCATCTTCGGCTCCGCATCGCGTGCGTGTGCGGCCGTTGATCGGCCTCTCGAGGCCATGCGCTGATGTGGTCGTGGATCGCTGACCCCTACCGGTCGGAGTTCATGCGCAACGCGCTGACCGTCGCGATCGTCGTGGGCGTCCTGAGCCCAGTGGTCGGTGTCTGGGTCGTGTTGCGGCGGCTGGCCTATCTCGGCGACGCCATGAGCCACGCCACGTTGTCCGGGGTGGCCGTTGCCTATCTGGTCGGGGTGAGCATCGTGGCCGGAGCGCTGGCCGCCGGCCTGGTCATGGGTGGACTCATCGGCGTGGTCGGGGCTCGTCGCCGCTTGGCCGATGACACGGTCATCGGCGTGGTGGAGACCATCCTGTTCGCGACCGGCATCGTGATCATCAGCCGGAGCGACGGAGTGGGTGTCGACCTGTCTCACTTCCTGTTCGGCCAGATCGCCACGGTCAACCGCGCCGACCTCGTCCTCAACGGAGTCCTTGCCGCGAGCGCACTGGTCACCGTCGCCGTCCTGCATCGCGATCTCCTCGCCACCACCTTCGATCCCGTCCACGCCCGTCAGGTCGGTGTGCGGGTCGGCGCCCTACGCTTCGTCGTCCTTGCGCTCGTGTCCATCAGCGTGGTGGTGAGCCTCCAGACCGTTGGTCTGCTGATGAGCGTGGCCATGCTCGTCACCCCTGCAGCCACCGCCCGCCTTGTCACCCAGCGGCTGTCGACCATGACCGCGGTGGCCGTCGCCGTCGGGCTGACAGCTGCGGTTGGTGGCCTCACGTTGAGCTACCACCTCGCGTCGCCGCCCGGCGCCACCATCGCCCTGACCGCAGCAGCCGTCTTCCTCGTCGTCTTCGCCGCCACGGTCCCCACACGGGTTCGGCACCGCCGAATACCGGCCCCGACCGAACCGGCTCCGCTGGCCACCGAGCCGTTGGATCGATCACTCGCCAGCGATGTCCTGCCCGCCGCAACCCAAGGAGCGTTCCATGACCACTGAAACCGACCGGGTTCCCGTCACCGTCCTGACCGGGTTCCTGGGATCCGGCAAGACCACGTTGCTGAACTACATCCTCACCGAGCAGCACGGCAAGAAGATCGCGGTGATCGAGAACGAGTTCGGCGAGATCGGCATCGACGACGCGCTCGTTGTCGACGCCGAGGAAGAGATCTTCGAGATGAACAACGGGTGCATCTGCTGCACCGTGCGCGGCGACCTCATCCGCATCCTCGGCAACCTGATGCGTCGCCGGGACAAGTTCGACCACATCCTGGTCGAGACCACCGGTCTCGCCGATCCTGCCCCGGTCGCCCAGACCTTCTTCGTCGACGACGAGATCCGGAGCCAGCTCCGTCTCGACGCCATCGTCACCCTCGTCGACGCCAAGCACATCACGGCGCACCTCGACGAGGTCAAGCCCGACGGTGTCGAGAACGAATCGATCGAGCAGGTTGCGTTCGCGGATCGCATCGTCATGAACAAGACCGACCTCGTGACCGACCAAGAGGCCGACGACGTCGAACAGCGGCTGCGGGCCATCAACGCCATGGCCACCGTCCACCGGACCGCCTACGGCAAAGTCGATCTCGACGCGATCCTGAACGTGGGCGCCTTCGATCTGGACCGAGTCCTGGAGATGGACCCCCAGTTCCTCGAAGAATCCGAGCACCAGCACGACCAGAGCGTCACGTCGGTGGGCATCGAGATCCAGGGGAGCCTCGACGGGACCAAACTCAACGAGTGGCTGGGCACCCTCCTGGCCGAACAGGGGATCGACATCTTCCGCATGAAGGGCATCTTGTCGCTCGACGGCGAGGACGAGCGGTTCGTGTTCCAGGGCGTCCACATGCTCTTCGACGGGCAACCCCACACACCTTGGGGTCCCGACGAGATCCGCACGAACCGCCTCGTGTTCATCGGTCGCAACCTCGACCGAGAGGCCCTCACCGCCTCGTTCGCCTCGTGCCTGGTGAACTGAGATGAGCACCACCACCCGAACCCAGGACCTCCTCGACCAGCGGTGGGAGGTCACCCTCGACGACTTCATCACCGTCACCGACATCATCGGCTCCGGCGATCATGTCCTCGCCGGATCACTCTCGGGCCGAGCCGAGATCCTCGACGCCAAGACCGGCGAGACCATCGCGCCGCTCGACGGTCACGCGATGGGAGTCCTGTCGGGCGCCTGGTCTCCCGACGGGACCTCCGTCGCCACCGCCGGCCACGACGCCCGGCTCCGCCTCTACCGCGCCGCCGACCTCGCGCCCACTGCGTCGGTTGCCCTCGACGGATGGGGCACGACCTTGGCCTGGTCACCCGACGCTGCGCTCGTGGCCGTCGGTGCCGGGCGCACCGTCACGGTCGTGGAACCCGACGGTACCGAGGTCGCTCGCTGGTCGGACCTCCCCTCCACGATCACGGCGGTCGCCTGGTCCATCGACGGCATGTCGGTTGGCGCCGCCTGTTACGGAGGCCTTCGCTGGATGCGTCCGTCGCAACCCGATCGGCCCCCGAAGCACCTTGCCTGGAAGGGCTCGCTGCTGAGCATCGATGTCGCGCCCGATGGTCGTTGGGTCGCCGCCGGGTGCCAGGACGCCAGCACCCACATCTGGCGACTGTGGTCCGGCGAGGACCTGCAGATGGCGGGGTACCCGGCCAAGATCGAACACCTCGCCTGGGACCCGAGCTCGCGTTACCTGGCCATCGGCAGCGTCGGTGACGTCACCATCTGGGACTTCTCCGGCAAGGGCCCGCAGGGATCAACGCCAACCACGCTCGACGGACACACCCGCCACGTCTCAGCCCTCGCGTACAACCACGACGGCTCCCGACTGGTTTCGGGCGACGCCGACGGCAACCTCTTCGTTTGGGCGCCCCCGAAGCGCACGTCGCCCACGGGTCAGATCCATCTCGACAGCGGCGTCGCAGCAGTGTCGTGGAGCGCGGATGGGTCGTCGTTGATCGTCGGAACAGAGCACGGCTCGGTCCTGGCGCTCGGCATCACTCGCACGTAGAGGCAGCCCTGGTCGACACCATCCGGTCGCGGCGCGAGTCCGACCGGGTGCGTCGATCCGGTCGATGGACCGGGGGGCGCCAGCGCAGCAGGCGGAGGCCGTTCAGTGCCACGAGGATGCTCGATCCCTCGTGACCGACGACGCCGAGGATCAGCGGCAACCGCCCGCCGATGTCGAGACCCACCAGCACGACGATGACGCTCAGCGCGAACGCAAGGTTCTGACGTACGACCCGGCGAGTTCGCCTCGCCAGATCGACGACGTCGGCGAGGCGGTGCAGATCATCGTCGATGATGACCACATCGGCGGCGTCGATGGCCAGGGCCGTCCCCCGCTCGCCCAGGCTCACCCCGACCGTGGCCGTCGCCAGCGCAGCAGCGTCGTTGTTGCCGTCACCGATGAACCCGACCCGCCGCCCGGCGTCGCGAAGCCGACGAACGTGGTCGGCCTTCTCGTGCGGCAACAACCCCGAGCGAACCGACCGTATCCCGACGGCACCGGCCACCTCGGTCGCGGGAGCACGCGTGTCACCGGTGAGCATCACCACCTCGGTCACTCCGTTGTAGGCGAGGCAGGCAATCGTGCACTGCGCCCGGTCACGGACCTGATCACGCACGGCGACAACCCCGACCTGCGTGCCGTCGACCATCACGCCGACCTGGGTCTCTCCCCGCTCGCCGACCGGCAACGGCCCGACCAACGCCGCGCCGCCAACCCGCACCTCGCGCCCGTCGACCACACCCATGACGCCCTTCGACGGCCGCACGGACACGGCCTCAGCGGTGGCCAGTTCGACCCCTCTGGTCACCGCCTCGCTCCGGATCGACTGCCCGATCGGATGCTCGCTCCAACGCTCCAACGCCGCCGCCACGGCGATCACCTCGTCGGCCGTCCAGCCGGGTACCGCCGTGGTCCGCACCACCCGGGGACGACCGGCGGTGAGCGTGCCGGTCTTGTCGAACGCGACGATGTCCAGTCCGGCGAGCTCCTCGAGGACGTCGCCGCCGCGGATGAGGACCCGATGCCGGGCCGCCGCCGCAAGGGCGGACAGTGTCGCAGGCATCGTCGAGAGCACGACGGCACACGGCGATGCCACGACGAGGAAGGTCATGGTGCGGGTGAGCACCTCCGGCCCCGACCACCCCAGCAGCGGTGCACCGAGACCCGCCATCAGCACGGCGACCACGACGACACCGACCGAGTACCGCTGCTCGAAGCGCTCGATCGCGAGCTGCGAAACCGGGCGCTGCTCGACCGCGTCGCGCACGGCATCGGCGAGCCGGGCCAGCACGCTCACGCTGGGGTCGACCGTCACCTCGATGACCAACGTGCCCTCGACGACCGACGACCCCGCCAGGACCGAGGCGCCCGAGACCTTGCCCATGGGCATGCTCTCGCCCGTCAACGATGACTCGTCGACCGCAGCCTCACCACCCACCACAACGCCGTCAGCAGGGACCCGCCCGCCCAAGAGGACGACCACCCGATCACCGACGACGAGGTCGGCCGTGGCCACCAACGTCGTACGACCATCGCCGACGACTCGCTCGGCCGTCTCGGGAGCGTCGACCAACAGAGCACGAACCCCGGCCGAGGATCGGTTCAGCGCCGCGGTCTCGAGCGCTGCGCTCGACGCGAAGATCACCATGAGCAGTGCCGCGTCACGCCACTGGCCGAGCAGCACCGCCGCGCCCGCCGCGACGACCATCAACAGATCGACATCGAGTCGCTTCGACCACAGAGCCCTGAGGCCGTCGAGCGCCGGCCGCCACCCACCGAGAACGATGCCCGTGGCGAAGCACGATCGAACGAGGTTCTCTGGAGCGCCGACGACGTCGAGCGCCAGCGCCAGCCCGAAGCCCCCGGCTGCCGAGGCCGCCGCGCCCGCCTCGGAGCCCAGGATCCAGGGGACCGCTCGTTCTCCTAGACTCTCGGGATCGGACACCAGGGCGAGCCTAGCGACAATTTCGCTACCAGCGCAGATACGCAGATAGCGCCGGACGACAGCCAGCTCGACCTTGCCGTTCAGACCTTCGCCCTCCTGGCCGACCGCACCCGCCTGGGAATCGTTTGGCACCTCCGCGAGGGCGAGCACAGTGTCAACGACCTGGCCGTGCGGGTGGGCAAGGCTGCGGCCACCGTCTCCCAACACCTCACCAAGCTGCGCCTCGCCGGCATCGTCGCCCCCCGCCGTGACGGCACCTTCACCTACTACCGCCTCGCCGACGTTCACGTTCGCGAACTGGTCGAGGACGCGCTGTTCCACGCCGACCATGTCGACCAGCAGCTCGCCGACCACCCGCCGACGCGACCGCGCTGAATTGACGGTACCGAGACGCGGTCGTGGCCAGCCTCGACGTCTCGAGGCTGGCCACGTTCAAGGCGCCCGGCGGGCTACTCGACGTCTCTCGGAGATCAGGAGACCGTGAGATCGGTCCGGGACCCGAACGAATCGGTGGAGGCGCCCGATGTGACCGTGACGGTCACCTGATGGACGCCGGCGCACGCCGGAGCGGTGATCGTGTCGCTGAACGCTGCCGAGTCGCCGGGCGACTGGCTCTCGGTGCGCAGCGCAACGGTGGTGCTCCCCCCACCACAGGCGGGCGGGGCGTCGATGATCGCCGACACGTCGAACGTCGCGTCGATGGACCCGCAGTTGCTCAGGTCGTAGTCGAGCGTGACCGACGAACCGCCGACCACGGGGTTGGGAACGGCGGTGGTGCCGTCGACATCCGCGCACTCGTAGTCGTCGACCACGAAGTGGTAGTAGACGGGCCCTGAGTCGATGGGGACGTTGTCCGCGGCGCGGATGCCCGTGGCCCGGAACTCGAGCACATAGCGGCCGGGGGCACTGAAGGCCCAGTTCGCATGCTGGTGGGCACCAGCGGGAACGGCCACCGAGTCCGAGAGGCCGTCAGCCGAGTTCAGCAGGACATCGGGGACGCCGAACGGGTCGGTGGTGAAGACGGCCAGATCGCCGGGGCCGGCGATCGCGTCGAAGGACCACGTGAGCTCGTCCCCGACGAGGACACCCGGCTCGATCTCCTCGGTGCCGACGCCTGGCCACAGCAGCTCGGGGTCCTGGACCTGAGGAAGGATCCACGTATCGGCGCCCGGTGCTCCGAGGAACGCGAAATCCGGGTCGGCCGGGACCTGGGTCTTGCTCTCGGGCAACGCCTGCAGCAGCACGTCCCCCGGGAGAAGCTCCTCGTCGGTCGCTTCGTCATGGACGTGAACGAAGAACTGCCCGTCGTCTTCGACCGCCACCGCGAACACGTCCACGTGGCCGACGTCGATTCGGGTGGTCGGCTCACCGAGCTCACACGCCGACAGCATGCCGACCGCCGCGAGCACCATCGCACAACCGGCAAGGCGCTTCCTTGTCATCTTCATGGTTCCTCCAACGTTCTCAAGGGGAACAGTAGTATTGAGAACTATTCTTATTCTTGTCAAGCTGCGTCGGCACAATCGATCCACAGACCGTTCGGCCGTGGCCAGCACGCCCAGCGAATCCCCGGAGGCACACGAGCGCTATGACCGCACGAGAGGAACATGAGACGTCCAGCAGCGGGAAGTCGGGAACGTCTGGGGGGGGCGCCTCCTGCTCGTCGGTTGCCGAGGACGCACCAGGTGGAGGCATCGTGCTCGATGACCGATCGGACGCACTGGTGGGAACGCGCGCTGGCCTTCGCCTCTCGGAAGCTGGGCGGCGTCGAACCCGACCACGCGACTCACCAGAAGGAGCTGAGGCCCAGGTTCCGAACCGATCGATCGACGAGGGAGCGGCACACGGCCGAGTCGCACTCATCGTCGATTCCCACCATCGGCGCTACACCCGAGCAAGACGGATTCTCGTCTCGCTCCTGATCGACCGCTGTCGACCCGTCACCGTCGCGGAGCTGTG
>Ga0105044_10002642_pt1 | contig 24548 bp, 23 predicted proteins | sample MAT01_FD_78092 | JGI IMG/M metagenome (GOLD analysis project Ga0105044, IMG submission 78092) | Freshwater microbial communities from Lake Fryxell liftoff mats and glacier meltwater in Antarctica - MAT-01 | ecosystem: Environmental > Aquatic > Freshwater > Ice > Liftoff microbial mat | place... | reverse complement strand
CTGATCCGCGACGGCGACCTGATCCGGCTGGATGCGACGACCGGGCGGCTGGAGGTGCTGGCAGACCTGACGGCCCGGGTGGCCGAACCGGTGGACCTGTCGGCCAACGAGGACGGGATCGGGCGCGAGTTGTTCGCGCTGTTCCGCCGCGCGGTCGGCTCGGCGGCGACGGGGGCCGGTGTGGTGGTCTGACGCCTTTTGCCTTTGCCAGGATTTCCCTGCCGGGGGCGTCCAACGCCGCCGTCGGGCCGAACGGATGGAACGCTGCGATGACGCCTGAACATGCCTCGATGCTGAACGCGCGGATCTGCGCCATGGCCCCGGTGATCCCGGTGCTGGTGATCGACGATGCAAGCATGGCCGAAGGACTGGCAATGGCCCTGGTGGCCGGCGGGCTGCCCGCGCTGGAGGTGACGCTGCGCACGCCCGCTGCGTTGGAGGCGATCAGGTTGATGGCGCGGGTGCCGGGCGGGGTGGTGGGCGCAGGCACCCTGCTGACGACCCAGGATGTCGAGGCGGCCAAAACGGCGGGGGCGACGTTCGGCGTGGCACCGGGTGCGACGGATCGGCTGCTGGATGCCTGCGAGGCCAATGACCTGCCGCTGTTGCCCGGCGCGGCCACGGCCAGCGAGGTCATGCGTCTGCTGGAACGCGGCTACAGCGTGCAAAAGTTCTTTCCGGCCGAGGTGAATGGCGGGGTGCCCGCGCTGAAGGCGCTGGGCGCACCGATCCCGCAGGTGGGGTTCTGCCCGACGGGGGGCGTGTCGCTGGCCAATGCGGCCAGTTATCTGGCGCTGGCCAATGTATTATGCGTTGGTGGGTCCTGGGTCGCACCCAACGCACTGGTCGCGGGGGGCGATTGGGCAGCGATCACGGCCCTGGCGGCGGTTGCGGCAGCGCTGCGCTGACCGCCGGCGAATCGCAGCCAAACTGCGCGCGGTTGCAACCTTGTAGAACCGAACCAACATGAACTATAGTTTGGTCGTTCTTGCCCAAGGAGCCCCCGTCATGACCGCCCCCACTCTGCGGACATGCCTCTGGTTCGACAGCCAGGCCGAAGAGGCCGCCCGGTTCTATGTCGGGCTGCTGCCCGACAGCCGGATCAGCGCAGTCTATCCCAGCCGGGGCGATCCCAAGGGCGGTGCCTTCATGGTGCAAATGGAGTTGATGGGCCAGTCCTACAGCCTGATGAACGGCGGCCCGCACTACAGGCTGAGCCCCGCGGTCTCGATTGAAGTCCATCTGGAAACCCAGGCCGAAGTCGATACCTTGTGGGACGCGCTTGTGCAGGGCGGCGCGGCGATGCGCGGCGGCTGGCTGACCGACCGGTTCGGCCTGTCCTGGCAGATCCTCCCGCGCACGTTGATGCGGCTGATGTCGGGCCCGGATCCCGAGGCAATCGGCCGTGTCATGCAGGCCATGATGGGGATGGTGAAACTGGACGGCCCGGCGCTTGAGGCGGCGGCGCGCGGCTGATCAGCGGGTGCAATAGGGTTGCCATTGCGGCGCGTCGGTCGGGGCGTCAAGCAGCCATACCCCGGCACCATGGCCGGCAGGTCCGCCTGCGGCGGCAATGTGCAACTCGATCACCGCTGCGGCACGCAGCGCGTCAAAATCCCAATAGATCGTCGGGCCAACCTCGATGACGGGCTCGCTTGCCTGCAGGATCGGATAGCCATCACAGCCAATCAGGGTTTCGATCTGCGTGCCGACCGGATGGGGGCCGGAAAAGCTGCGCACGATCTGGCCGCGCAGGGTGCACACCTGCTGGTCGTTGGTGGGCGCCACCACTTCGGTGACAGCGATCTGCATGACCATCACAGCCTGCGCGACCAGATCGTCATAGGCATCGCATTGCAATGCGGCCTGCGCGCCATTGGCCAGCATGGCCAGAGTCAGCGTCAACGGCAGGTTCCTTGCGGCAGGCATCATGATGGAATGCGTCCCTGTCTGCCGCCCCGGCGGCTGGGCGGTGCGGCAGGCGGCAGGCCCGCGCGCAATGTGGCGGTCATCGGATGATCTTGCGCGACGGTCGCATGGCGATCAAGCAGGACCAGAATCGATGGCGCCGGGTCAGCATCGGCCGGCAGGCTGAGCGCCCAGTCCAGAAAGATCGACCGGCATTCCGGCGCGGTGATCCCGTCCATCAGATAGCTTTCGCGGATCAGCCCCTTGGGGTCATCCGGATCGCGCGTCATCGTCATCCCTCGCCCTCCAGCAACCGATCAATCACCTGGCCCGCGGCCACTGCCGCTGCGGCCATCGCCTGTTCCAGCGCGGCCATGTCGGGCTGGCCGGTTTCGCGCAGGATCAGACGTCGGCCACCTTCGCCCAGCCGGTCCGGCTCCAGCGGCCCGCCCATCAGCAGCCGCGCCGCAGCCTGCACCTGCCAGAAAAGCGCCTGCGCCGCCCGCAGCGCGCCTTCGCCCGCGACGGGCAGCAGACCACATGCGACACCGGCGGCGATCTGGTCGGTCAGGCTCCGCGCCGGACTGCCTGCCTGCAGGGCCAGCATCTGAGCGGCCAATTCGATCTCCATCAACCGTCCCGGGCCGAATTTGGCGTCGAACGGGCCGCCCTGCCCCTTGGCCGCCGCAATGCGGGCGCGCATCTGCGCGACATCGCCGCGCACCGTCGCACCGGCTGCCTTGTCGGCCAGCAGGCCGACACGAAACGCCTCGACCCGCCCGGCCAGCCTGGCCGCGCCGGCAACGGTGCGCGCGCGGGTCAGGGCCAGATGTTCCCACGTCCAGGCCTGATCCTGCTGATAGGCGCAAAAGGCGGCAAATCCTGTCGCCACCGGCCCCTGCCGCCCCGAGGGGCGCAGACGCATGTCGACATCGTACAGCCGCCCCTGGGCAGTGGGTGCGGTGATCGCGGTGACCAGTGCCTGGGTCAGCCGGGCGTAATAGCTGCGGCTGGGCAGCGGGCGCGGGCCGACCGAGGCATCGTCCCCGGCCGCATCATAGATCACGATCAGATCCAGGTCCGAGGTCGCATGCAGCCGCCCGGCCCCCAGCGACCCCATCCCCAGCACCACCGCGCCCTGCCCCGGCAACGGCCCGTGCTTGCGGGCGAATTCGGCCACCACGTCGGGCCATAGGCCCGCCAGCACCGCGTGCGCCAGATCGGCATATTCGCCGCCTGCGATGTCTGCGTCGGTCAACCCGCGCAGATGGTGCACGCCGATGCGGAAATGCCATTCCTTCATCCAGCGCCGCACGGCGTCCAGCCGCGCCTCGTACCCCGAAACCGGGGCCAGAGCGGCCTGCAGCGTGACATCAAGCCCCGCCACCCCCGGCCAGTCGGCAAAGAACGCCCCGCCGATCACTGCATCGAACACCCCTGCGTTGCGCGACAGATAGCGTGCCAGCGCGGGCGCGGTCGCACAGATATCCACCACCAGGCCGGTGAGATGCGGGTTCGCTTCGAACAGCGAAAACAACTGCACCCCGGCGGGCAGGCCGGCCAGAAAGGTATCGAACTCGCCCAGCGCCTCGTCAGGCCGGGCGGCACCGGACAGCCGCCGCAGGATGTCGGGTTTCAGGCGGCGAAAGATCTCGACCGCGCGGGTCGAGCGCAAGGCAGGGTAATGTGGCCAGCGCGCCGCGACCGCAGCGCCAAAATCGCTGTCGGCCAACGGGGCGGCGGGTCCGGGAGCGAAAAAGCCGTCCGTCAGGTCGTGCACCTCGGTCAGGCGCGCGGTCAGATCGGCGCCAAGGGCGGCCGGGTCGATGTCCATGAAGGCCGCCAGCCGGGCAAAGCCGTCATCGCTGCCGGGCAGGGCATGGGTCTGCGCGTCGTTCAGCATCTGCAGGCGGTGTTCCACCAGCCGGTGCGCGCGATAGTGGTCGCTCAACTTCGCCGCAATGTCCGGCGGCACCCAGCCCGCCGCCGCCAGCCGGTCAAGCCCCGCCACCGTGCCCCGCACCCGCAGCGAAGTATCGCGCCCACCGGCGATCAACTGGCGGGTCTGGGTAAAGAACTCGATTTCACGAATGCCGCCACGGCCCAGTTTCATATCGTGAAAGGGCAGGACCAACGGCCCGTGCAGCCCTTTGTGGTTGCGGATGCGCAGGCGCATGTCGTGGGCATCCTGGATGGCAGCGAAATCCAGATGCTTGCGCCAGACGAACGGGCGCAGGGTGGCCAGAAAGCGTTCACCCGCCGTGATGTCGCCGGCCGCGGCACGCGCCTTGATATAGGCCGCGCGTTCCCAGGTGCGGCCTTGCGCCTCGTAATATGCCTCGGCCCCGGCCATGGCGATGCAGACCGGGGATATGCTGGCATCGGGGCGCAGGCGCAGATCGGTGCGAAACACATAGCCCTGATCGGTGATGTCGGCCAACAGCGCCGTCATCCGGCGGGTGATCTTGACAAAGGCCGCGCGGGCCAGCGGGAAATCGGCCCGGGAGTAGCGGGTTTCGTCGAACAGGCAGATCAGGTCGATGTCGGATGAATAATTCAGCTCGTCCGCGCCCCATTTGCCCATTGCCAGGATCACCATGCCTGCAGCAATGGTTGCGTCATCCGGCCCCTGCCCCGGCAACCCGCCGCGCCCGATTTCGGCCGCAACCAAGGCGCGCAGGGCGGCGGCGGTGGCGGTATCGGCCAATGCGGACAGGCTGGCGGTGACGGTCTGCAAGGGCCAGGCCCCGGCCAGATCGGCCAGCGCGACCAGCAGCGCGATGCGCCGTTTGGCCTGCCGCAACTGGACGGACAGGACGGTCAAGGGCAGGTCGGCCAGCGCGGCGCAGGTCCGGGCCACCGCGTCCTCGGGCGCGTCCAGCGCGGGCCACAGCCAGCCAGCCTCGCGCGCCAGCAGGCCGGCCAGATAGGGGCTGCAACCGGCGGTGCCCCGGATCAGGTCGGCGATGCCGCCGCGTGCATCGGGGAAATGGCCCAGCGCATCGGCCCCACGGTCGGGGTCGTGGGGGCGCGGGCTGCGGGTCTGGCGGGCGGCGATGGACATGGCAATACGCTTGCGCATGTCCATACCGGGGTCAACCGGCGCAGGCACCTGACGAGTATGTGAAGATCATGTCCGACGGAGTATTGTATCGAAAACTGATGGACGATGGCGGACCTTTCATGCGGCTGGCAGTTGCGCTGCGTCTGATGGCGATCCTGCTGGGCTTGATCTGGCTGGCCGGACCGTTGGCGGCCGGTGTCGCCTGCCCCATGGATGGTCCTTCCCAATGTGCCGGTTGGTCCTGCTGCGCCGGAACCGGATCCGAGCGGTCTGCGATGTCGGGTTGCATCAGTCTTTGCCAGCCTGCTTTGCCGGCCCCGTTGGGTGCCATTGTCGTTGGTGCGTGGACCAGCCGGCCCATATTGGCAGGCTGCGATGTGCTGCGGGGCGGGATTGCGGTCCCGCCCGACGACCGCCCGCCGCGTGTCGGTGCATTCGCATGATGCAAAAAGGTACAATACTTCACAAATGAGGACGATCATGACACGATTTGCACTTCTTTTCGCTCTTTCCTTCTTTGGCCTGGCCCAGGCGGCGACGGCCGGGAGCGATTGTTGTGGTGGCGCAAGCTGCTGCGACGCGAACCGCAACTGCTGCGATTAAGGCACCGCTGAAGTCGCGGGCCGGATGGTGCCGCGATGATAGCGCGCTGGATCGCGCAGGCACGATAGCGCGAGGGATCGCGCAGCGACGATAGCGCGAGTGATCGCGCAGCGACGATAGCGCGAGTGATCGCGCAGCGACGATAGCGCGAGTGATCGCGCAGCGACGGGACTGCCGGGCCGAAGGGTCCGGCAGTTCTGTTTGGTGGGCGCAGGTGAATGTAAACATTCTTCACATCAGGTCTTGCATCGCCGCCACGGGTGCACCATCTGGATGATGTGAACGCAATTCACATCAACGCCGGGCAGACGATACCGGCTGCAACGCAAGACAACCCTTCCGGCCCAACAAGGATAACCGCCATGAACTCGACCGATCTCTATCCGCCGTCCTATTCCCGACGGGACCAAAACCGCAACGGCCCCGATGACGCCAGCCGTGCCGGCCTTCTGACCCGTGCCGAAATGTGGATGGATGAGCGCGGCAAATGGGCCTGGATCGCCGCGATGGTGGGCGGTTTCATCATCTTCTGGCCGATCGGCCTGGCCTTGCTGGCCTATATGATCTGGAGCAAACGGATGTTTTCCAAGCACTCTCACAACGAACACGACGGCAACTGGGCCGGTTGCGGAGGCGGACGCGGGATGAACCGCGAACGGTTCCATGCCGCCCGTGCCGCAGCCCGTCCTTCGGGCAACGTGGCCTTTGACAGCTACAAGTCCGAGACGCTGCGCCGGCTGGAGGAAGAACAGCACGCGTTCGACGAATTCCTGGCCCGGTTGCGCCATGCCAAGGACAAGACCGAGTTCGACTCGTTCATGGACGAGCGCGCCAAGAAAGCGCCGCAAGAACCCGGGGGCGAAGATCGCGCTGCCTGACGCGACGGCCCGCCCGGCCGGCGCCCCATCCGGGGCACCGGCCGGTGTCACATTCAACCACAACAGGACGAGGACGCGATGAAACATTACCCCCAGTCTGGCAGGAACGCGGCCTTTGCAGCCGACAGCCAGATGTTGCAGCCCGCCACGCCGCTGGCGGTGCAGGTTCTGTCGACCCTGCTTTTCGGTGCCTTTGCCATCGTGTCGACGGTGCTGGCCTTTGTCTGGTTCTGGCCTGCGGGTTTTGCGCTGGCGGTGATCATCGCCCTGCGCGGCTTTGGTCCGGTCGGCTGGTCGGCACGCCAATACGGGCGCGCAGGACGGTCCGCGCGGGCCACAGACGGTGCCGCTGCGCCGACCGCCGAAAGTTCGGGCAATGCCAGTTTCGACGCCTATCGCGCCGAAACGCTGCGCCGGCTCGAGGACGAGCAGCACGCCTTTGGCACCTTTCTGACCCGGCTGCGTGCGGCGCGCGACCAGACCGAGTTCGACCATTTCATGGATGACCGCAGCCTTGCCGCACGGCCGGTAGCTGCGGCATTGGACCGCGCGGCCTGACCGGCCGACGGCCCCGACGGTGGCCCTGTCTGCCCCCCGGGCAGGGCCGCCCGACCCCCTGCCACCCGCATTGCCCGAAAGGCCCGCGCAGATGTCGACTTACCCCCGCCGCAGATACGCGCCATCCGGCCTGCCTGACCCGGTCCGCGAACCGGCGTTTTATGCCGGGGTCAGCGGCAAGCGGGCGCTGGCCTGGGTGGCCGATTTCGCGCTGATCTGGCTGATCACCGCTGTGATTGTGCCGTTCACCTTGTTCACCGCGTTGTTCTTTTTCGGCTTCTTGCTGCTGGTGGTGGGGTTCTTGTACCGCTGGGCCACCATCGCCGCCGGTTCGGCCACCTGGGGCATGCGCCTGATGGGGATCGAACTGCGCCAGGCCGATGGCGGGCGGCTGAGTGCCACCACGGCGCTGCTGCACACGCTGGGCTATTCGGTGTCGATTGCCATGCTGCCGGTGCAGGTGGTGTCGGCGATCCTGATGGTGGCGCTGGGGCGGGGTCAGGGTCTGACCGACATGGTGCTGGGGACCGCCGCACTCAATCGCCGCGTGCAAGGCTGATCGCAAGCGGGGGCTTGGCGCAGGGCGGTACGCTTGCTAACGTGACAGGTGATTGCCCCGAAAAAGCGGACCGATGCGCCACACTCTACCCCTTGCACCGCAATTCTATGTGACAGCGCCACAGCCCTGCCCCTATCTGCCGGGCCGGATGGAGCGCAAGCTGTTCACCGCTTTGCAGGGCGACCAGGCCGAGCGGTTGAATGACGCCTTGTCCAAGCAGGGCTTTCGCCGCAGCCAGAATGTGCTGTATCGGCCATCCTGCGCGGAATGTTCGGCCTGCCTGTCGGCGCGGATCCGGGTGGCCGATTTCGTGCCGACCCGCAGCCAGTCTCGGGTGCTGAAACGCAATCAGGTCCTGCGCCGCCGCGCGTCGTCGCCTTGGGCCACCGAAGAGCAGTATGCCCTGTTCCGTACCTATCTGGACAGCCGCCACGCCGATGGCGGCATGGCCGACATGGACCTGTTCGAATTTGCCGCCATGGTCGAGGAAACGCCGATCCGGTCGCGGCTGGTGGAGTATGCGCCTCTGGTGGTGCCTGCGGTGGGCAATCCGCTGGCCGCCGTCTGCCTGACCGACATCCTGGATGACGGGCTGAGCATGGTCTATTCGTTCTTTGACCCCGCGCTGGACCGCAATTCGCTGGGCACCTATGTGATCCTGGACCATATCCAGATCGCGCGCGAAATGGGGCTGCCTTATGTCTACCTTGGCTATTGGGTGCCGGGCAGTGCCAAGATGGGCTACAAGGCCAAGTTCGGCGCGCTGGAAATCTATCGCGGCGGGCACTGGCAGGAACTGGGCGACGCCAACGCCTATCGGGCCGAGACGCATCCGTTGTCGGTTGATCCGATTGCCGAGCAGGTGGCCCGCATCGCCCTGCCCGACAGCCGCCCGGTCCGGGGCTGAAGGCCGTTGCACATTCATGCTGTGACGCTGGTGGTGCCGGACTATGACGCGGGGATCGCGTTCCATGTCGGCAAGGTCGGCTTTGGCCTGGTCGCCGACATTGCGATGGGCGGTGGCAAACGCTGGGTGATGGTCGCGCGACCGGGCGGGCAGGCGGCGCTGTTGCTGGCGCAGGCCGGCGACGATTTGCAGATGGCGGCCATCGGCAACCAGACCGGCGGACGGGTCGGGTTCTTTCTGCACAGCGACGATTTCGACGCCGACCATGCCGGCATGCTTGCCGCTGGCGTCAGCTTTGACGAAGCGCCCGGGGTGGAACCCTATGCAAGGTCGCGGTCTGGCGCGAGTGGTTCGGCAACCGTCGGGATTTGCTGCAGTTGACGCCGCTGCTGCAGTTGACGCCGCTATAGATCGCGCCAGCGCGGCAGGGCGGCGCGCAGGGCCTGTGCCTTGTATTGCAGCGACATCGCACCGCCCAGCCCAAGGCACAGCAGCACCGGGATGGCCGGACCGCCCGCCAGTGGCATGCGGACCGATTGCGGCAACCATCCCGTCAGCGCACCCAGCAACGCCACTGCCGCCATGATCGCGGCCCCGCCACTGGCGAACACTGCCAGCAGCAGCGTCGGCGGCCAGAACTGCAACGGCGGCAGGATCAGACCGCGCCGCGCCAGCGCGTGTAGCGGCCCCGGATAGGCGCGGGGGCCGGTAATCCCGGCGCGCGCCAGCAGCATCAACCCGTTCTGCAACCGCTCGCGCCGCGAATGCGGCGGCGGCAGGGCATGGCCAATCCGGGCCGGGGCTGCAGCGCGCGGCTGCCGCAGTCGGGACAGATGGTCGTTGAAATCGGCACTGGACATCGGCCTGCCCCGTTTTGTGGCACACCGGACCATGTTCGCCCAGAAATGTGGCATAGTTTGGGCCGATTGCCGGGCGAGCCTGCGATCCCCGGGGGGATCAGCGCAGCAGATTGGGCACGATCGTCACCAGCCAGGGGAACAGCGCCAACAGTCCCAGCGTGGCGACCTGGATCAGCACGAACGGCATGATGCCGCGATAGATGTCGCCGGTCGTCACCTCTTTCGGGGCAACACCGCGCAGATAGAACAGCGCAAAGCCGAAGGGCGGCGTCAGGAACGAGGTTTGCAGGTTGACCGCGATCATGATGGTGACCCAGGCCGGGTCCAGCGTGCCGCCATAGATCACCGGGCCGACGATGGGGATGACGATGTAGATGATCTCCAGAAAATCCAGCACAAAGCCCAGGATGAACAGGACCAGCATCACCAGCAGGAACACTGTCCATTCATCCTCGAAACTTTGCAGGAAATCCTGGATGTAATGCTCGCCGCCAAAGCTGATCAGCACCAGGTTGAACAGTTGCGATCCGATCAGGATGGCGAACACCATCGCCGTGACCTTGGCGGTTTCACGCACGATGGGGGTCAGCACGCGGGCGGCAAACAGGACCCAGCAGGCGTAAAGCAGGCTGAACATGGCATAAAGGAACGCCGCAAAGGCGATGATCGCGGCGATCCAGGTTTCCACGGTGGCGGATTCGTTGATGCGCAGGTCGAAATTCACCCCGATCAGCAGCATGATGACGGTTGCCGCCGCGCCGTTCAGGATGACGCGGCCGGAACGGTTCTGATCCGACAGCTTGCGATAGGCGGCCAGCATGAGGGCACCACCGGCGCCAAGGCCCGCCGCCGGGGTCGGGTTGGTGATGCCGCCCATGATGCTGCCCAGCACCGCCACGATCAGGACCAGGGGCGGGAACACGACGCGCAGGATGTCGGATCGAGCGAGAGAGGCGGCAGCGTGCCTGCAGCCCCAAAGCGCGACCAGCACCGGCAGGGCCAGGATCAGCGTGGTGGCACCCGGGCTGGTCAGGGGGCCGATCAGCAATGCATCGGCGGCCAGCATCAAGACCACCCCTGCCCCGCCGATCAGCAATGGCAGCGGGTTGGCCATCGGATGCACGCCGCGCGCCGTGGTCAGCACCAGCGCCAGCGCCAGCACGGCCAGCGCGATGCCGGTGCCGATGGGCGGGGCAGCGGCGACACGCTCGGCGCGCAGGGTGGCGCGCACCCCGTCGGTCAAAAGCTCTGCCGCGACGACGCCGCCGGCCTGCAGGATCGCTGCCTGCTGGGCCAGGGCCTGATCCCAGGCGGGTTGGCCATGCAGGGCGATCATCGCGGCCTGGCATCCGGGGCCGACATCGGTGCGCAGCGATGCGCCCTGCCCGGCGGCTGAATAGCTGTCGACGGTCACGTTCTGGCTGCCGACCACGTTCACCTGCCCCAGCAGGATGGTGCCCGCGATCAGGATCAGCGGCGCGCCCAAAAACCAGCCCAGCTTTTCATTGCGGGTGGTCGCATGGCCCGCGCGGCCACCGGCCATCACGACGGCGGGGGCTTTGGTCGGGTTCAGCAAGGCAAAGACAAAGGCATAGGTGCCATAGAGCAGCGCCAGCAGGATGCCCGGCAGAAACGCCGCCTGAAACAGCGTGCCGACCGACAGCACCGCCGGCTTGCCCAGATAGGTCAGCGCATCGGTGCAGCCGGCCAGTTGGGCGCGATCCTCTTGCGCGGTGGAAAAGATGTCGCCTGCCAGCGTGCCCAACAGCACGATGACCACCGACGGCGGGATGATCTGGCCCAGCGTGCCGGACGCGGCGATGACGCCGGTCGACAGTTCCTTGGAATAGCCATAGCGCAGCATGGTCGGCAGCGCGATCAGCCCCATCGTGACAACGGTTGCGCCGACGATGCCGGTCGAGGCGGCCAGGAACGCGCCCACCACCACGATGGACACGGCCAGCCCGCCCGGAATCGGGCCGAAGACGCGGGCCATCGTGGTCAGCAGATCATCGGCAATGCGCGAGCGTTCCAGCGCGATGCCCATCATCACGAACATCAGCACGGCCAGCAGGGTTTCGATCGACGACCCTGCCAGCACGCGTTCATTGATGCGGTTGACGATGAAGCCAAGGTTGCGGTCCAGCGCCACATCCCAACCGCCCGGGAACAGCGGCACCAGCAGGCGCGGCAGTTCGGGGTGGGAAAACACGCTGATATGGTCGGGCCTGATCCCGGTCGCGGTGACGGCGTGATAGGCGTCCGACCCGGTGTCGATGGCCTGGTGCAGCAGATAGCCGCCGGTATCCAGCAGCGCCAGCAGGCCAAAGGCGATGATTGCGCTGCCTGCGATGGCGAATGCGACCGGAAAGCCCGACAGGATGCCCGCGAACAGGCAGGCAAACACGATGATCAGGCCGACCTCGACCCCGTCCAGACCAAAGGGCATCTAGGTCGTCCACTGCATCAGGGGGTTACTTTGCACTTGCGGCAAACTCGGCGGCGGCATCGGCGGGCGGGTCGCGGTCAAGGCCGCGCCCTTCGGACGCCTCGCCCTCGCGCCATTCCAGCAACGAGCGCCAGAAGAACGACAGCGCCGTCAGGAACACCAGCGCGGTAAAGGCGATCAGCAGCACCTTGAACAGGAAGTAGGCGTTAAAGCCGTTCGGCGAAAAGCCGATGGTTTCGACGTTCCAGCGCAGGGCGGCGGATTTGGCCAGCAGGCGGTCGAACGTGTCGGATGCGCTGGTCGATGGCGTGATCAGGTTGCGCCACAGGAAAAACCAGCCGTAAAGCCAGATCAGCACCCCGGCGGGGATCATGAAGAACAGGCAGCCGCACATGTCGACCCATTTCTTGCGGCTGAACCGTGCGGGCGCATACAGCAGGTCGACCCGCACATGGCCGCCCTGAACAAAGGTGTAGGCGATGCACAGTGTCACGATGATCGCGTTGTAAAGCTTCAGTTCCTCTGACCACCACGAGATGTCGAAAGTCATCACCTTGCCAAAGCCCAGCGACATCTGGCTGGCCCCGAATATCCGCTGCATGAAGATGATGGCGATCTGCTGGATCACCATCGCCAGCCCCGCCCAGGCAAAGACGCGTCCGGTAGCGTTGGCAAAGCCTTCGGTGCCGCGCACCATCGCCCACATGATCGCGGGCCGGATCAGCCCCGCGATGGTCAGGACCAGGGCCACGAACACGAATACAAAGAACAGCTCGACCGACGCGCCATAGTAGACAAACCGCATGACCGCCTGCGGATCGGACCAGTTCAGCCACAGGCCGGGTTGCGCCAGGGCCGAGATCAAGTTGACCGGCGCTTCGATCAGATGCGCGGCCACCCAGCCGATGGGATTGCCGCCCCAGGACTCAACCAGACCCATCACGCTCCCTGTCGGCACGTCTGCGGGCCGGTCGCCCGTCTTGGTGGTGGCAAAGGCCGCGCCTGACGCGGCCCCGCCCTGTCATCGCCGCGCCGGGCGCGGGCCCCCGTCATGGCTGCGCTCAGGTGCCCAGGATCCGGTCACGCTGGGCGCGATAGGTGCCTTCGGACCGGGTGATCCAGTTCGATGACGCCTTCATCGAGGCCATGGCACTGTCCATGATCCGGTCATACAGCGGATCGCCGCGATACTGGGCCAGCACCGTCGCCGAGGCCACGCCCATCGCATCCCAGACCGAATCGGGGAAGGTCAGCACGTTCACGCCGACCGATTGCAACCGCTCCAGCGCGGCCGAGTTTTCCGACAGGAATTGCGCCAGGTTCCACTGGTGGCATTCGCCGGACGCGATCTCGATCACCTTTTGCTGGGTCGGGGTCAGGCTGTCGAACACCTCGCGGTTGGTGGCCAGCGACAACCCGGCACCGGGTTCGTGAAAGCCGGCGGTATAGTAGAACTTGGTAATCTCCTGGAAACCCGCCTTTTCGTCGGCCCAGGGGCCGATCCATTCGGTGCCGTCGATCGCCCCGGATGCCAGCGCCTGATACACTTCGGCGCCCGGAATGTTCTGGACCGAGGCCCCCATCAGCCCCAGCGCCTGGCCACCCAGCCCGGGCATCCGGAACTTGAGGCCCTGGAACGATTCGGGGCCGGTGACTTCGGATTTGAACCAGCCGCCCGATTGCGCGCCGGTATTGCCCGCGAGGAACGATTTCAGGCCGAAGATCTGGCCCAGTTCATCATGAAGGGCCGCGCCGCCGCCGTGATAGTACCAGTTGGCCAGTTCCTGCGCCGTCATGCCGAACGGCACGGCGGTGAAGAAGGCATAGCCGGGATGCTGGCCGATAAAGTAGTAGTCGGCCCCGTGATACATGTCGGCCTGGCCCGAGGTGACGGCGTCGAACACCTCGAACGCGCCGACCAGTTCGCCCGCGGCCTTGAGATCAATCGTCAACTGGCCGTCGGTCATCGCGCCGATACTGTCGGCGACACGCTGGGCGGCGTCATGCACGCCGGCCAGGCCGCGACCCCAGGTCGTGACCATGGTCAGGGTCCGGTTGCCCTGGGCGATGGCGGGTGCCGCCAGGCTGGTGGCGGCGGCGGCGGTGCCGCCGATGGCTGATGTCCTTAGAAACGCACGACGATCCATGAAAGTCCTCCGAAGTCGGCGATGGTTGCGTCCCCGGTCGGGGACGTCCTCGCGTGTTGATTGTGCAGATACGCTAGTCTGCGCCGGGCGATTGGGGAACAGTTTTGTTTTGGGCCGCCCGGGCATGACCCGGCCAATGTCGCCGCGTCACAAAACCGTCACGGTCATGTGACCGGGGCGTCATGGCGGATGCGCAAGGTGATCGGGTTTCGCGGTGTCTGGTCCGGCCGGGGCCGTGATGCTGATCGCAGAGATGTCAGATGGAGCCAGCCATGAACGATTACGAACACGACTTTCCCGATTTTCGCGCCGCCCCGTCCTATGAGCATGGTGACGAACGCCCGTCCAACCGCTCGGGCAATGCCAACTTCTATCAGGTGATGGACGCTTATGTGCAGCGGCGCGGGTTTCTGATCGGCGGCATGGCCGCCATCGCCACCGGTCTGTTCGGTGCCACCCTGTCGCCGCGCGCCGCCTTGGCGCAATCGAGCGGTCTGCTGGGCTTTGTTCCGGTGCCGGTATCCAAGGACGACACCGTCGTCGTGCCGGAAGGATACAAGGTGCAGGTGCTTGCGCCCTGGGGCACGCCGATCCGCACGGATGCACCGGCCTATGCGCCGGGTGCCACGACAGGTGCGGGCCAGGCGATGCAGGTCGGCAGCCACCATGACGGGATGCACTTTTTTGCCATCGACGGATCGTCCAGCGACGGCCTGCTGGTGCTGAACCACGAATATGTCGAGCCGCGCTTTGTCCATGCCGTGAAATGGGCTGGTCAGGCGCTGGACGGCGATACGGTGGTGTTTGACGCCAATGGCATGCGCGACGATGACGAGGTGCTGGCCGAAATCAACGGCCATGGCTGCAGCGTGCTGCGCGTGCAGGCCGGGGCCGATGGAATGTGGTCGGTGGTGGACGATCCCCGCAACCGCCGCATCACCGCGCTGACCCCGATGCTGCTGGCCGGGCCTGCGGCCGGAACGGCGCATATGGTGACCAGGTATTCCCCCGACGGCACGATGACGCGCGGCACGGTCAACAACTGTGCCCATGGCGTGACGCCCTGGAACACCTATATGACGGCCGAAGAAAACTGGGCCGGCTATTTCGTCAATGCCAGCGGCGAGATGCCGCGCGAACAGGATCGCTATGGCGTGTCGGACGAAGCGTCGCGCTATGGCTGGGACAAGGCCGCATCGCAGGCGGACGACTATGTCCGCTTTGACGCCGCCCCCACCGGCGCAAGCGCCGCCGACGATTACCGCAATGCGCCCAACACCTTTGGCTGGATGGTCGAGTTCGACCCGTTCAACCCCGAATCGGTGCCGGTCAAGCGCACGGCCCTGGGTCGTTTCGCGCATGAAGGCGTGGTGTTTGCCCCTGCGGTCGCCGGGCAACCGGTCGTCTGCTATTGCGGCGACGATTCGCGGTTCGAATACATCTACAAGTTCGTGTCATCGGGGCTGTTCGAGCCCGACGTGACCGATGGCGCGATCCTGGATGACGGCACGCTTTACGTCGCGCAGTTCGCGCCGGACGGCACCGGCTTATGGCTGGCCTTGGCCCCGGGCGAAAACGGGTTGACGGCCGAAAACGGCTTTGCCGATCTGGCCGATATTCTGGTCAACACCCGCAGCGCCGCCGATCTGGCCGGGGCGACCAAGATGGACCGCCCGGAATGGGGCACCGTCGATCCGACCACCGGCGATGTCTATTTCACCCTGACCAACAACAACCGCCGCACGCTGCTGCAGGTTGATGCCGCCAACCCCCGCGCCGAAAACACCTTCGGCCAGATCGTTCGTTGGCGCTATGAGGGCGTCGACCACGCCGCGACCACGTTTGCCTGGGATCTGTTCGTGATCGCGGGTACGGCGCGGCAATCGGCCACCTTCAACGGCCTGTCGCTGGGCGATGACAACATCTTTGCCTGCCCGGACGGCATCTGGTGCGATGCCAACGGCAGGCTGTGGATCCAGACCGACATGGGCGACATCAGCCCCGAACAGACCGGCCCGCTGGAACCGTTCGGCATGAATGCGATGCTGGCCGCCGATCCCGCGACCGGCGAAATCCGCCGGTTCCTGACCGGGCCCTGGGGGCAAGAGATCACCGGCGTCGTGACGACGCCGGACGGCACCACGATGTTTGTCAATGTGCAGCATCCCGGTGGACATGCCTCGGCCGAGCAATTCGCCGCAGGCGATTTCGGCTCGGCCTTTCCCGATGGCGCGGGCACCCCGCCCCGTTCGGCCACGCTGGTCATCAGCCGCGACGATGGTGGCGTGATCGGGGCCTGACCGACGGGTGCAATGACCACAGGACGCCCGGCAGAGGTGCCGGGCGTTTTGCGTTTCAGGGCCGTGTCGCAAGAAAGTTGCGAAAATCGCCGCGCCTGCGACATTTTCTCCAGCGCGGGCTGTTGACCCTGTTGCCGCGCCTGCATAAGGTCCACAGAACTGCAACCAAAGGGGTGTGCCGTGCTGGACGTGGTACTTATCGTGGGCAAGGGACGCATGGGCCGGTAACGGCAAACCTGAACGGTTCCCCATGCGCCCCCGGATCACCCCCCGGGGGCTTTTTGTTGCGCGACGACCAGACGGATACGAGGAGCAAGACGACGATGACCAAGGACATGGCCAAAGACATGCAGCGCGACATGACGGGCGCGCAAATGGTGGTTCAGGCGCTGCGGGACCAGGGTGTCGACGTGGTCTTTGGCTATCCCGGCGGCGCGGTGCTGCCGATCTATGACGAGATCTTCAAGCAGAACGACATCCGCCATATTCTGGTCCGCCACGAACAGGGCGCAGTCCATATGGCCGAGGGCTATGCCCGTTCGACCGGCAAGGTCGGGGTGGCGCTGGTCACGTCCGGACCGGGGGCGACCAATGCCGTCACCGGGCTGACCGATGCGCTGATGGATTCGATCCCCATCGTGGTGCTGACCGGGCAGGTCCCGACGTTCATGGTCGGCACGGATGCGTTTCAGGAGGCCGACACCGTCGGCATCACCCGGCCCTGCACCAAGCATAACTGGCTGGTCAAGGAAACCGACCGGCTGGCCGCGACCATTCACGAGGCGTTTCACATCGCCCGCACCGGTCGCCCGGGGCCGGTGCTGATCGACATCCCCAAGGACGTGCAGTTCGCCACCGGCCGCTATGAGCCGAAGGTGGACCATGTCAGCCGCTATGCGCCCCGGGTCAAAGGCGACCGCGCCGCGATCGAGGCGCTGGTGATGGCGATGGAAACCGCCAGACGGCCGGTATTCTATACCGGCGGCGGCGTGATCAATTCCGGCCCGCGCGCGTCGACGCTGTTGCGCGAACTGGTGGCGGAAACCGGGTTTCCGATCACCTCGACCCTGATGGGGCTGGGGGCTTATCCGGCATCGGGCAAGAACTGGATCGGGATGCTGGGGATGCATGGCCTGTACGAGGCCAACATGGCGATGCACGACTGCGATCTGATGATCAACATCGGCGCGCGGTTCGACGACCGCATCACCGGGCGGCTGGATGCGTTCAGCCCGGGGTCGAAGAAGGCGCATGTCGACATCGACCCGTCCAGCATCAACAAGGTGATCCGGGTCGATATCGCCATCGTCGGCGACGTGGCGCATGTGCTGGAGGATCTGCTGGCAATCTGGCGCGACCGGGGTGGCAAGACCGATGCCGAAGGCGTGGTGGCCTGGTGGCGGCAGATCGGCGACTGGCAGGCGAAGAACTGCCTGACCTACAAACCATCGACCAAGACGATCAAACCGCAACTCGCCCTGCAACGGCTGGAGGTGCTGACGCGCGGGATGGACCGTTACATCTGCACCGAGGTCGGCCAGCATCAGATGTGGGCAGCGCAGTTCCTGGGCTTTGACGGGCCGAACCGCTGGATGACTTCGGGCGGCCTGGGCACCATGGGATACGGGTTTCCGGCGTCCATCGGCGTGCAGATCGCGCATCCGGACGCGTTGGTGATCAACGTGGCGGGCGAGGCGTCCTGGCTGATGAACATGCAGGAATTGGGCACGGTCGTGCAGTTCCGCACCCCGGTCAAGCAGTTCATCCTGAACAACGAACGGCTGGGCATGGTGCGCCAGTGGCAGGAATTGCTGCACGGCGAGCGCTATTCGCATAGCTGGTCGGACGCCCTGCCCGACTTTGTCAAGCTGGCCGATGCGTTCGGAATCAAGGGAATCCGCTGCGACGACCCCGCCGATCTGGACGCCGCCATTCTGGACATGCTGCACCATCCCGGCCCGGTGCTGTTCGACTGCCGGGTGGAAAAGCACGAGAACTGCTTCCCGATGATCCCGTCCGGCAAGCCGCATAACGAGATGCTGCTGGGCGAATCCTCGACCAAGGGGGTTATCGAGGTTGGCGGGGCGGTGCTGGTATGACCCGCGCCTTATGGGGATTGGCTGTGCTTGTGCTGCTGTCCGGCTGCTCGGGCGGGCTGATGTCCGCCGTCATGCCGGGCAACGAGGTGACGGTGGGCGAGGACGTGTTTTCGGTCAGCGTCAATGGCAACCGGGCGGTGGCGATGAACTTTGCCACCGGCTTCAACAACCAGGAACGGCTGGGCATCAACGCGCGGCTGGCCATCGAACAGGCCAGCGGCTGTGCCATCGCGTTCTTTGAACAGGAACCGGGGATAAATACCTATCGCGCCAGGCTGGATTGCCCGGCAGCGGCGGCACAAGGATAACGCAGATGTCGGCATTGAAGATCGAAAAGGGCTCGACCAGCCATTCCGCCTATAACCTGCGCTCGACCTTTGGCGATGCGGTCGAGCGCCATACGCTGGCCGTGCTGGTGGAAAACGAGCCCGGTGTGCTGGCCCGCGTCATCGGGCTGTTTTCCGGGCGCGGCTATAACATCGAGAGCCTGACGGTCGCAGAAGTGGACCACGAGGGGCACCTGTCGCGCATCACCATCGTCACCACCGGCACGCCGCAGGTCATCGACCAGATCAAGGCGCAACTGGGCCGGATCATCCCGGTGCACGAGGTGCATGACCTGACGGTCGAAGGCCCTGCGGTCGAGCGGGAACTGGCGTTGTTCCGGGTCGCGGGGACCGGCGAGGCGCGGGTCGAGGCGCTGCGGCTGGCCGATGTATTTCGCGCCAATGTCGTTGATTCGACGCTGAAAAGTTTCGTGTTCGAGTTGACCGGCACATCCGAAAAGATCGACGCCTTTGCCGATCTGATGCGGCATCTGGGCCTGCAGGAAGTGGCGCGGACCGGGGTTGCCGCCCTGTCGCGCGGACGCAAGGGCGACTGAAGGGCGGCGCGCGCATCTGGGGTAGATGACCCGCGCCGCCCCCCGGGGCCGGGGCCTGATCTGGCCTTGGCCTTCCTTTGGGGCCAGAAGGCCTGCATCCATCGCCGCCTGCGCTTCGGCCATGTCGAGCAGGCCGTCGCCGGACACATCCATCGCGGTGAAGTCGGTATCGGTCAGATCGGGCCGGGCGATCTGCATTTCGGGAAAACTGTACAGGCCGTCGCCATTGGTATCGATCACCGGATCGGCGGCCATGGCGTCTTGCGCCAGGACGGGCCAGGTCATCATGGCCAATGTGGCGGTGGTCAGGGTGATCTTCGGTGTGATGCGGGTCATGGTCGGAACTCCTGTTTTGCGACCTTTGCGTGCATCATCGGAGCCTGTCCGGCGGCCAGGGACCAGAGGGCGGCTGTGCCGGGGCCGATTTCGGCCCGGGGCGGCCCAAACCGGGCCACTGGTCGGGCGACTGGCCGCCGACGCATGGGCGCGGAAGGCCGATCAGCGGAACCGGGCCGAACGGCGCGGCGGATTCGGGCGGGATCGGGCCGAGGCGGGGCGGCGGATTCGGGCGGGATCGGGCCGAGGCGGGGCGGTACTGGATTCTTTGGCCCGGCACTGGTTGAATGCCGGGTGCAACGATCAGGGAAACTGCAACGATGTCGCCTCGGAAAATCATCATCGACACCGACCCCGGCCAGGACGACGCCGTGGCGATCCTGCTGGCCCTGGCCAGCCCGGCCGAACTGGAGGTGCTGGGCATCGTCGCGGTGGCGGGCAATGTGCCGCTGGCGCTGACCCAGAAGAATGCGCGCATTGTCTGCGAACTGGCCGGGCGGGCGGACATGCCGGTGTTTGCGGGCTGCGACGCGCCGCTGCGGCGGCCCCTGGTGACGGCCGAACATGTGCATGGCAAGACCGGGCTGGACGGGCCGCAGCTGGCGGACCCCACCATGCCGCTGCAGACGCGCCATGGGGTGGATTTCATCATCGACACGCTGCGGACCGAGGCGGCGGGCACCGTGACGCTATGCCCGCTGGGCCCGTTGACCAACATCGCGACGGCGTTCCGGCGCGCGCCCGATATCGTCGGTCGGGTGCAGGAGGTGGTGCTGATGGGCGGGGCCTATTTCGAGGTCGGCAACATCACTCCGGCAGCCGAGTTCAACATCCATGTTGACCCCGAGGCGGCGGATGTGGTGTTCAAATCGGGGGTCAGGCTGACGGTGATGCCGCTGGACGTGACGCACAAGGCGTTGACCAACAAGGCCCGAGTGGATGCTTTCCGGGCGATGGGGTCGCGGGTCGGGACGATGGTGGCCGAATGGACGGATTTCTTTGAACGCTTTGACGTGGCCAAGTATGGCAGCGCCGGCGCGCCGTTGCATGACCCCACGGTGATCGCCTGGCTGCTGCGGCCCGCGTTGTTCAGCGGGCGGCAGGTGAATGTCGAGATCGAGACGGGGTCCGAGCTGACACTGGGCATGACGGTGGCGGATTGGTGGGGCGTGACCAGACGGCCCCGCAACGCGATGTTCATGGGTGGCATCGACGCAGACGGGTTTTTTGCGCTGCTGACGGAACGGCTGGCGCGGTTGTAGGCAGGCCGGGCGGTTTGCCCAGCCGGCGGCCAAGAGAGGTGCGGATGCGGATTGCGTTTGACAACAGCTATGCCCGGTTGCCTGCGCGGATGTTTGCGGCGCTGGCACCGACGCCGGTGGCCGCACCGGGCCTGATCGCGGTCAATGATGATCTGGCGCGGCTGTTGGGCATCGATCCGGCGGCGCTGCGCGCGCCCGAAGGCCTGGCGATGCTGGCGGGCAACGGGGTGCCAGAGGGGGCTGCGCCGCTGGCCCAGGCCTATGCCGGCCACCAGTTCGGCCATTGGAACCCGCAGCTTGGCGATGGGCGGGCGATTCTGTGGGGCGAGGTCGTGGGCACCGACGGTCTGCGCCGGGACATCCAGTTGAAGGGCGCCGGCCGCACGCCCTGGTCGCGCGGGGGCGACGGGCGGGCCTGGCTGGGGCCGGTGCTGCGGGAATATCTGTGTTCCGAGGCGATGGCAGCGCTGGGTGTGCCGACGACCCGCGCGCTGGCCGCCGTCACCACCGGCGAGCGGGTGATCCGCGAGGATATCCTGCCCGGCGCGGTGCTGGCGCGGGTGGCGGCCAGCCATATCCGGGTGGGGACGTTTCAGTTTTTCGCATCACGCGGCGATGTCGAGGCATTGCAGGCGCTGGCTGACCATGCGCTGGCGCGGCACTACCCGGACCGGCAGGGCCCCGAAGGGTTGCTGGCGGGGATGATGGAGCGGCAGGCGGCGCTGATCGCGCAATGGATGGGATTGGGCTTCGTCCATGGCGTGATGAACACCGACAATTGCGCGGTCAGCGGCGAAACCATCGACTATGGCCCCTGCGCGTTCATGGATGGCTATGGGCCGGGGGTGGTGTTTTCGTCGATCGACCATGGCGGGCGCTATGCCTATGGCAATCAGCCGCAGATCGCATTGTGGAACATCGCGCAATTCGCCACCGCGCTGATCCCGCTGATGCCGGATCAGGACGCGGCCATCGACAGCTTTACCGCGATCATCAACCGGTTCGGCGACCTTTACGCGGCGCATTGGTTGCAGGTGTTCGGGGCCAAGCTGGGGCTGGCGGACGCCACCGAGGCGGACCGGCCGTTGATCGAGGGGCTGTTGGGACTGATGGCGCAGGGCGGCAGCGATTTCACCCTGACCTTTGCTGCCCTGCCGGCACCCGGCGCACGCGATCATCTGGCTGACCGGGATGGTTTTGACGCCTGGGACCGGCTGTGGCGGGCGCGCGGGCCGGATGCGGGGCTGATGGCGCGGGTCAATCCGCAGGTGATCCCGCGCACCCACCTGGTCGAAGCGGCGATCCACGCCGGGGTGGCGGGTGATCTGGCACCGTTTCACGCGATGCTGGCTGCGGTCACGCGGCCCTATGCGACCGATCCGGTCCATGCGCGCCCACCGCGCGAGGACGAACGGGTATTGCGGACGTTTTGCGGGACGTGACGCGGGGTGGATTTGCCTGCCCGACGCGGGTGCAGGAGGCCGTGGAGCCGGGGCTCTGCCCCGGACCCCGGGATATTTCTGGACAGAAAATGACAGACAAGGAAGGGGGCGCGTCGCCTGGACGCGCCCCCGGCAGGGTCACGCCTCAGTCGGTGACGCGCACCTGCGCCATGACGTCGGGGGGTGCAGCGACGGCGCCGCTTTGGCCCGCGCCGCGCTTGATCGCGTCCACGATGGCCATCCCGGAGGTGACTTCACCCACGACCGTGTACTGGCCGTTCAGGAAATCGCCGGGCGCGAACATGATGAAGAACTGGCTGTTGGCGCTGTCGGGGTCTTGGGACCGGGCCATGCCGACGATGCCGCGCGCAAAGGGGATGTCGCTGAATTCGGCCGGGATGTCGGCCATATCGGAGCCGCCCATGCCGGCCATCGACAGATCGCCCCCGGTGCGGCCGAACTGGACATCGCCGGTCTGCGCCATGAAGCCGTCGATGACGCGGTGGAATACCACGCCGTCATAGGCCCCGGCGGCGGCCAGCGCGGTGATCTGTGCCGCATGCAGCGGGGCCACATCCTCGAACAGGTCGATGGTGATGGTGCCGCTGGCCTGTCCGGTCACGTCGATTTCCAGGCCCGCCGACAAAGCCGGGCTGGCGTCAAGCGTCAGGATCAGGGCGGGGGCGGCAGTGGCCGCGAGGATCAGGTTACGCATCGGCGGCGACCTTGACGCTGACCATGCGGTCGGGGGTCATCGGCGGCTCGCCCTTGGCGATCTTGTCCACCAGATCCATCCCCGCAATCACCCGGCCATAGACGGTGTATTGCTTGTTCAGGAAATGGTTGTCCTTGAAGTTGATGAAGAACTGGCTGTTGGCCGAGTCCGGGCTGGACGAGCGGGCCGCCCCGATGGTGCCGCGATCATGCGGTACGCCGGAAAACTCGGCCTTGAGGTCGGGCATGTCCGACCCCCCCGTGCCGGCGCGGCGGATGTTGAACGCCTTTTCCATGTTGCCATTCTCGACATCGCCGGTCTGGGCCATGAAGCCGTCGATCACGCGGTGGAAGCAGACATTGTCATAGGCGCCGGCGCGGGCCAGTTCCTTCATCCGCGCGGCATGGCCGGGCGCGATGGCGGTCAGCAGTTCGATCACCACCGGCCCGTCTTTCAGGGTGATGATGATGGTGTTTTCGGGGTCCTTGATATCGGCCATGGGGGCGCTCCTTGCTGTCTGGACTGGCGGGTGATCTAAGCAATTGGCGCGGCCTTGCCAAGGCGTCGCCTTTCCAGGGCGGGATGCCGACGCTGATCGGGCGGAGCGCGACAGGACAGGGGGCCGCGGGATGGGCTGGAAAACACTTGCTCGGATGGACGTGGCCGGCAAGCGGGTGCTGGTGCGGGTGGATGTCAACGTGCCGGTGGAAAACGGCGTGGTGACGGACGCGACCCGGATTGAGCGGATCGTGCCGACGATCAGGGCGATTCTGTCTGCGGGGGGCAAGCCGATCCTGCTGGCGCATTTCGACCGGCCCAAGGGCCGGGTGGTGCCGGAGATGTCGTTGCGCCAGGTGCTGGGCGCGCTGTCGGCGGCGCTGGGGCAGGACGTGGCCTTTGCCGACGATTGCGTCGGCCCGGTGGCGGCGGCGGCGGTGGCGGGCCTGCCTGCGGGGGGCGTGCTGCTGCTGGAAAACACCCGGTTCCATCCGGGCGAGGAAACGAACGATCCGGCCTTTGCCGCCGCACTGGCGGCCAATGGCGATATCTTCTGCAACGATGCGTTTTCGGCCGCCCACCGCGCCCATGCCTCGACCGAGGCGCTGGCCCATCTGCTGCCCGCCTGTGCCGGGCTGCTGATGGCCGAGGAGTTGGCGGCGCTGGACAAGGCCTTGGGCAACCCGCAGCGGCCGCTGGTGGCGATCGTGGGGGGGGCCAAGGTGTCGACCAAGCTGGACCTGCTGGGCAATCTGGTGGCGAAGGTGGACCATCTGGTGATCGGTGGCGGCATGGCCAACACGTTTCTGGCGGCGCAGGGTCATGAGGTCGGCCGCTCGCTGTGCGAGCATGATCTGGCCGACACGGCCCGCGCCATTCTGGCCAAGGCGGCAGAGGCGGGGTGCGAGGTGATCCTGCCGCGCGACATCGTGGTGGCGACGGAGTTCAAGGCCGGGGCGGCGTCGCAGGTGCTGGCACCGGATGCCTGCCCCGAGGATGCGATGATTCTGGATGTCGGGCCCGCGACGGTGGCGCATGTGGCGGCCGTTCTGGGCCGGGCCAGCACGCTGGTCTGGAACG
>Ga0105044_10002639_pt1 | contig 24560 bp, 26 predicted proteins | sample MAT01_FD_78092 | JGI IMG/M metagenome (GOLD analysis project Ga0105044, IMG submission 78092) | Freshwater microbial communities from Lake Fryxell liftoff mats and glacier meltwater in Antarctica - MAT-01 | ecosystem: Environmental > Aquatic > Freshwater > Ice > Liftoff microbial mat | place... | reverse complement strand
TATTTTATTTGCAACCAATAAATCACAACGCCTTACTTCTTTGTCAAACTGGCTGTTGCCATCTACTAAAAAGCTGGGCACATTTAATGCCAATACTTACATCAATGTTACGGAGCCATTCGTGTTTAGCGAAAGTTATTTAACTGCCGACAAATCGGTAAAAGTGCTCAATGAATTTTCTTTTGAAGGTTGGAAAAAAAATTACGGATTTGATGAGCAAAGTAAATTAATAGGTACCGGGCATAACCTTGCGCAATACCAGCGTTCGGCCATTTTTTACAATGAAACCAAAGCCACTAAAACAATTGATGTAACTGCAAAAGATTATTATGATTTAGAAGGTAAAAGTATGAAAGTACTGCAATTGATGCCCTTTACCTCCATCATCTTGTTGTATAAATAAATGCGTTGTTTAAACCAAACAATTCTTTTATTCATCATCTCTTTTAACCAATTTTAAAAACTATACGATATAATGAGGCAAATTCTTTTTTCAATTTTACTTTCATTTAAGTTGATTGCATTCAGTGGCGGAAGTTGCTTTTCTCAGCAATTGGTAAAACAAAACTTTAGTGTTGCATCAAAACCGGAAGCTGTTGATTTTTCAACTGCAAGGCTGGCAAGAATTGATTCTTTTTTAGCGTTTATATTAAGGGGGATATGATGCCCAATGCAGTGGCGTTTATTGCCAGGCACGGTCAAATTGTTTATCACAAATCCTTTGGATATAGAAATATTGAAAATAAAATTCTCTTGAAAAAGGATGATATTTTTAGGATAGCTTCTCAAACAAAAGCCATTACCAAGTGTAGGGTTGATGACATTATTTGAAGAGAATAGGTTTTTGCTAGATGATCCTATTTCTCAATTTATTCCCGAATTCAAAAATCCTCAGGTAATAGTTGCTATCAATGAAAAGGACAGCACTGCTACTACCAAACCTGCTAGCAGAGAAATAACCTTTCGTGATTTATTAACCCATATATTGGGGATACATTACGGCAATATTTTATTTGTAAAGCAAAAAATTCGGGAATTAATTCTTTAGGTACTGAGACGAAAGGCACTGTTGTTAAGAGGCTGGCATGCTATTGATTTTTTCCAATGTTCTTCCATTTGCCAATCCGGATATTAATAAACGCTCCCGAAAAATGGGTTACCAGGTTTTGGAATAATAAAAAAAACGCAGATAGGGTATGAATTTTAATCAGCGATCTCCAAATATTAAAGTAGCAATAAAGTCCATTTGTATTTTAAACAGGTGTACAAAAATCAACTTAACGGACACACAATGTAAGTTTAGTCACTGGCTATTTATCGCTGATTCGGGTTAATACCGCTTTTTTTAATGCTTATATCTTTTTGCTTTTCGATAGTTATTTAAAGCAATTATCGTTGATTCATGTCAATATTCAACAACTAATTGCTAATCCCCTGCTAAAAGGGTCTTAAATATTTTGTTATTTTTGTCAGCACTTTAACCGCTGTTATTAACTAAATAGATTTAATAGATGATCGAAATATTATTTGTGTCTTGTAATATTAACCAGTTCTATCTAAAAGTAGTATCGGCTATCATGGGTTTATTGCAAAATATTGCCTGTCATGTTCAATTTGCGATGAACCAAACCTGCTTTGGCCAGCCAGTAGCAAACTCAGTCTTTGGCTTCCTGGTTACTTCTTGCAATTTAAATTCCATTAAAAATTTCAAAGTAAACGGCGTTATTTTGCCCTCTGGAGGCAGTTGTGTGTGTCAAACAGAAGATTACCTCTACGGTTTCATTAACGAAGCGACGGCCAGTTAGAAGGCGCCGGGGTATATGTATTGACAACGTTTATTACGAGGAGTGTCCATTATTGTAACCAATAATGGTGGCAGGTTGAAAAGATAGAAAGTATTCGGCGTGTAAAAGGGTATCTGCTGAAAATTGCAGGAAAACACACTCAAATAAACAATACTTTTCTGGTGATGTCGCTGCTGGTACAACAAAAGCCGAAGTTTTGGGAAATGCGTTTTTGGCTTGTATTGCAGAAGATATAGCAGTTGCAGAAAAGGGGGTGTCATTTAAATATCAAAAACTTAAAACAATAATAAGGCTATGCCGTCAAAATCAGTTTTACAAATAGATACCAAAGATAATGTGATGGTAGCATTACAAGATTTTAAAAAGGATACAGTAATCTTAAAGAATGGTATAGAAGTAGTGTTGCAAAATGACATCAATGCCAAGCACAAATTTTTTATAAACGACATGAATCCGGGCGATGAAGTTAAAATGTATGGTGTGTTGGTAGGCAAAGCGCAAACATTTATTCCTGCCGGAGGATTGATGACAACCGAAAACATAAAACATGCGGCTGATGATTATGCTTACAAAGGCGTTAAGCAAAATTGGACGGCACCGGACGTTTCAAAACATATCGGTAAAACATTTAACGGCTATAAAAGATCAGACGGCAGATTTGGTACTGCTAATTACTGGTTGTTTGTTCCTACTGTTTTTTGTGAAAACAGAAATATGGAAGTGATTAAAGAAGCATTGCACAATGAGCTTGGTTATGCGGTAACCGACAAATACAAGCAGTACACCAAACTGTTGATAGATGCCTATGCCAATGGCACAGAACTGCCTGCCGCAGATGCATTGTCGCTTGCCACTTTGCAGGATGGAGGAGCCCAGCGGTTGTTTAAAAATGTAGATGGAATAAAATTTTTAAATCACCAGGGTGGTTGTGGCGGCACAAGACAAGATGCAGCCACGCTCAGTAAATTGTTGGCAGCCTACGCAGACCATCCAAACGTAGCAGGAATAACCGTCTTGAGTCTTGGTTGTCAAAATATGCAGGTGCAGGATTTTTTAAAAGATTTAAAAGAACGTACTCCAGGTTTTGATAAGCCGGTTCATATTTACGAACAACAAGAATCGAAGAGTGAGGAACAATTAATTGCAGGTGCTATTAGAAGCACTTTTGCCGGACTGGTAGAAATCAATAAAATAGAGCGGGAGCCTGCTCCTTTAAGTGAATTGTGCATTGGTGTAAAATGTGGTGGTAGTGATGGGTTTAGTGGTATTTCCGGCAATCCTGCCATTGGTTATACATCCGATTTATTGATAGCGCTTGGCGGTAAAGTATTGCTGGCTGAGTTTCCTGAACTTTGTGGTGCAGAGCAGGGATTGATAGACCGCTGTGTAAGTGAAGATATTGCCAATAAATTTATTCGGCTGATGCGTACCTACGATGCAGAGGCCCATAGTGTGGGCTCTGGCTTTCACATGAACCCATCTCCTGGCAATATTAAAGATGGCTTAATAACCGATGCTATTAAATCGGCTGGTGCTGCCAAAAAAGGTGGTACAGCCCCGGTTCAAGATGTATTGGATTATACTGAACGTGTTACGAAACCGGGGTTAAGCCTGGTTTGTACGCCCGGAAATGATGTAGAAGCCACCACAGGTAAAGCGGCCTCTGGTGCTACACTTATTTTGTTTACCACCGGCCTCGGAACGCCAACCGGAAATCCTGTTTGCCCAACTATAAAAATTTCAACCAACTCTTTGTTGGCTAAAAGAATGGCAGACATTATTGATATTGATACCGGTCCAATTATCAGCGGTGAAAAAACGATTGAAGAAATGGGCGAAGAAATATTGGAGTATTGTATCAAAGCGGCAAGTGGTGAAATTATCCCCAAAGCAGTATTGCTCAATCAGGATGATTTTATTCCGTGGAAAAGGGGGGTAAGTTTATAAAATTATATTGATAAGAATGAAGAAATGCAATTGTTAAGTATTATAGTGATGAATGACAAAATACTCCCTAACCGATCTTGTTTAGCAGGTTGGGCAAGACTAATTTTTCTTAAAAAGGGAACAACAATGTTTAGTATAAAAAATTGCGGTAGTTATAACCAGGGGCGGCATTGATATTGGTAATGCAATCTGCAATGTAGAAAATACTTCTGAAGCTGATATAGATAGATTGTACTTAATCAATATCAAAGGTGTTTATAATTGGATGTAATCTGTCAATCCAATTATGAAAAATACTGGAGGTTCCATTGTTAATATGGCTTCTGTTGCTTCATCGGTTGGCATCTCTGTCAGGTTTACTTATTCAATGACTAAAGCTGTAGTGGTAGGAATGACTTTATCAGTAGCAAAAGATTATATTCATCAAAATATCCGCTGCAGTTCTTTTTCACCGGGTAGAGTACATACTCCTTTTGTGGATGAATTTATAGCAAAAAAATATTCCGGTTAGAAAGTAAAAGTGTTTGAAATTTATTAAAAACAGAACCAATTGGGCGTATGGGCCGCCGCCGGAAATTGTTTATTTAGCACGCTATCTTTGTGTAGAGAAGGCAGCTTTCGCAATGAGATGCGACCAATCAATTGATGTAGTATTTATAAAACTGAATACTTGAAATAGTATTAATTATACTGGTTTAAATTTTTTTTAAATATTTGACTGCATACTATGTATTTAATATAAATTACCTTCAAATAATAAATAACGCTAAAATTTTAAACCATGAAACTAATAAGATTTGGAAAAGCTGGTGCCGAGAAACCCGGAATAATTATTGACGGCAAGATGTTTGATTTATCAGATTTTATACCAGATTATGATGAGTTGTTTTTTGCCAGTGATGTATTTAATATTGCTGAAATAGTGGAAAAATATGATGGACAGCTTCCAGAAGTGAACGCTGGTGCAAGGTTAGGCAGCCCTGTAGCAAGGCCATCAAAAATAGTTTGCATTGGCCTAAACTATGCAAAGCATGCAAAGGAAACCGATTCTCCCATACCTGCCGAGCCAATTATATTCATGAAATCTACCACCGCTATTATTGGTCCTTATGATGATATTACCATTCCTAAAAATTCTCAAAAAACAGATTGGGAGGTAGAACTTGCCTTGGTAATTGGTAAAAAAGCCAGTTATGTGAGTGAAGAAAATGCTATGGAATATGTTGCAGGGTATTGTTTGCATAATGATGTAAGTGAAAGAGCTTTTCAATTAGAGCGTGGCGGCACCTGGGATAAAGGTAAAGGATGCGATACGTTTGCGCCATTAGGCCCATGGATGGCAACTACAGATGAAATACCTGATCCACATAACCTTCGTTTATGGCTATCAGTTAATGGTAAAATGATGCAGGATGGTAATACGGATGATTTTATTTTCAATATTCCTCAAATGGTTTCTTATGTAAGTCAGTTTATGACATTGCTCCCCGGTGACATTATTTCTACCGGTACACCTCACGGTGTGGGACTTGGTTTTAACCCACCTATATTTTTGAAAGATGGTGATGTGGTAGAATTGGGGATTGACGGATTGGGTACATCCAGGCAAGTGTGTAAAGCCTATTCAGCTTTGTAGTTCAGCATTTTTTTTCAGCGGTAACAATTATATATTTTAACTATGAAACTGTATTTAGAAGAAAAAGTAATACTGGTAACAGGCGGAGCCAAGGGTATTGGAGAAGGGATTTGTAAAGTATTAGCTGGTGAAGGGGCTATACCTGTAATAGTAGGCCGGAATGAAGCAGATAATGCCAGGGTGGCTGCTGCCATTGCCTTAACTGGTGGAAAAGTTTTTCACGTAACAGCCGACCTATCCGATCCGCTAAGCTGCGAAGGGGTAATTCAAAAAGTGATAGAGAAATTTAGCAGAATTGATGGCCTCGTGAACAATGCGGGTGTTAATGACAGCATCAACCTTGAACATGGAACTTATGAAGCATTCATGGCTTCCCTTCATAAAAATTTGGTTCATTATTATTTGATGGCTCACCATGCGTTACCCTACCTGAAGCAATCTAAAGGCTCCATTGTAAATATTGGATCTAAAACCGCAGATACCGGTCAGGGTAGCACATCTGCATACGCAGCCGCAAATGGTGGCCGCAATGCACTCACTCGTGAGTGGGCGGTAGAATTATTAAAATACAGTATTAGGGTTAATGCAGTTATTGTTGCTGAATGTTTAACACCCATGTATGAAAACTGGCTGCAAACCTTATCAGATCCATCAGAAAAATTGGCACAAATAACAAACAGAATCCCATTTGAAAAAAGAATGACAACTGCAGAAGAAATTGCCGATATGGTAGTATTTTTATTGAGCGAAAAATCGAGCCACACTACAGGACAGCTCATGTATGTAGATGGTGGTTATACGCATTTGGATAGAGCAATTTAAAATAAAATATGAAACAACTTCTCTTATTAATTTCCATTACAGCCACCATTTTAGCACAAGCACAAAACAAAAATGCACAGTTGCAATTTTTGTCTGTTTATCCTCAACCAATCATTGGCAAGCATACCAAAGGCGCAGAAACTGTTCGTTTTGGATTTGAAGGTGGCACTTGTGTAAAGCAGGATAATCAATATTACATTTTTACAACAGAGGTTTTTGATGAGCCAAAAACTGCGGCAGTAAGGCTTGCATTTTGGAAGAGTAAAGACGGTATTAAATTTACCCGTATTTACCAAATGGCACAAACCAATTTTAACTGGAACGATACCAGCACCAATTTAATGGCACCTTGGTCGCCGATGCTCACTTTTGATACAGAAAAAAATAGGTGGAGCGTTTTCTTTGTTGGCTACAGCAGAAAACCAGGGGCATTAGATGTATTCAATATGTTCGGCCGTATACACCGGTACGATTCTAAAGTGCTTGGCCGAAAGGGCATTGCAGGTCCTTATAAAGATAGGGGTTGGCTAAATATAGCGGCGGACGGTCCAGCTTGGGAAGGTGTAGCTAAAGCGTTATCTTTTTCAGCATACAAGGTTGGTAAAACATGGTACGGCTTTTTAGGAACCAACACCGTTCCCTTAGCACTAGATGCAACTGGCATGGGCGGTAATACCGGGGAATCTAAAAGTTATTTCAGGGCATCACTTACAAAAGCCAATTCATTAACAGGCAGGTGGGAAAGGGTTGACTCTCTTAACCCTGTTTTATTGGACCCCGAGTTTATTGAAAATACCATCGTAACAAAAATAAATGACAGCCTTTATATAGCGGTATATGATGGAGCCAATATAACCGAATTATCTTATGCGGTTTCAACTGATGGAATACATTGGGGTAAAGAACAATTAATGTTAATACCCAATGCGCCCGTTTGGTTACATACCATGCGCACGCCACTTGGTTTGATAAATGAGGGCAATGGAATTTACACCATTTACTTCACCGCTTTTGATGGCAATAATGCTCAAAAAATATTGCCTATGTGACACAATGGTTTTGGCAATGTTGGTATGATGAAAGTGAAATTGGTAGTAAACAAATAAATCTATTCATATAGATAAATTTAATAAGTTGTCAGTTAGTATTTGTTTTTTATGGAATTGATGCTACTTCACTAATCTGTAGATTTATTTCTATTAGCCAATTACAATAAAATAAAATAATAAAAAAAATTAACACTAAGCCTACTTTAAACAAGAAATTTCTTTAATGAAAATATACAGAACAGCATCTCAGATCATCATTGAGCACAACGATCATTTTTATAACTCATCTTTTAAAGACTGGGATGAATGCATCAACAGAGATAACTTGTATTCTCTGCTGCTTGAAGAAATTAAAACAGTAATTTCCACCGACAAAGATGTTTTAACAGATATGCTAGCCCCAATTGTTTCTCAGGAAATATGGGCAGCGGGTGTAACTTATTTACGCAGTATGCATGCACGGGTGGAAGAATCGAAAGATAGTGGTGGCGGCACTTTTTACGATAAAGTGTATGATGCTGAAAGGCCGGAGATTTTCTTTAAAGCCACTGCACAAAGAACGGTTGGCCACAAAGGATTGGTGAGGATAAGAAAAGATTCTACCTGGGATGTGCCCGAGCCGGAACTTACTTTGTTTATTACAAGTGCAGGCAATATTGTTGGCTATACCATTGGCAACGATATGAGTAGCAGAAGTATTGAAGGTGAAAATCCTTTATATTTGCCGCAGGCAAAAATGTATGAAGGCTGTGCCGCATTGGGGCCCTGTGTGTACGTGCCTGAAAATCCAATAGCCCCGGAAACAACCATTGAAATTACCATTGAAAGGGGAACGGTTGTGATGTATAATGACAGCATCACCATCAATCAAATGAAAAGACAACATACAGAATTGGTAGCATTTTTATACAGGGAATGTTCGTTTCCATTTGGTTGTTTTTTAATGACAGGAACTGGCATAGTGCCACCCAACAGTTTTACACTCAGCAGCGGCGATGTTGTTACAATAACAATAGAAAATATTGGTACACTTATAAACACAATAGCATAATGGAAATACTCGGAAAAAATTTAATCGGAAATACTTTGTCAGCAAACGGTACAACAACCTTTACAGGGTACGATGTATTTACAGGCAACCCCGGTACAACTGAATTTACAGAAGCCACTACAGACGAAATAAATGCAGCAGTGGATAAAGCACAAGCTGCATTTGTAATTTATAAAAATAAGAGTGGGAAAGGGAAAGCAGCTTTTCTGGAATGTATTGCTACCGAAATAGACGCGATAGGCGATTTATTAATTACTACCGCAAGCATCGAAACAGGTTTGCCCATAGCAAGAATTACTGGCGAAAGGGGCAGAACCACTGGTCAATTAAAACTGTTTGCAGCAATGGTTGATAAAGGTAATTGGGTTAATGCCATTATTGATACAGCAATGCCCGACCGAAAACCTTTACCCAGAGCGGATATCAGGCAAATGCAACTAGCGCTTGGCCCGGTAGCTGTATTTGGAGCAAGCAATTTCCCGTTGGCATTTTCTGTGGCTGGCGGCGATACGGTGTCTGCATTGGCAGCCGGTTGCCCGGTAGTTTTTAAAGCCCATCCAGCCCATCCTGCCACCTGCGAATTAGTAGGAACAGCCATTGTAAATGCAGCTATAAAATGCAATATGCCAGAAGGGGTTTTTAGTATGGTGCATGGCAAAAGCAATGAAGTAGGACAGGCATTGGCAATCCATCCCTCTATAAAAGCAGTAGGCTTTACAGGATCCTTTAAAGGCGGTAAAGCGTTGTACGATACCGCAGTTAGGCGCAATGAACCAATACCGGTTTATGCTGAAATGAGCAGTGTAAATCCAGTGGTTTTTTTACCCGAAATGTTAGCCGAAAAATCAGCCTTACTTGCTGAGAATTTTGCTGGTTCTATCGTAATGGGTGCTGGTCAGTTTTGTACTAACCCAGGCGTTTTTCTATTGTTGAAAAATGAGGTTTCAGCAAATTTTATAACCTTGTTGAAAGATGCATTGGCCACCAAGCCTGCAATAGCAATGTTAACAACGGGCATCTGTAATGCCTATTCAAAAGGAATTACCGGGCAACTAACCATAACCGGTACACAAGGCTTAACAACTTTTGATGCTGTGCAGCCGGTACCTCATTTATTACAAACTGATGTTGCAACCGTTTTAAATAATCCGGGTTTATTGGAAGAGGTATTTGGTCCGTCATCTGTAGCAGTTGTTGCCAATGATATGGATGAATTAATCAATTGCTGCAAACATTTGCAGGGGCAATTAACTGCAACCATCCACGGTACCGAAAATGATTTGGCCAATGCTGGTTTGTTGATAGACACATTGCAATCCAAAGCAGGCCGGTTATTGATAAATGGCTTCCCTACCGGAGTAGAAGTTTGCCATGCAATGGTTCATGGTGGCCCGTTTCCAGCTACTACAGATGTAAGAACAACCTCGGTTGGTACACAGGCCATCTATCGTTTTACAAGACCGGTTTGTTACCAGGATTTTCCGGAAAATTTATTGCCAGATGAACTTAAAGATGCCAATCCACTAAAGTTGTCCAGAATGATAAATGGAATAATTGAATAGGACACTCATTTTCCCCTCCTTTGGAGGGGCAGGGTGGTTTGTATTTTTACACATCAGAAAATCCCAACTAATGCATCACATTTTGTTTGGTTAAAAATAACTACATGTTTCCTCTTCATGGGGAGCGAACCACCCCTAACCCCTCTATGGGAGGGGAATTGGACTCCGCTATTTGTTAGATGTTTTCACTCTTTTGCGGTATGCTCATTCCCCTCCTTTGGAGTTGCCAGGGGTGGTTTGTATTTCCCAATAGGCGCAGGACTTCGCTTCCAGGCGCAGGAATGAAGCCATGACAATGTGTGAGGGTTTCCTGTGCCGGGCGTTATTAAAGCTTGCTGTTGTTAGTGTACGTTCGAATCGCAATAGGCGCAGGTCTCCTGACCTGTTGCTTACTAACTTTAAGGAATCTACGGAATTGCATATGCAGCAATGCGATTGATTGTTTACAGAAAAAGAGGCTGCTGGATATCATGATTTTAAACGGTTTTTATTATTGGAGATTAGTAAAAGGGAATACACAGGACCGGAGTCCTTTAGATTTGTATTATATTTCGGAACCTATGCTACGTAAACCTAGCCGCAACAAAAACATATATTACCCGTGCAAAATAATGACTTCCACCAACTACCTTTAGGCACAACATCAATGTAATTTTGTAAATACATCGAAAAATGCACGATCTAAAAAAACAGGGAAATCCCACCGATCATTTAGCCAATGAACGAACCTTTCTGGCATGGATTCGTACAAGTATTGGGATCATGGCGTTTGGCTTTGTAGTCGTAAAGTTTTCATTGTTTGTAAAACAAATTTCGCTGATACTGGGCAAGGAAACAGTCATTCCCCAAACAGGTTATTCGGGTATTGTAGGAATTGTGTTGGTGGCTGTTGGAACGGTTACGGCTGTGTTATCCTACATGCGTTATAAGCAATCAGAACAACAATTAAACACAGGAAATTATAAACATTCATCCATCCTTATAACGGTGCTTACTTCATTCATACTACTGGTGAGTATATTCCTAATTGTTTATTTGGTTAAAAGTATTTAGGTGATATAAATTGATCGGATATCCATTTTTTCAACCACAATATTTTTTAAGAAAATGAATTTGGCATAAGTATCTTCATTTTAATTTACTACGTTTTTTGTTTGATTGTTTTTTTTTGCTCTTTTGAATAAATCGCCATTGTCTCGAAAGCATTTTATTTCCTCTTCTTAATCAATTCAAGCACGCCATTGATAAAGGTAAGCGGATGAATTGGATTGCCGGGCACATATAGATCGATGGTATATTTCGATAAGAAACTTCGGTTGATTGCAGGGCTTCCTTCAAAGATACCTCCGCTGATGGCATCTGTTCCGGCCAAAATAATAATTTTTGGTTCCGGCACGGCATCATAACATATTTGCAGCGGCCCGGTCATATTTTGGGTAATGGGGCCAGTAATTACAATGCCATCGGCATGGCGGGGTGAGGCTACAAAATCAATTCCAAAACGCCCCATGTCAAAATTTACATTGCTACAGGCATTCAACTCCAGTTCGCAACTGTTATCGCCTCCTGCACATACCTGCCGCAGCTTTAGTGATCCACTAAAATATTGCTGAATTTCTTTTTTGGTCAAGGCTGCATTCAATTCAATCAATGCAGTTTCCCCTTCTTGCACCACCAGGTTTTGCCGTTCGTTGGTTGCTATTTTATAATCGGTTGTGAATGTAATTTTCTCTGGAAAGGTATAGGCACATTCTCCGCAGAAGGTGCATTTACCTAAATCTATACAAACAGGATTAGCAGTTATGGCATTGGTGGGACATAAGTCAACCAGTGCCCGTTCGTCCACTACTACCGTGCTGATGACTGGTCTTCCCCGAAAAATTCCCGGAATTTTTGCAGTGGTAATATCCGGTATGTACTGCTTACCCTGGTGCTTTAAAATTTTTAAACTGGCTAACATATTTTTTCAACTTTATTGTTATAAATCATGACCACAATAGGATAGATCAAAACTTTTATTGGTGATGGGGAAATCTGATATTTCATTGTTTCTAACCGCCATTGCTACTGCCAGCCAGTTGTGAAAAGAAGGGTCTTTAATTTTATAAAGCATCAATTCTCCCATTGCATCGGTGATGGCACAATGACAAATTTCGCCCAGCCAGCCTTCCACCAGTGAAATGGTAAATGAGTTGCGGGATGGAGCTGCCATTTCGGATAAATCAGATTCATGCTCTGGAAGCACCTGTATTATTTGCCGGATATACCCAATGGATTGATTGATTTCTTTCTTGCGTAAACGGGCCCTTGCATACACATCGCCGCTTTGCTTAATCACGGGTTCGTGCTGTAGGCCCGTGTATAAATCGTGCGGATGCGTTGATCGGATATCTCTTTTTATTCCACACATTCTTGCCGCCATGCCAACCGTACCAATGCTGGTTGCAACTGCATTGGTAACTACGCCGGTTTTCTCAAACCTTGCCAACACACTGGGCAAGGTGAATAATTCATTGGCAATTTCTTCAAAATCTTTTTCGTACTCATCCAGCATTTGCGTTAATTCCGATGATAGTTTTTCGGTGAACGGAAAGTTGGTTTTTCCTGCACGGATCAAACCTTTGGCCAATCGGTTGCCACTCCATTTTTGAAAGAAATTTATCACCGGTGTTCTCAATCTTCCAAAAACGGCATTGCCCAATTGATAGCCAATGTCGGTGCACATGCCACCCAAATCGCTGGTATGCAGGGCAATTCTTTCCAGCTCCAGTGCAAGGGTTCGAGCTAGTTTTAAATTGGGTCCCGGTTGAAAGTTGCAAAGGCTTTCCCAGGTATTTACAAAGGCAACGGTATGACCTGCAACGGTATCGCCGGCTATATTTTCTGCCAGCGTAATGCGTTGTAGTAATTTCTTTTTTTCTAAAAACAATTGCTCAATCCCCCGGTGCTGGTATCCCAGTTGTGTTTCAAGATGAAGAATTTGTTCTCCATTGCAGATAAACCGAAAATGGCCCGGTTCAATGATACCTGCATGAATAGGGCCTACACCCACTTCGTGCAATTCTTCACTATCAATTGAAAAAAACGGGTAATCTGCTACGGTAGTGTTTTTGTTGAACCGGTTAGCCGGATAACGCAAAGGTTTTAACCAGGGATGACCGGTGTATTGAACACCAAAGTTTTCATGAATCTCCCGTTCAAACTTTTCAAATACCAGCTTGTGTTGAGAAAAGGATGGTAGTGTGTCGTTGGCATTTACAATACAGGATGAAAGGTGAATATCATGTGATTCATCATTGGCCATGCAACAAATCAATTTTATTTTACCATCGCAATGAAACCCGAAATAACTGACACAATGAGCCGCTGTGCTTTTCATCAAAGTAAAAACATTGAGCTCTAAAAAAGGACGATACTCCAATTCCGGAATCGTTGAAAGCGGAATGGTCTGGTTGTTTTTTATGGGGATGTATTTCATATTACTGTGGTAAGTTTTTAATGGCTTCCTGAATCAATGTTACCAATTTCTGTGGTGGATTTAGTCCAAGGTACACTGCAAGCCCAAGCAAAAAGAATTGCGACAGGGATTCTACCGGCTTTATTTTTTCGATGTTTGTTTCATCCAAACCTACTGCGGGAGAAAACAATAATTTGAAAATATTTTTTCCGAATGCCCATATAATAATCGTCAACAACAATATCACCACAATCAACACGGCCAGGTAATCGGCTTCAAACAAAGAACGGAAAATCAGCAATTCGCTGATGAATAATCCAGCCGGTGGCATGGCCGTGGCAGAGAAGAAACCAAGCAGCATTACCATTGATCCCGTAAGATTGTATTTAAAATAATTGCCTGCATCATAAATGCTTTTGCTTTTATAAATGCGGTAGATCTGTCCCATCTGAAAGAAAAAAGCTGACTTTACAAAAGCGTGTAAAATGATATGTAAAACTGCTGCATAGTAGCCAATGCCACCCGCTACCAATCCCAGCATTGCGATGCCGGCATGTTCAATACTGGAGTAGGCAAACATCCGCTTTATGTTTTTTACTTTGGTCATGTAAACAGTGGCCACAAAAATAGAGAGCAAGGCTGCAATCAGTATCACATGGTTGGCCCAGCTATGCAAAGGGGAGTTGGCCATCACGGTATAAAATCGAAAAATACCCACAAACCCTACATTCATTAAAACGCTGGAGAGCAAGGCTCCTGCCGGCGAGGGCGCTTTGTCTTTTGCATCAATACCGGCGGTGTACATGGGTACCAGTCCTAGCTTTGCCGTAAAGCCGGTGAAGATAAAAATGAAGGCCAGCCGAAGCCAGAATAGATTGAGTTCCGGCGCCTTTTTAATTAAGACTGCAAATGAAAGATCATCCGTACCAGCCTGGTGCAAGGCAAAACTTAAAAATAAAATACCAATGAAAACGAGTGTGATGCTGATGGCACAAACAAAAATATATTTCCAGGTGCCCTCCAGTGAATTGGGATTTCGGCGGTGATAAATAAGCACAGAAGCACTCAGCGTGGTAAGTTCTACAAAAATCCAGGTAACCGCAATGTGATTGGCCAGGTAAGCCGCACTGAGTGCGGTCAGCAGCATCACCATAGCGGCATAATAAAAAGCACGGTGCCTCGGGTTGTCGTTTTTATCCGATAAATAAACATAGCTGTGATACATGGCTGGCACGCTAATAATAGTAAGTGTTATTAGCATAAGGATGCCCAGCGCATCTGCATTAAAGTAGCCTAGTTCGATGGTGTTGCGATGCTGGTATTCAAATAGAGTAAAACCAATTTGTAAAGCCAGAAATGCTAGCACCAGCAGGTAGTTGATAACCCGGTTTCTGTTAAAGAACAATCCACCACCAATAAAGAAAGCTCCTGCTAAATATATTCCTGTCATGCGCTGTTGTATGAATGATTAATCTCTTAAATGTCTTAACTGATCCACATCTACATCTTTCAAAACGTCTCCAATCCTGTTTACAAAAATTCCCAATAAAAAAACACTGGCAAAAATATCAAGTAGTATGCCCAGGTTTACAAGCATCGGCATTTCATTGCCTACCGCAAGTGATAAAATAAAAACACCATTTTCTATTATGAGGTAGCCCATCACATGGGTGATGATTTTTTTTCTGGTTACGATGATATATAGTCCGGTGAACAGGGTAGAGAGTGCCACCACAAAATAAATCTTACTGATTTTAGAATCGGCAATGGCATTGGACAAAACAAACATGCCGATAATGATACTGGTGATAATAATGAGAGAAATAAAGTTGGGTAAAAATGGCTCTGCATCACGGGTGATGCGATTTTTATTGATTACATAATTTAAAAAGAATGGGATCACCAAAGCTTTGAAGGCAATGGTTTCCAGCAATACAAAAGTAAGGTTGAGCGCATTGATTTGATTCAACTCAATAAAAGCAATACCAAACAGCAGCACGCCCTGGAACGCAAGTATTTTGATATAAGTGAGCAATTGATGAGCGATGCTGAGATACAGCAGCGAAATCATAAAGATGATGAGTAATACATTTGTCATGCTATTTTTAATTTGCTTAAACGGTTAATTAAACTTACCCAATACCAATAAAACCCCAAGGAAAATCAATAAGGATACTGATGACAGTACCAATATATATTGTGCATTGTGATTCATTCTAAACCTTGCGGTAAACGACTCCAGCATTCCAATGGTGACTGCAAAAATGATTTGCAGCGCAAAGAAAATGGGGATAGTAAAGTACAAGGGAAAACTGCCCATAAATAAGTTGGCGATGATGGCACCATACATGGCAAATTTTAAATGGGTTGCATATAAAATCATGGCCAGGTCGAAGCCGCTATTATCCAACACCATCACTTCATGTACCATGGTTAGTTCAAGATGTGTATTGGGATCATCAAATGGCATGCGGCTATTTTCAACCAGCGTAATCATTAGCAAAACAATGGTGGACAGTACCCCCAAAATATAAGAAATGGACGATCCAAAATGCAGAGAGGTGAAAATTTCCTGGAAAGAACTGTGACCCGTTAGCAGCGCAAATGAACCCATCAAAATAAAAAAGGCCGGTTCTGCAAACATCGAAAACAATGCTTCCCTGCTGGCGCCCATACCTTCAAAACTACTGCCGGTATCCAAGGCCGCAATGATGTTAAAAAATTTTCCCGTAGCCAGTATGTAGGCAAAAAAAACAAAGTCACCGTCAAATGAAATGAAGCCTTTGTATTCGCCCAGCGGAATCACCAGTATGGCCATGATGACGGAAGCAAAATAAATACTGGGTGCGATTTGAAAAATAAAACTGGTAGTGTTACTAAAAACGGCTCCCTTTTTAACCAGCCGGATGATATCTTTCATTGGCTGAAAAATACCAGGGCCCTTTCGACCGGCAGCGATGCTCCTGGTGCGGATAAGGATGCCCGTAAAGAAAAGGCTTGCAAGGATGATCAAACTAAAACTTATCATACATTATACCGTGTTTAAAAAATGAATGAATGATACCAGGTAGTTGAATGCAACGGAGATATCTAGACCCAATAGGATCAAAGCGCTTCCATATAAAATATACAATTACTTCTGCAAACGCAAGCAATGCAAACAAAATACTTGTGAATACAATGGCCATTACAGCAGCCAGGTTAACGGCTTCTTTTCGTAGTAAACGAAACCGTTGAAACCTACGGATTGCTGAAGGGAATATTGCAAATAAATTTAAGTTCATTTTCATTAAATCCAATTAAAAATGGTACCTAAAAACACCAGCACAGCGAAAAAAACACCATACAAAATATACAACTGGATATTGCCATTTTGAATGAACTTAAAATAGTTCAGAGAAAAAAGTAAGCGGTCTAGTATTACATTCAATATTTTGATTTCAAATAAATCTTTGTAGTGCGAAGCGTGCTTTCTTTTCTTCGGGAAAATCTCATTGGTAGGAATCTCTTTGTATTTTTTCTTTTCCAGCACGATAAAATTAAACAGCTTGCCAAGCGATTTTGAAAACGACTTGCCGGTATATTGCATCCTTGCAGTGGGCGCAGGATAACCACAAACCCAGGTGGCCCCGGCAGCCGCCGCATATTTGGTAGAATTTTTTTTTCTTATCAACAGTATTGTAATGATCAGCAACAAGAAAAGCAGGGCAAATTTTCCGGTTGCTGCAATGCTGTTCATCAACGTAAGCGGTATCACCGAATCAAGGGAAGAAGTACCCGGTAAAAAAACAGTGGCAACATGGCTTGCTGCCGATAAATAAAATCCTGGAAACAATCCTACAGAAAGCATGACGGCTAAAATGAAATACTGTGGCAGCCGCATGGCCCAGGAAACCTCCCGAGGCTGGTGGTGCAATTGTGTTCGTGGATTACCTAAAAAAATGGTTCCAAAAACCTTTGTAAAAGTTACCATTGAAATGCCGCCAATCAATGCCAGGCCTGCAATTGAAAATATAATAAGGGTTGCGTAGGCTACGGCCAGCGATTTGATGCCGATCAACATTCCAACATAAAGTATAAACTCAGACACGAAACCGTTGAAGGGAGGCAGACCACCAATTGCCATTCCGCCAATGAGAAAAAACAGGCCGGTTTGCGGCATGGTCTTTATCAATCCGCCCAACTTTTCCATATCACGGGTATGCGTTTGCTGATAAATATTTCCTGCGGTAAAAAACAGCAATGCCTTGTAAAGCGCATGGTTGAAAGTGTGCAGCAGCAGGGCCGAAAATCCCAGCAACGCCATCAGTGTGTTACCGGTTGCTTTCCCAATTAAACCAACGCCCAGGGCCATCCCGATGATACCAATATTTTCAATAGTGCAATAGGCCAGCATTCGTTTAAAATCCCGGTGAACGGCTGCATTTAAAATACCATAAAATGCAGTGACCAATGATAGCACCAGAATACTGATACCAATATTTAGATAATCGCTGGTAAGATAGGTGGTCATTCTTAGGATGCCGTAGATGCCCATTTTTACAACGACTCCCGACATTACACCAGATATATGTGAGGGCGCAGCGGGATGTGCTTTTGGCAGCCAGGTATGCATAGGAATAAAACCAGCTTTGAAGCTAAATCCCAAAAAGAAAATTAAGAATAATCCCAATGGTGAATGGTGGCTGAAAAAACTTTTGATCGCATTGAAATCAAACGACCCTTCTGAGGTATAGAGCCAGATAAATCCGATGGTTAATAAAATCACCCCGAGATGTGCCTGTATCAAATAGTTCAGCCCGGCTTTTAAGGTTTCGGGTTTTTCATGTTCAAACATAATCAGCAGCAGCGCTGATAAAGACATCAACTCCCAGACTATCAAAAACAGCAACGCCTGTTGTACCATGCATACCCAAAGCATCGCAACCTGTAGTACTACAAAAAGCACCCAGTGAATGCTCGTATTTTTTACTTGCGACAGGTAAGCTTTGAGATAGCCTTTTCCATACAATGCACCATTGATACAAATTACATTTACGATCAGCATAAACCAGGCAGCAAGCGCATCCATCCGAAACGAAACAGTACCCAATGAATACCCGGCAACAAAGCTAAACTCAAGAGGATGCTGCAGGTACAAAACTTTTACCATGGGAATGGAGGAAAGAACAGCAGTTAACAGTACCATGCAAAATGCACCGGTAGATTTGTATTTAGGCGGTAATAGTGGTATTGCCAGGATGCTAAAAAAAACAATACCCAATGATCCGATGATTAAATAAAACAACTCCATTTGTAATTATAATTTGACATCCGTTTATAATTGCCCTGTAGATTCGTTAGCCGGGCGAAAGCACGCTGTTGAATAGGTTACCATGGATTCTCTCAATGTACGCTTTTAATTGCCTAATCTTTGAATGAACCTTCCCTATCAAAGTATTTCATTGATTCCGGGCAACTATACCTCTTTTTCAATAATCCGTTTAATGATGATCTTTTTTACCTCCGGTACCGGAATTTCATGAGCAATCAATTTATTGCCTTTGATTTTATTGCCAATTTTCCGGTAGTAGCGTTTTGCATTTACCCGGAATACATCATATAATAACGCATAAATTAAAAAAGCAGCCGGTGCAAAAAAGGAGTAGTACTGAAAACTTCTAAATGCATAAGCGCCCAATAAAGCACCCGTTATAAAAGAGCTGATGATAAATAATTTTAGTCCTATACGGGATCTTAAATCAGATTTCTTTTCAGGTTTGGTAAATTTTAATTGCGCCAGTTAAATACCCAAGTCAGTAAACGTTCCGGTGAGGTGAGTGGTGCGAACAACCTTTTTTGAGATGATTGATACCAGGGCATTTTGCATCCCCATGGCAAACAGCAAACTGCCGGCAAATAGTTGATGGGCTGCTGTACTATTTTTATAATGATCTCCAATTGTAGCAATGGCAATGAGTATCAAAAATTCAAGGGAAAGTGGCAGCAGGTTTGAGTACCGTTGATTTTTACCGATGAGGTCAATTATGAGGCTTGAAGTAAACGCACCGGCTAAAAAAAGCAACATCCATAACGCAATCACCCAGGAAGTTGTCCAGGCTTTGATGGAAATATTTTCGGCAAATATGGCCGCATGGCCGGTTACGTTGGTGGTTAAAACTGAAAACCCGGGGAACCCTTCTGCATTCACCAATCCCGCCGCAAGGCTTAACAAAATAGCCAATCTTACATTATGGATATGCGTACGCCTTAGTCCCTGGTGTTTTAGCATTGTAAAAACGAATGGTTGTTTCTAGTGTTCTGTTAAGCCTAAAGTCACTCAAAATGATAACACGAATTTTAGGCACTAATTACACGAAATAAGAATTAACTACTGTATCAATGCGAGTTTTATAATTCGTATAGTAGAATAAATAGTACGCCAATTTAAAGTGAATATACCACTAGTCAGTGTCCCATGCATTATTGCAACGCATTGAAAAATAACCGTTGGAGTCCTGCAAGTGTCACGGGTAGTTTGCTGTTTTAATAGATGCCACTAAAACTTGCTGCCCGTTTATTAAACGATTGCTGTAAACTGGTGCCTGATGCGATGAAATATAATTTTCGACAACTGTATATTACTCCACTGTTGGGCGTCTTTGTTCATCGGACTAAGCAACTCCAATTCAGTTACCATGTGATCTACAAAATTGATTGCCATTTCACCGATTATTTTTTTCTGCTCCAAACCATTCATCGATTCATCAATCATTTTTTTTACTTCTTCCTGCGAAGCAGCCGGTAAAATTTTATTGATCAATTTTGCTGAGTATTCATTGATTGTTGCTGACATAACTACGCTGATTATAAATAAATTAATGTTTCGTTTATTATTAAAATATGCCTGCCGTCAATTCTCAGTAATTTATTTTAATGCATCTTTTACAAGAAAGAATGACAGATGTTTTAATGGTTTGATGCCATAATATTGTTTCAGAAAAAATAGTAAAGCCACAGCAGGCAAACAATGATGCGGATTTCTACCTTTTTTTAATGAATGGCCTTCGAATAAACTACCTTATTTTTTTCTGTTTCCCAATTTGCCTGGTAACTTACAAAAAATGAAAGCCAGATGGATCTGCTCAACCGCATCAAATAGGGTTGAATCAAAAGCATTAAAATGGCATTGGTGCCTAACCACCAAAAAACACGATTGTCATCAACAGACAAACCTATTAATACCCACCAGGCCACAAATGTTGAAACAGAAAAGGCTACCGTCAATGCATAACTTACATACCCGGTTCCTATATAAAACCCTTCTTCTATTTCCGTTTTTTGTCCACATACAGGGCACTCTTTATTCATTTTCATAAAGGTTTTAAGATGATACGCACCCTTGTCGTGAAACAAATTCCCCACCCGGCAATGCGGACATTTATTGTTTAGTACTGTCCATAAATAATTTTTCACCGGAGTCTTTATCTGTTTTTCATTCATACCTTAATTTTTTTGTTTGATCTTTTCTTCTTTATGATACGTTGCCCAACTTAAGCCAGGTATGCCAGTAACGTGAGGATATCAGCGTATGTAAGAATCCGGATGCGTATCGGTCATTCACACAATCAGCCCTGTTTTGGGTTGCTTCGATTCTTGCTTCAAAAAAGCTGTACAATTTTTTCATAAATGTTTCAACAGTTGAATCTGTAGCACCTTTTTTAGCCTGCTTTTTTAAATGATGCATTAATACCTTTTCGCAATCTAAATAGCATGTTGCTTGTTTAAGTTCATTTGTAATTTCTTTCGCTTCCCTATCAAAATCGTTCGTCATATATTTCTTTTTAAATCTTTATCCAATATTTTAAGAGGTCTCCAATTTCAGCCGCTACAAGCTGGTAGCCCTTTGGTGCTTTGTCTTCCAGACTATGATAAGTAACCAGTTTTGTACCAGCAGGCTTTTGTTTTAATTGATTAAAAAGATAACGGTTGTAATAATTATACAATTCAGGCGAGTACTCAATAGTGTTATCAATTTTATTGGTACCATTCAGGTTTTCATAAAAAGAGTTGAAAAAATAAAAGTGATCGAAATTTTTAAAATTCAACTGAGTAAAGTTGCCATGAATAAAAGATACATTTTCGAGGTGCAGCTTTTTTTTCACCAGCTCGGCTTCAATGATGAGGCTTTTCCTTTGCTCCACTCCGTAATAAAAAGACAGCGGTTTGCTGTAAGCCGCAGCGAGGCAAAACTTGCCTACACCGCTACCGATATCCAATATTCTTGTATTTTTTTCTGCGGCTAAAAATTCCGCCGCTTTTCTTGCTATTATCAGGGGAGTCCAGTGCCTGCCCGCCAATGCCTGTATGTGAGTGGGGTAAAGCTCGTTCAATCTTTCATCAGAACTGATCCATATTTTTTCCGTATTTTCTTTTTCGAGCAAAGGCATGATGTATTTCGTTCTGTAGTTTGTTTACTTTAAAGATGTTCAGTATGATTATTGAATAACTGTTTTTTATTTACAAATTATAGCACGGAAAGATCGGTATTGATGCCTTTCCGTTTACAAAGACTTCACATTATAAATTTATTTTTATTCCGTAATTCATACTCTTTAAGTGCCAGCAGACCCATGCGTTGCGATGGTTCTGTTGGTAAAATCAACGCAATCCAACCGCTGTTTTCCGGGCTTCGAAGCAATATACTTTTATCGTCACTCAATAATCCGCTGTTCAGTTCAATGATTTGTCCGTCAATTGGCATGTGTGCTTCAATGTGGTAATCTTTGTACTTTATTGTGGCAAATACTTCACCTCTTTTTTTTAGTCCAATCGACCGGTCAAAAGATATCTCATGAATTTCTTTAAACCCCAACAGTTTAAAGCTGCAAATACCGGTGTAGGCCAGTGATTCCCTAAAATTAATCCATTCATGATCTTTGGTGTAGAACGTTGCTGCGCTGATTGATTTTGTCCTATTCATTTGTACTGCAAAGTTATTTCACCTGCCAGTGCCCTGCGGTAAACTTTATCACCTTAAAATGTGCAGTTTATCAATTTTTAATGGCATAATTTTGTAACCACTATGAGTATCAAAGGTATTTTTCCGATAGAAAAATGGGATTTCAAAAGCGAATCGATTTTAGCGGATTTACCTTCAGCAGATTTTGAATTACTCAATGCGCATCAAACGATGCAGGTGTACAAGAAGGGAGAGATTATTTTTAGGGAAGGGGCGTATCCCGCCGGTATCTTTTACATTCTTTCAGGCAAGGTAAAAAAATACATGTTGGATAGCGATGGCAAAGAACACATCATTTATGTTGCCAATACAGAAGAGCTTTTAGGATACCATGCCATTCTTTCCGACGATCGGTATCCCGATTCTGCAGCAGCATTGGAGGAAAGTAGCATCGCATTTATCCCCAAAGAAGATTTCTTAGTAGTACTCGATCAATCTCCCGTTTTAAATAAGCGCCTCTTAAAAACCTTGAGTCATGAGTTTGCTGTTTTGGCCAACAGCCTCTCAATGTTTGCCCAGAAATCGGTACGGGAAAGGCTCGCCTTGCAACTGGTAGTGCTAAGGGAAAAATACAAAGTGAATTTTCAACCCGGTATGCCGGTAGAAATAAATATGAGCCGGGAGGATTTAGCCAGCCTGGTGGGCACCGGCCGTGAAAACGTAGTAAGAATGCTTTCGGAATTTAAAGAGTCGGGAATTTTGGAAACAAAGGGCAGAAAAATCATCATCAAAGAGGTGAACCAATTGATTGGGATTGCTAACTATAAATAGGCGGGGGGTATCGATAACACATACTCTTTTTTGCTGGTGCTGTTATATCATTCAAAAAATCACCTATCCCGGCATACTGCTTTGCCGTTGTTGATAAGCACTTAAAAAAATTACCTATTCCAGCAGGCCGCTGTTGCGTCTGCGACCAACAGCCGAAGCGTCAATCATCAAAGAAGGTTGCGTTTACGAATACGATTTGCATTATGAGTTACTGTTTTACCGTTGTTTGTACACCCCCAAAAAAAGGCTCTTCACACCAACGTCTTCTCCCAAGCCTTGTGGGCCAACCAGAGACGTTTCGTACCAAGGAGCGAATGTTATTATATAGCCAAAATGTCCTTACTTAACGCACAGAAAAATTTAGCTGGAATGCTCAAACCATATTTTAAAAAAAAATCAATAAAAGCCAAAAGTAATCCTGAAACATGCAACTTCCTCGGCTTTGCTTATGCTAGATGAGATTGCGCCAATGCCAAGTAAAAGCAAAAACGTCAGATTTAAAAAGCAGGGAAAATTTAATTTAAATAATAAAACAAATTACGATAATGGAGAACGACATTATTTATCTTATAGCGGGCATCATTTGTATTTTTTGTGCTTATTTTCTTTTTTGTCCTTTGTAATAACGTCAGTGACATTCTCAAGTCAACAACAGAAAAGAGGGCAAAATATTGGTTTGACGAATGGCAAAAGTATCTTTTTTATAAGGATATAGAAAAGGCATTATTTGCTTTACAACAGGCTGTGTGGCGTGAAATAAAATTTCGTAAATCATCCGGAAATAGCAAGGAGTTGATAAATAATTCAATTAGTAAATTACTGGATAAATATACCCCTGAATTTGAAAAACTTGGAGGTAATGTAGGTGTTCTATCAGATATTATTTTATAGGCTTCGCCTTCGATCCCATGCCCTTAAAAAAAAACACCTATCCCAGCAAGCCGCTGTTGCGTCTACGACCAACGGACGAAGCGTCAATCATAAAAGAAGGTTGCGTTAACCAACACAACTTGAATACTGATTTGCTGTTTTACCGTTGTTATTATGCCTTAATAAAAATCACCTATCCCGGCACGCCGCTGTTGTGTCTCCGACCAACAGCCGAAGCGTCAATCATCAAAGAAGGTTGCGTTTACGAATACGATTTGCATTATGAGTTACTGTTTTACTGTTGTTATTATTATGCACTTAAAAAAATCACCTGTTCCAGCAAGCCGCTGTTCTGTTGCCGACCAACAGCCGAAGCCTCAACCATCAAAGAAGGTTGCGATTACTAAAACAGCTTGCATATTAACATGTTGATAGATATTAGTCAGGCGGGTTGAGTTGGTATTAAGATGCAACCGGGCTTGTTTGCCCAATGGAGTGTATGCCCGGCTTATTAATTGCAACGTTATCTTGAAGAGCTCCAGAATAACGGGATAAACTGTATGGCCCGATAGCGATCGGGTCGAACCGC
>Ga0105044_10002637_pt1 | contig 24570 bp, 22 predicted proteins | sample MAT01_FD_78092 | JGI IMG/M metagenome (GOLD analysis project Ga0105044, IMG submission 78092) | Freshwater microbial communities from Lake Fryxell liftoff mats and glacier meltwater in Antarctica - MAT-01 | ecosystem: Environmental > Aquatic > Freshwater > Ice > Liftoff microbial mat | place... | reverse complement strand
CGCCGCGGGCTCCGCCTGGGGCACCGACGTCTACACCACCGACACCACCCTCGCCGCCGCCGCCGTCCACGCGGGCCTGCTGACATCGGGCCAGACAGGCGTCGTCAAAGTCTCCGTCGTCGCCTCGCCGCAAGTCTTCGTCGGCTCGACACGCAACGGCGTCTCGAGCGCCGGCTACGGCCAATACCCGGCAGCATTTCGGGTTTCGAAGTAGAGGGACTTGTCAGCCGGAAGCGCAAGCAACGGAGTGTAGAAACCGTCGCTTGCGCTTCCGGCTGACAAGCATAGGTACTGCCAAATCCCGTTTTGCTTCCCATCGACAAAACGAAAGAGTTCCTGGGCGTCTTCAAACGCGGCCCGACGAGCCTGCTCGAAATCCGCGCTCTGTTCGTCGGTGGTGACGCGCCCGGCGCTCGCCGGTCCGATCGAGTCGATGGTTTCGAACTTACTTTTCAAGATCTGATCGCCATCTCGTGCAATTGACTCCGGCAGCAGATTACGAATCGACTCGGCAAGGGCCGAGAGGCTCGGTTGAAAATGTCGCAAGACAAAGGCGATGTCGTAAGCATCTTTCGCCTTGACGCGTTCGTCGAAAGCGTGCGCCTTGATCAGGACGAACGCTTCGGGTCGGACGATCGCGACGTGGACACGGTTGATCGTCCCGTCCGGCATGGCTCCTACGATTTCGATGCGATCAAATGATTTGAATGCCAGATCGACGCCGCTCAGGCAACCGATGCGCAGCTCGTTGATCTGAAGTGATGTCAACTTCAGCCCATCGTGAAACTGGCCGCTGATGAAGTCGACTTTCACTTCCTCCGGTGCCCCGGCCACAGCTCTGGTGAAACGCGTCGGATCGGTCCGCATGGTGTAGCCGGCATCGGCCAGCCGCTTCATGATCGTTTCGTAAACGTTGGACGTTACGGCCGTGGGTGCCAGTGCGAAGTCAACGTCGAGGGAGCCGATATGGCCTAGATTCGGATAAAGCAGTTCAGGCACCCAGCCTCCGATGATCACCATATGATCACGATAGGCACCCGGAACGTTGGCCACTTCGATGAGCACGGCCCGGCTGGCGGCCGCTTGATCAATCGTCGGCATGTCGCCACCTTTCCGCCCGCGCGGCCGCTTCGTCGAAGCCTGACTTCAGGAATTTATCGAAGATCGCTTTGGCTGCATCCTCGCTGCGACCTGTCGCTGTGCGGAGATCGAGGTAGGTCTGGATAGGCGATGTCACTTTCAACGTCAGGTCGTCTGATGCGAAGACGGAATGATCGAATGACCGCCACAAGAACAGGTTCGCACCCGTCGGGACGCGCTTGATGCCGTGCTGGTCGGCGAGATGTTCGAGCAGTTCTGTTTCAAAGCCGCGGTCGTCCACGTACACGGAAGAAACGTTGTAACGAACATCGGGCGCCAACCGCCATGCGGCGGACAACCCCGCCAGTGAGTATTGCAGCCCCTCCGCCTCGCACCATTGGGCGATCGTATTCTCCGCGTTCGAATAGTCCCCACGAACGTACAGCGGCACTCGTTCCGCTGGCCCGGGATACTTCTTCGACCAGTCGTTCAGCAGCCCGGCCGGGTCGCGGAGGTACAGTAATCGATCGTGCTCAATCGCGTATCCCTCTTCGATGAGGGCCTTCTTGACTTTCACGACGAGCCCGACGCTGACGTCGACATCAGGGTGTGCCGACAGTTGGCGGACTTGCCATCCTTGCATCGGATTGCTCAGCATCGCGCGCACGATTCGGCTCGACTTGGGTGAAAAGGGATCTGCTGAGGGAATAGCGGACTTTCGTGGAGCAGTGAAGCCCCCCCCGGTTCACAAGGAATAGGGGGTCGGTACTTCGCAGTCGGCAGTTGCCGGCACCGTCAACCCAACCACAGTTCGGCACTGATCTGATGTTGTCCGCAACACGTTGAGAAATCACCGGAGCGAACAGCACTGGAATGGTTCGCGACGGCGCGAATGCCATCGACTGCACCATTGCCAATGAGGTTTGAGGCGTGATGCGTGAACGCACCTGCACGCCGAATCGCAGCGGGACATCGCCGAACTGGGCCTGAACAAGAAGGTCGTATCCCTGATCATTTGCACGCTTCCTTGAATCAACGAAGGCGCGCAGTCCGGCTGAGTCCTCGAGGATCCCGCACAGAATGCGAGAAGCCTCGTCGTAAAGATCTCGGTGAATGTTCACTGAGTTTGCCATGTTCACTACGTAGTGAACATGGCAAACTCAGTGAACAACGCAACAATTCCCCGGTAAAAAGTTGCGTTCACCCGCGCTCCGCTGCGGAAAACCTTCGCGTTGCGGCTAACGGGGGTGCCGCCACCTTTCACCGCTTCCACTGATATGACTCCGACGTCATCTTCATCAGGTACCAGAGCAGGGGAAGCAGGGGAAAGAGTGATTCATTTCATCCCGACACAGTACAGCGACTGACGGCCCTTCAGAAACAGCCTGCCGCCCGCTGCGGCGGCGGATGCCTGGCTGGCGTCGCCCAGATCATTCGTCGCGAGAAGTTCAAACGTGGCCCCGGCCTTGACAACGAAGCACTTTCCGGCCGAACCGAAGTACAGGTTTCCCTCGGTCGTGGCGATGGGACTGACCGCGGCGGATAGCCCCGACAGCCGTTCGGAATAGACAATCTCGCCCGTTGTCAGGTCGATGCACTTCAACACATCGGGGTTGTGAACACGGTAGAGATGCTTGCCGACGACGACGGGCGATGAGTATCCATCCGGCATCGTCGGGATCTTCCACCTGATGTGAGTCTTCGTCACGTCGCCCATTCCCGTCGGATCGACGGCGAACCCCGAACCGCCCCGGCCGCTGTCGATATAGACGATGCCACCACCGGCAACCGGGGAAACGGTGTCTCCCTTGGTGGCACAGGTCCAGATGACGTTCCCGGTTCCCGGCTCAAGCCCCTGTAGAGCGTTGGACGCGGAGACGATCAGTTGCTCTTTGTCGCCGACTTTGGCGAGGATCGGCGTGCTGTGGGCGAACCCCTGTGCCGGCCGTTTCACTTCAAGGGCCAGTTCGCCGGTGACACGGTCCCACGCCAGCAGTCGCGATTGTTTGTCGACCTGATCGCACTGCAATATGACGTTCTTGCCATGAAGAACCGGGCTGGCGGCAAGGGCGACATCGAACTTGAACGGGTTGATCTCCTTCCGCCAGACGAGCTTGCCCTGCCAATCCAGTGCGGCGATCACCGCCGAGCCGAAGACGACGTAGATGCGATCGGCATCGCCCGCGGGCGTCGGTGCGGTGTACCCGCCACGCAGATCGGTGAACTGCCACGGCCCCGGCTTGATCACTTCATCCCAGAGCAGTTTACCGTCGGCCACCTGATAGCAGGCAACATGATGTTCGGGAATCTGCTTCGAGTCCGCCTTGGGTCCCGGCCAATAACTCGCGGTGATGACGACCTTGTCGCCGACGACAATGGGGCTGGACTGATTCAGGTCGAGCGCAGCCTTCGCTGCCGCGCCGGGTAGGGGCGCTTTCCAAAGGACACCGGCGTTCGCCTTGCCGCTCCACTCGATCGGCAGCGCCGGCCCGGCATACAGCCCCTGCCCCGTAGGGCCACGCCAGCCAGGCCAATCCGCATTGGCCAATGGTGCCGCGGCATGCAGGCCGGCGGCAGCCAGTGCGGCGGCGGCCGTCGTCAGAAACTCACGACGATTCGGCCGAAGAGAGGGGGGAGTGTGTGACATGCGGAGAGTTTAACAAATGGCGGACGCATTGCGAATGCCATTCGCTTGTTAGCCGGAAGCGCAAGCGACGAATTCGCTCTTCTGTGCAGCGCGTTGCTGCGTTTGACGATCAATGAAGTCGATAAACCCGGTACACATCATCCTCATAGACAATCGGCAGCGGAAAGTTCGCCAACACACGATTCGCGGGGACGATGATGGATGTGATTCCTTCGCCTTTCATTTCGCTGCTGACTTTATCGAAGTTTGAGTCGAGTTGCTCATACCACGATTGATTCTGATAGATACGCCGTCGCCATTCGAGTACGTCGGTATCCTTATACGGAATCGACTTGAAGTCGACGTACAGAGGCGCGCCGGTGTATAAGCGGAATCGCTGGAGGTCGACTGCGATCAGGTGTTTGTCTTTGTTGCCGGGCGCCGGGGCGAAGCTCATTGAATAGGAGCCGCGCGGGCCTGAGCCGACGGCGGGAACGCGGAAGGGTATCAGGTACATGTCACCCGGCTGCTTGTTCTGCCGGATGTACTCCAGAAGCGGCAGTTCCCGATCATCGGACGGGTAGGCCAGGTTGGCCAGCTGGATCACGATGCCGCCGGCAACGGCGCTGGCGACGATTACCCATCCCATCAGGCGTGTCTCAAGACCGCTCTTCAAGAATGCAGTCAGCTTGAGCAGAATCACGCTGGTGGCAATCGGCATCAGGATCGACGAGATGCGCCAGGGGAACAGCAGCGCGAGCGAGCGGTTCCCGGTGGCCGCCTGGATGAGCGTCACCACGGCCGCCATGAGCAAGGTCAGTCCCAACGCCCATCCGAGGCGGGAACGTCGAAGCAGGAGAATTCCCGTTGTGATCCAGACCAATTGAGCAATGGCAATCGGATCGAGCCATCGCTGCACACTGGAATGATGCGGAATCCGCAAGGTAGCCAGGATCTCCTGCGATTCCGCGAATGCTTCGGGAGTTGTCGGCGAGAATCTCATTGCAAGAAACACAACAAGCGGCAGGACGGACAGGGCAAACGCGATCCCGGTCTGAAGTGCGATGCGAATACTCGCGATTCGATACAACGATGCCATGTAGCCGATCGCCAACAATGTTGCAGGCAACAGGTACGTCGCATGGAACCAGCAGCAGATTGACAGGAACATGACAGCCAGCATATTCCGGCCGGCCGCGAAAGCAGCGATTGAGGAAATCAGTAATACGCCGAACGAGGAAGGTTGCAGGCCAGGCCCCATCGCGTACTGGCCCGCCACGCCGGCTTGCAGGTACCAGGGATAATCAACGCCGAACAGGCGGACCGACGCCCATCGTGCAATCCCGGAATGAATGACAATGAGCAGGCAACCAACCGCGAACAGCCGAATCTGCCGCTGCGGATGCTCGCCGATCAAGCTGCTGACAATCAGCATGAGACTGGCGAAGTATGTCATGATCAACACGAAGTAGACGGCATAGAAGATTGCAGGATGCAGATACCGGTAAGTGAATACCGTGAACCGGCTGAACAACGGCGTGGGATCCGCCGTGTTGGCCAGCCAATCGCCGGACAAGTGCCCCATACCGCCATCAGCAGCCCCATGCAGAAAGTACTGATGCTGATTGGAGAAATACAGCGGTGCCTGAGTATGCGCGATGGCAAAGAGAACCGCCCCCGCCAGCAGCAGCAATGCGGATGATGGGCGGGAATTTGAATGTTCCGTCACAGAGTCGACCTCAAGACAATATACTCAATAGACCAATGTTGTATCAACGCTTCATTGAAGGGCACGGAGCATGTGTGCTACTGACCGTTGTTGTGGATGCCGCTCGCCTCGGTGCTTCCGGAGCCCCGGCAATCACTCTGGAAACACCACGTACTTCTCCCGTCGAACGCCGGTTAGCCAGTCGGCTCGCCGCTGGAGAATCAGGATCACCCGTACCCCCGGGCGGCCTTCAATCAGCGGAACATCCTGCACGTTTGTCGACGGGGCCTTCTCCGGCAATTTTGCCATTCGCCGGGCGAAAGCACGCGAGACACGCTCGGCGGGGTAGTTCGGCACGTTCATTTCTTCCAATGCCCAGTTGAACGAGTCAACTTCGTATGGGCAGGGATCGTCCAGTGCCGCACCCATGCGCCGGCTGACGTACGCTGTTCTTACCTTGGTCGGCAGATGGTCGTAAACTTCCTGATTGATGTAGACGCGTTCCATCGGCGTGTTTCCCGAATACAGTGCCACTGACAGATACGAATCCCAACACTCAAAGAAGTTGAACAACGGCATGATGCCGAACAATACCAACGCGAGACGGCCGACGAGACATCGCCGCGGCCAGAGGATGTTCCAAGGCCGCACATGCCGCGTTCGAGCGAAGAGCACCACGACGAATATTATCATGGCCACGTTCCATGGCCAGACCACTGAGTTCCAGTCGTGCCCCCACGGCCCCAGATTGAAGAGGATCAACAGATGCATGATTACCGCACCGACCATGGCCAACAGTCTGAGCGGCCAAACTAACAGGCCCAGCCCGATGGCGCATTCGAGCAATGCCGCCTCGCTGCCGCTGCCACGGACGTATTCATGCCATTCCCCGGAGAGGTGTTTCAGCACGGGTTCCATCAGCCAGGGATATACATCGGTCGCGAACAGCACGTTGAGTTTTTGCAGGCCGCTCCAGAAATAGACCCCGGCGACGATGAGCCGACAGGCATTCAAACTGGCCTGACTTCGTTCTGCGTCCCCGGGAGAGGGACCGCCGGCCAGCACGACGAACATGACCAGATACTGATAGAACCAGGGCTGCCAGCGCGTCTGATCCCAAAGGCTCCACACCATGGCGAGCACGACGAAGATCATCATCGCCAACCGGGGGCGCGGTGCCACGATGACGGCCACCAGCGCAGCTATCAGTCCGCCAAATACGACCCGATCCCACGGTGCCGTGACGGTTGGAAGCCCGTCCCACACCGGCGCGAGAGGGTAACTGCGAGACGATACCCATAACCGCGGCGACAGCAGCATACCCCCCAACATTGCCGTTGCCAGCGTGTATTTCAGTACCTTCCAGCGCGACAAGGGATTGTCTCTTTCCTGGTGTTCCCGCTCGCCTGCCGAGCAGCGATGTTCATTCGCCAGCAGCGCTTGCAGCCGATCGAGAACCTGTTCGCTGGCGGTGACATCGGCTACTCTCTCAAACGCAACCGTCGCCGCGCTTAACCACCGGCCGATCGCCGGGATCTTTTCTTGATCGACGTTGTCGAAGCCTTCGCCTGAAAGGCTCATTCCCACAGCCAGGAACGACGACCCCGGAAACGGAGCAGATGGTTGTCCAGCCTTGAAGGAGCCGTTCAACGGCCAGTCAGGTTGAACGGTACTTTACAACGCGACTCGCGAACGTGCATCCCCAAGGGACATCGTTTCAAGGTCATCGGGGTGTCGCCTTCGCACCCCGTAGGGGTGCACGTCAATCAATAGCCAGGGGTGGAGCGCAGCGCAACCCTGGGTTGGTACAATCTCGGCCGGCCAGCTCTGTTACCAGGGGTTGCACCCCATAGGTATTAAGTTAAGCCGGAACTCTTTCAGCTGACTATCTTTAGTCGTATCTGACGCGACCAACGAATGCCCGCTTCGTAGTTCCGGCATGAACGCCATTGTCTCCCGACCGCTCTCTGTGCTTCAAGACATTTTCGGTAACGCCGCGGGACGGCGGGACGGGAGGGCGGCGTTGTCCAACGCTGCCGCAAATGGCAGCCGGGTGATTTTGCCCGGACCTTTTGTCTTTTCCTCATTCGCTACCCCAAAGCGACGTTGCAACAACTCGCCGACGAACTCAAGATTACGGCCTCGGCCTTATGTCAACGGCTCGCGCAAGGCGCCGCCGCCGCGCCCTTCCTGTTCGCGCTGTTGCAATACGGACTGGAGCGATTGGGAAGGGCGATGCTGCGGCCGGTCATGATCCCGCTGCTGCGTCGCTTCAACGGCGTCTACCTGATCGACGGCACCTCGTTGCAGTTGCCCGCCGCATCGGCCGAACGTTTCGCCGGTTGCGGCGGCGGCAGCAATGCCGACGACCCGTCCGCGCAAGCTGCTGTGAAGATCATGCTGCGTCCGCGGTTGGACACCAGTCAGGCCGTCGAACTGCTTCTGGACGCCGCCCGCACACCCGACATCCACATGATGCGTCGCCTGGCGTGCTTGCCGCCCGGTGCCTTGCACATCGGTGATTCGGGCTTCTTCGACACCAAATACTTCGCGGAATTGAACGAACAAGGCGTTTTCTACCTCAGCGGGTTGCCGGCTCGGGTGAGCATCCGCCCGAAAGGCGGCGTGTGGCAGGAACTGGCCGACTGGCTCGATGCGCAAGACCCGACGGTGCGGGATCGGGAAGGCGAAATGGAGGTTGCCCAAGTGTCGCCCGTGCGGATGCGCTTCTTCGCGCGGCGCTGCCCGCCCGACGAAGCGGCCCGACGCAAACGGAAACTCCTCGAACGCATGCGTCGCAAAGGCAAGCCGCCGAAATCCGCTCTCCGAGTCTCTTCGACAACCCAATCCTGCATGGCATATCGTCCCTGAATCGAGGTCGGAACCACCAATGCCCTCCGCGTCAGCTCCGCTCAGATTACAGACGATTTGACAACTCACAACCCCCGGTATGCCCAGCTTGACGGAAATTGTGTAGCACGATGCGGGCTTCCGCCCCGGGCTTGATCGGGCGACCCTTTCAGGGTCGAAAACCGGGCGTTGCTATCACAAAAGTTCGATAACTTATGTTGGCGTTGATACTAATCGCCGCTCGCAGCATGGCCCTGACTTGCTCTTGACCCTTCCCCATCGCACATGGTATCGCCCGCTGCGGGGAACAAGAGGTTTCTCGTGTCTGGGGCACGGGGCATCGCCAGGATGGCGAGGGAGGCCGGCGATGGGGGTCCGACGTCAACTCAAATGCGCACGGCTGCTGCTGGCCGCGCTGCCGTTCACGGTCGGCTGCGCCAACACGATCGACACGATCACCGGCAAGCGTTACAAAGATGACATTTTCACGCATACCTTCTACAGCGACGACCCGACTGAGGTCTTGCGCTCGGGTAAGGACGATACCCAGCGCTGCAAAGCGATGATGAAGATCCGCGAGCCGAAACAAAACGGCGCTGATGAGAAGGCACAGTTTGAAGTGCTGCAGTTGCTGGCGACCAGCGCTACCTCGGACAAGCAGCCGAACTGCCGGCTCCAGGCGATCATCGCGCTGGGCCGATTCGAAGACCCGCGCACCGCGAAGATCCTGTTGACCGCCTACCAGACAGCCGGGCAGGACCCGGATACCGTCGTTGCCGAGACGGAATCGGGCGTTGTGCAGGCGGGCGGCCGCCGGGCGCGTTCGATGTTCTTGCCGGTGGCGAGCATGACCAGCGAGAACATCGCGGAGATTCAGGCCACCGCCTTGAAGTCGCTGAGCACGAAGCGCACGCCCGAAGCGCTGGCCCTGTTGTGCGAAGTGGCCGCCAAACCGGCCAAGCGCGAAGTGAAGCCGGTGGCCAGCGGCGAACAACCCGAACTGGCCGCGCCGGCAACCAACAGCGGCGATCTGTTCGACGTTCGACTCGCGGCGATTCGCGGGTTGGCGAACTTCAAAGGCGAAGCGGCCGCGGCCCATGCACTGTACGCGGTCATGACGCTCGATACCAGCGTGGCGATGCGCAGCCGGGCCCATGAAAGTCTCGTCAGCGTCACGGGCCAGAACTACCCGCCGCAGGCCGCCGAATGGCGGGCGTATCTGAAGATCACTGAAGCAGCGCCGCGCTAGCCGCTTGCGGCGTCGCCTGCCCCTAGGGCGGATCATACCCGCCCGGGAAGTACGGGTTACACCGGCAGATGCGGCAGACGCCCTTGGCGGTGCCGCGGATCGGGCCGTGCTTGCGCACGGCCAGAATCATGTACTCGCTGCAGCTCGGCTCGTATCGGCACATCGGCGGCAGCAGCGGCCGGATGATCAGCCGATACAGCTTCACGAAACCGATCACACCGGCATTCAGCAGCCAGCGTGGCCCGGCCCACAGCAGTCGCAGCGCGTTCACGGTTCGACCTGCCGTTTCTGCCCCTTGCGCGATGCCTGTTTTGCCAGCTTCATCAGCGATTTCCGCACGTCCACCATCTTCGGCTCATTCGGGCCGCGCGGGATCATCACCAGATCGTGTCCCGCGGGAAGTTGATCTTTCAACAACCGGAATGCCTCGCGGTACAGCCGGCGCAGGCGGTTGCGCTGTACCGCCCCGCCGTACTTGCGGGATACCGACAGTCCGACGCGCGAATATGGCAACTCGTTGGCCCGCACGTAGACGATCATCACCCCGTCCGCCGCGGAGGTGCGCGCGTCGTACACCGCCTGGAACAGGGCCGGCGTCAGCAGGTGTTCGTGCTTGCGTAGCGTGGGCATGATCGCGTTACTTCCACGGTACGTCGGCCCGCGCGTCGAACGGATGGGTGTGGGCGTACTCTTCGATCAGCTTTTTACCCGCTTCATCGACGCCGGTCTTCGGCACCATCACCTTGAAGACGAGATACTGGTCGCCCCCCGCGATGCCAAATCCCGGCAACCGCATGCGGCTGCCGGTCGATGTGCCGGGACGCACCTTCACATCGACGCGCCGGCCATCGAGCGTCGGCACTTCGACCTTGCCGCCCAGCAGCGCCTCGCTGATGCCGATCGGCACATCAAGCACCAGGTCTTTCCCCTCGCGGCGGAAGTACGGGTGCGGCTGAATCTTGATCTTCACGTTGATGTCGCCGCCGCCGGGCCCCTGACCGGAGACGCGCAGTTTCTTGCCTTCTTCAATGCCGGCGGGGACCTTGACGCTGATCTCGCTGCTGCCAACGCGCAGACCCACGGTGCCGCCTTGAGCAGCGGTCTGGAACGGGATGGCGGCTTCGACCTCGAGGTTCTCGGCCGGCTGAGCACGTCGCCGACCGCCGCGGGTGCGCTTGCCGGTACCCCCCAGCAGATCGTCGAAGCGGAAACCGCCCTCGCCGCCGAACATCTTGCTGAAGATTTCCTGCGCCTGCTCCGGGTCGATCTGCGCGCCGTCGGGCCCGAAGTTGAAGCCGCCCGGGGCACCGCCGGGGCTGCCGCCGGCAAACTGCGGACCGGTGTGACCGAACTGGTCGTACTGGGACTTCTTGTTGGTGTCGCTCAGCACGTCGTAGGCGTTCTGGATTTCCTTGAACGTGGTCTCGGCCTGCTTGTCACCCGGGTTGCGGTCGGGGTGATGCTGCCGGGCCAGCTTGCGGTAGGCCTTGCTGATCTCTTCACTCGAGGCGCTGCGGGAAACGCCCAACACGTCATAGTAATCGCGCGGCATGGATACTCGTGGCGGTGGGGAAAGGGTACACGACTGATAACGGTATTTTACATCTGAAACGCGCAATGGGGAAACAATCCCGCGATTGACGGCGTCGTCTTCACCCGGTCATACAATCACTCTCATGCAGATTCATACCATCGTATCGATGCCGTTCGCGGAGAACACGTCGATCCTCTGGCAGGACGGCCGAACCGAAGCCGTGGTTGTCGACCCCGGCATGGAGCCGGACGCGATCCTCGACTTTCTGACGCAACGGCAACTCACCGTCGCCGCCATTCTGAACACGCACGGGCATGCCGACCATATCGCGGGCAACGCCGCGATGAAGGAGGCGTTCCCGCAGGCCCCGCTGGTGATCGGCATCAACGATCGCATCATGCTCAGCGACCCGGTGCGCAACCTGAGCCGAAACTACGGCTACGACCTGATCAGCCCGCCGGCCGATCAGACTGTCGTCGAAGGCGATCGGCTGAGCTTCGCGGGAATCGATTTCGAAGTACTCGACATCCCGGGGCATTCACCGGGGCATGTGGTCTTCGTGATTCGCGAGTCGCCGATCGTCATCATCGGCGGCGACGTGCTCTTCCAAGGCAGCATCGGCCGCACCGACTTCCCCGGCGGCAGCTTCGAGCAATTGGCTGACGGCATCCGCAAGAAACTGTACCCGCTGCCCGACGACACGATCATCTACCCGGGCCATGGCCCCGTGACGAAAGTCGGCCATGAGCGCCGGACCAATCCTTTTGTGCCCGGATGAAACGATGGCCCCCGACCCCTCGCAACCCGATCTCGCCTGGCACGGCTATTCCGGCTGGGCAATGCTGCCGAGCTTTGTCGTCTGCCTGCTCGCGTCCACGGTTCTGCTGACCGCCGGCTGGTTCTTCGACGACGCGCGCAGCGTGATCGACCAGTTAGGTTCACTGGCCGTCTTCGCGCTGACGTGGGCCATCTGGATCGTGCAGTTGATTCGCTGGTTGTACCGCGGTTCGACCTACGTCTATCGCTTGACGCCACGGCATATCTATCTCGATCTCGGCTTCCTGTACCCGCCCGAGCCACCTGTTGAAGTCGCGAAGATCACCGATGTGGAATGGGGGGCGAACCTGCTGGGTCGCTGGTTCGGCGTGGGCTGGGTGACCGTGTGCGAAGACAACCGCGAGCGCATCACCATGGCCGGCATCCACCGCCCGGCAGCCCTCGCGGAGCAGGTCGAAGCGGCAGTGAAGCGGGCGCGGGAAGCAAACTGACCTGTATTGAACGCTCAAAGACGCGCGGTTGGCTAAACTTCCGTTTCGAGAACCGCATCATGATCACTTCATCTCTGCCATCAACCATTCCTGATCGGGGCAGACACTGGCGAATTCGAGAAGCTGTTCAAGCCTTGCCGGTTCGTCGATCAAGTCGAGCTTGGCCTGAAGGCTCGCGGGGACCGTTCCGAAACGACTACGCAACACCGTGATGACCGCGGACCGTACTGCGCGCTGTTCCGCACGTCGTTCGCGTTTCTCAACAATCCGATCCAAGTACGGTGATTCGATCATGGTTTCACTCACTCCGAGGATACCGAGCATCTGGTCGTCGAAAAGTACCGTCGAAAGGATGGCAGTGGCGACCAGCAATGGCTCGCGTTGGGAAGGCGCCGCGAGCCGATCAATTCTATTCCGGCATTGTTGCAGGACTCGATCCGGCGGTCCAGACATTTGCGTCAATGGAACCCACGGAATCAAGCCTACGTCGTCTTGCGCCAACAGGTCGTCGGACTGAAGGTTCCATAGTTCGACAACCTGCCAGGTCGCGGCCACCTTCGTTGCCGAGAATGAACTGGTTTCTTCCCGACGGTTGGCGATCCGTACTTTTCCACGTGGCTTCAAGACAACAAGAATTGCATTCGGCACAATTCCCCGTTCGATTCGCATGAGTAGAACGTCTTCAAATATTTGCTCTGCAGCGCGATGGTCGGCATGAGTTTCGACTTCGATGAGAAACGACGTTGGCGTGCTTGAATCGGCAAATTTCACTTCGAGAATACCATCGGGAAGACGACGCGGCGCAATTACTTCGGAATGAACCGCCTTCCACGAAGCAATTCCCTCGATGCCTGCCAACTTCAGGATGGCGTCGCCATGATGTTCGATCAACCATTTCGCACCGCGATCCTTGTCCTGATGCATAAGCGAACCCCCGTTCCTACAGCGTATCCGGCATCTCGCCGCGGTCGAAGTGCCGGCTGGCCCGGTCATCCGGATCGAGCGATGGGGAATCGACCGCGTCGCCGCGTCGCAGCAGGGTGAACACGGCCGGCAGAACGAAGAGCGTCGCGAACGTGGCGGAGATCAACCCGCCGATGACGGCCCTGCCCAACGGGGCAGCCTGGTCGCCGCCTTCGCCGGTGCCCAGCGCCATCGGGACCATGCCGGCGATCATCGCGCAGCTGGTCATCACGATGGGCCGCAGCCGGCTGCGGGCCGCGGTCGTTGCGGCGGCCGCCGCATCCCCGCCGTTGTCGTGTCGGGCGCGCTCGGCGAACGTGATCAGCAGAATCGCATTGGCGACCGCGACGCCGATCGCCATGATGGTGCCCATGAACGATTGCAGGTTCAGCGTCGTGCCGGTGATGAGCAGCATGGCCGCCACGCCGATCAGCGCCCCCGGCACTGCCGCCACCGAGGCCAGCGCCAGTTTGATCGACTGGTAGTAGGCCGTCAGCAGCAGGAAGATGACCAGCACCGCGGCCGCGAGACCGAAGCTCAGGCCGTTGAAAATCAGCGCCATCGGTTCGAGTTGCCCGCGAATGCCGACGCTCATGCCGCGCGGCGGGGTCCCGGCGGCGGCCACCGCTTCGCGGACCGCGTTGCCGACGTTGCCCAGGTCGCTGCCTTCCACATTGGCGACGAAGTTGATCGAGCGCTTCATGTTGTACCGGTCAATGACGCCCGGCAGAACGCGCTCGCGCACCCGGGCCACGTCACGCAGCAGCACCTCGCTTGACATTGATGCCGCGAAGCCGCCGTTCATGCCGTTGACCTGGGCGCTGCCGGTGTAAGGGCGATGGCCCTTCACGGGGATCATTTCAATTTCACTGGCGGAGTTCATCCGTCGCGCCGGCACCTGCACCTGCACGATGTACGCCTGCCCGTTGACGCGGTCGAACCAGTAGTTCGGCATCACGTACCGGCTCGACGCGGTAGACGCCAGCAGCGAACGCGTCACTTCGGAAACGGTGATGCCGCTGACGCCGGCTTTCTCGCGGTCGATCATGACTTCCACGGCAGGGTAATCGAGCGATTCGACCATCTGCAAGTCGCGTAACGCCGGAATGCCCGCCATCTTGTCGCGGATCTTGTTGACAAAGGTTTCGCTCTCGGCCGTCAGTTTGCCGTTGTCGAACTTCACGCCCATCACGCTCACTTCAACTGGCGTGGGCGAGCCGAAGCTCATCACATCGTTGATGATGTCGGCCGGCTCGAAGGAACTGCGCAGTCCCTTGATGCGCTCGGCGATCTGTTCCTCCGGAACGTCCTCTTCGCGCAGCCGGTCGGCCAGCCAGTTCCGCAGGTGGGGCGTCAGTTTGTCGCGCAGGCGCTGCTTGAGGTCGGCCACGCGCAGGCCCGACCCGGGCTTCAGCGCGATTTTCAGGTAGGTTTCTTCGGGCCCGTTGGTCCACTGGTAGATTCCCTGCACCGGGTAGTTCGTCGGGAACATGCCGATGTAGCCGACCGTCATCTCGACATTCCCGGCCCCGATCTCCTCGCCGACGAAGCGCAGCGCTTCCTTCGCCAATTCTTCCGTGCGTTCGATGCGCGTCCCCGTCGGGGCACGCAGGCGCAGTTGAAACTGTCCCTTGTCGGTCTGCGGGAAGATCTCGGTGCCGATCAATTGACTGATCGACACGACGCCCAGAATCGTCAATGCGAGATAGGCCGGCACCAGCACCAGACGGATGCGGATCGCGCCACGCAGAATCGCGCTGTAGCGCGGGGCTTTCAGTTCACTGGCCTGGTGCTTGTCGTGTTTGAGCAGCCAGACACACATGGCCGGCACGAACGTGCTCGACAGGATGTACGACGCGATCATGGCGAAACCGACCGCCAGCGACAGCGGCATGAACAGCGCCCGGGCCGAGCCTTCCATGAATGCGGAAGGGATGAACACCGCCAGGATGCAGAGCATCGCCAAGAGCCGCGGCACGGCCGTTTCCTGCGAACCGAGTTTCACCGCGCGAGCCAGTGAATCGGTACGCCCCATCTGCGTGTGGATGTTCTCGACCGCGACCGTCGCCTCATCGACGAGGATGCCGACGGCAAGCGCCAAGCCGCCCAGCGTCATCAGGTTGATCGTCTGCCCCGTCAGCCACAGCGCGACCACGGCGGCCATCACCGCCAGCGGGATATTGAGCACGACGACGATGACAGTGCGCCAGTCGCGCAGGAACAGCAGCACCATCAGTCCGGTCAGGGCCGCCCCCAATAAGCCTTCCGACGCAACGCCCCACATCGCATCGCGAACGACGGGCGATTGATCGAAGGCGAATTCGATCTTCACGTCGTCGGGCACCTGCTCGCGCAGGGTCGGCAGGGCCTTGTTCAACTCGTTGACGACATCAAGCGTGGAGGCATCGGCCCGCTTGGTCACGAGCATGTAGACCGAGCGCCGGCCATTGACCAGCGCGTACCCGGACGTGATGTCGGATGAATCGTCAATGGTGGCCACTTCCCGCAGAAAGCGCGCGTTGGGGCCGATGCGCACGGGGATATTGCCGAGCTCCGTCTTCGGATCCATGCCGACGATGGCGTTGGTCGGCACCAGGAACATCCGATCGCCGATGCGCGCATTGCCTGAGGGGCTGACGACGTTGCCATGGGCGATTGCCTGCGTGACGTCGTCGGTGGTCAGTCCGTACGCATGCAGCCGATCGGGGTCGACATGAACGACGATCGCGCGCTGATTGCCGCCGAAGGCCGGCGGCGTCGAGATACCCTGGATGCTGGCGAACCCGGGGCGCACCTTCAGCGTGGCGAGATCCTGAATCTCCTTGATCGATCGTGTTTCGCTGGAGAGAACCAGGTAGCCGACAGCGGCGCTGCCGGTGTCGAACCGGCTGATGAACGGCGGCACGGTGCCGGGCGGCATCATGAACCGCGATCGGTTGACCGCGGCCACCGTCTCGGCCATCGCCTGGGCCATGTCGGTGCCGGGGTGGAAGTAGCACTTGATCAGCGCCATTCCCTGCACGTTCTTCGACTCGATGTGATGGATGCCGGCCACGTACAGGAAGTGAAACTCGTAGTAGTTGGTCAACAGCCCTTCCATCTGGGCCGGGTCCATGCCGCCGTACGGCTGGCAGATGTAAATGACCGGCATGTTGAGCGATGGAAAGATGTCCACCTTCATGCGCGATGAGGCCATGATGCTGCCCAGCAGCACGGCGATCACGCCGACCATCACCGTATACGGATGCCGCAATGCGAAAATGACGGGATTCATGCAGACATCCTACCTGAACAGGCCCGCGGAAGCACGGGCGCTGTTGGTGGTACGTCGCAAGACAATGCCGCGAGCGGCTAAAAGATCAGGCAATCGCTGCGAACTTCATGCAGTACCGCGACCACGCGACAGCAAACCGATGACCGCCACGAACAATGTCGCGCCGATGATCGACCAGACGATGGGGAACGTCACGTCGCCGACGTTGATGTTCAGAATCTCCGGCAGGTTGGCCGTGCGTGCGATCCACATCCCGAGTAGTGCGCCGATGAAGCCGAGCGCAATCGACACCAGGCAGCCGCCGCGCGAGTACCCGGCTATCGCCTGCCCGAGCGCTCCGCAGATCGCCGCGATGACGAGCAGTACCAGCAGTTCAACAATAGTCATGTGCATACTCCATAAGGTGGGGAAAGAGTGTACCGCGCTGCGCCTTCAGAAGATACGACGTTTGCGAGCATCTCAACGCGATGCCCGATTCAGCTATACTCTCCGTATCACCCTGTCAGGCAAATCAGGTGCCGGAATGCTGCCAACACTGTTGATGATCGCCACGTTGTCCGCTCCGCCCGAACGCGATGCCCACTCGCACGCCAACCCGGAGCAGGTGCGTGTCACCCATGCGGATCTCGATTTGACCGTCGAATTTGAGAAGAAACAGCTCAACGGCACCGCCACACTGACGATCGAACGCGTCGGCAAGAACGATGGCCCGCTGATTCTCGACACCAACGGATTGACCATCGCCGCGACGGAAATCTCAGACGACGGCAAGACATTCGCCCCTGCCACGTTCAAACTCGGCGAGCACGATCCGATTCTCGGGAAGGCGCTTTCCATTCCGTTGAACGCCGCGACGAAGTTCGTTCGCGTCACCTACACCACAGGCCCGAAGTCGAATGCGCTGCAGTGGCTGTCGCCGTTGCAGACAGCCGGGAAGAAGGCCCCGTACCTGTTCACGCAGTCGCAGGCGATCGATGCCCGCAGCTGGGTGCCAATCCAGGACACGCCCGGCGTGCGCTTCACGTATGCCGCCCGCGTCCGCACGCCCAAGGACCTGCGTGCCGTGATGAGTGCCGGCAACGACCCCGCCCAGGCCCGCACGGGCGACTACCGTTTCGAGATGAAACAGCCGATCCCCGCGTACCTGCTGGCACTGGCCGTGGGCGACATCGAATTCCGCAAACTCGGGCCGCGGACCGGTGTTTACGGGGAACCATCGGTCGTCGGCAAGGCGGCTCTGGAGTTCGCTGAACTTGAAGAGATGGTGCGTGCCTGCGAAAAGCTCTACGGACCCTATCGCTGGGAGCGCTACGACGTCCTCGTGATGCCGCCGAGCTTTCCCTTCGGCGGCATGGAGAACCCGCGCCTGACGTTCGCCTCCCCCACCGTGCTCGCGGGGGACAAGAGTCTCGTGTCGCTGCTCGCGCATGAGTTGGCCCATTCGTGGTCCGGCAATCTGGTGACCAACGCCACCTGGCGCGACTTCTGGCTCAATGAAGGATTCACCGTCTATCTCGAACGCCGGATCATGGAAGAAGTTTACGGCAAGGCCCGCGCCGAGGCCGAGGCGGTCCTCGGCAAGCGCAGTCTCGAACGCGAGTTGGCCGAGCTGCCGAAGGACGACCAGATCCTGCATATCAACCTGTCGGGCCGGCAGCCGGTCGACGGCTTGACCGACGTGCCCTACGAGAAAGGGGCATTGTTCCTTAAGCACCTCGAAGCGGTCTACGGCCGGGCAAAGCTGGATGCGTTTCTGAAGAAGTACTTCGACCACTTCGCGTTCAAGAGCATCACGACGGCTGAGTTCAAGCTGTTCCTGCACGAGCATCTGTTGAAAGGCGACGAGGCAAAAGCCAAAGCCGCCAACATTGAAGAATGGCTGCATTCGCCCGGCCTGCCGAAGGATGCACCGAACCCGAGTGCCGGCGACCTGACAAAGGCCGAGGCAACAGCCAACGACTTTGCTTCCGGGAAACTGCCCGTCGCGCAGCTTCCCGTGAAGGGTTGGACACCGCAACAGTGGCTGCACTTCCTGAACACGCTGCCGAACGACCTGAAGCCGAACATGCTGGCCGTGCTGGACGAGCGCTTCCACCTGACGCTGACGGGCAACTCGGAACTGCTGTTCCAGTGGTTGCTGCTGTCGATCCGCCACGGCTATGCCCCGGCCATGGAAAGGCTGGAAGGGTTCCTGACCGAACAGGGCCGACGCAAGTTCCTGAAGCCGCTCTACGAGGAACTGATGAAATCGAAGGAAGGCCGGGAGCGCGCCATGAAGATCTACCGCAAGGCCCGGCCCGGCTACCACCCGATCAGCATCGACACGATCGATACGATTGTCGGCTGGAAGGAATGATGGCCCGGCAGGTGCCCGCGGGGGATGATGGCCCGACTATGATGCGACTCCTCTCCATTCTGTTGCTGCCGACAGCGCTGTCGGCCCAGCCACTTCAGGAACGGCTCGACCGCGTGAAGGTCGAGCAATATGCCGAGGCACCCGGGTATTCCGAAGGCCCCACCTGGCGCAACGGCGAACTGTTCTTCTGTTCCGGTGCGCTGTGGCGCGTCGACAAGGACAAGAAAGCCACGCGCCATCTCGAACTGAGCCCCGCGGGCACTTACCTCAAGGGCGATGGCAGCATCCTCATCTGTGACAACAAGACGCCGGCCCTGTTGGAACTGACTGTGGACGGGAAAGTGAACGTGCTGGCTGAGATGTTCGATGGCAAGAAGCTTGGCAGCCTGAATGATGTCACGGTCGATGCACGGGGCAACGTCTACTGGACCGACCCGCACCAGGCATCGCGCGAGAACCCCGTCGGCAAGATCTTCCGCCTGACACCGGACGGCGTTGTCAGCATGATTGCAAGCGATCTGGCATTTCCCAACGGGCTGGAAGTGAGCCCCGACAACAAGCACCTTTACGTCATTGAATCGCAGACCGCCAAAGTGCTGAAGTACGACCTGCCGGCCGACGACAAGCCGCTGGGCCCGGCCACGGTGTTCCACGCGTTGGGCGGCTCCGGCGGCGACGGCTGTGCCTTCGATGCCGAGGGAAACCTGTGGGTGGCCGACTTCTCACGGCCCGACAGGAAGCAGGGCCGTATTGCGATCCTGTCACCCAAAGCGGAAGTGCTGGGCTACTTGAACGTGCCCGCGAAAATGGTCAGCAACATCACCTTCGGCGGCCCGAACCGCGACGAAGTGTTCATGACCACCGGCACCCCGAACGGCGTGTTCCATGCGAATGTCGGGATCAAAGGATTCGCGGGGCACCCGGGCAAGGCGATGAAGGTGTTGCGGGAATTGCAACAATAACACCCGTTTAGCGTTCATCCCGGCGGGATGAACATGGATTATCAACATGCAAGCCATCCAACTCGAGAAGCCCGAATCGTTCCGCATGATCGATGTGCCCGAGCCGCCCGCACCGGCACCGGGCGAAGCGGTCGTGCGCGTGTTCCGCGTCGGCATCTGCGGGACTGACTATTCCGGCTATCTGGGGAAGATGCCGTTCTTCAGTTACCCGCGCATTCCGGGACATGAACTCGGCGTTGAAGTCGTGGCCGTCGGCGATGGCGTGACCAATGTCAAACCCGGCGATCGTTGCTCCGTCGAACCGTATATCAATTGCCAGCATTGCTATTCCTGTACCCGCGGGCATACCAACTGCTGCGAGAATCATCAAACGCTGGGTGTGCACTGCGATGGCGGCCTGCGCCCGCTGTTCACCGTACCGGCCCGCAAGCTGCATATCTCAACGAAACTGAGTTACGAACAACTGGCCCTCGTTGAAACGCTGGCCATCGGCTGCCATGCCGTCAACCGCGGCAATCCGACGAAGGATGAAACCATCCTCGTGATCGGGGCAGGGCCGATCGGTCTGAGTGTCGTTGAGTTCGCCCGACTGTCCGGTGCCCGCACCATCGTGATGGATATCAATGAAGCGCGATTGCAATTCGTGCGCGAACGGATGGGTGTCAGCGAAACCATCGTCTCGAAGGGCGACGGCTCGGAACTGCGGCAATTCAGTGAGTTGACCGATGGCAAGCTCGGCAATGTCGTCGTCGACGCCACCGGCAACGCCGGCTCGATGGCCAACGCCCTCAACTTCGTCGGCTTCGCGGGTCGGCTTGTCTTCGTCGGCATCACCACGCAGGAAGTCCGCTTCGGCCATCCGCTGATGCACCGCCGCGAAATGACACTGCTGGCCAGCCGCAACGCCCTTACCGGCGACTTCGCAAGAATCATCGCGTTGATCGAAGAAGGCAGAATCAACACCGGCCCATGGATCACGCATCATGCCCCATTAAACAGGATGATCGACGAGTTCCCGACATGGCTGAACCCGGCAAGCGGCGTCGTGAAGGCGATGGTGGAGGTGCAGGGGTAGTACGAAACGTAGTAGAATGTTCTCTATCAGCTACAGGAGAAGCCAATGACCGCAGATCAGATCCGGGCTGCACTCAAGTCTGCACCGTTCCGCCCGTTCAAGGTGCGAATGGCAGATGGTCGTGCTTTTGATATTCGTCACCCTGACTTCCTGCTGCTGACGCCCGGCGGACGAACAGCTTTTGTGTGTGAATCCGACGAGGTTTTCAGTATCGTCGATGTGATATTGATGACCGAGATTGAGTATGGATATGCGGTGGGAAGATAATATGAATCCCACCCGCCGTGACCTGTTGCGCACTTCCGCCGGCGGCCTGGCCATCGCTGCCATGCCCGCTTCCGCCGCCGAACCCGCAGCGCCCGCTCGTCCCTTCCTCACTCCGGCCAAAGACTTCCGTGATGTCAGCCGCGGCAATCCGCTGCCACACAAGCTGATGGGGGATGATCTCGTCAAGAAGGCTTTGCGGAACCCACCATCTTCGCTTGTAGGGTGGGTGAAGGCTCTGCGGAACCCACCATCTTCGCTGCCCGAATGGTGGGTTGCGCAAAGCCTCCACCCACCCTACAAGACACATCGTTCGGAAGAGGTGGGTTGCGCACAGCCTACTCCCACCCTACGGGACATTACTTCAGATACTTATCAAGCCAGTCCGCGAAGTGTTTCGTGTCTTCGATCAGCGTCGGCCAGCCGTGGGCGGCGTCTTTTTTCACGATCAGTTCGCAGGGTACTTTGTTCGCCTTCAGGCGCTCGATCATGCGTTCCGCTTGTTGGATAGGCACCAGTTTGTCCGCGTCGCCGTGGATGATCAGCATCGGCGGGGCTTTCTCGGTCACATGGTAGACCGGTGAGATCTTCTTGCCGATCTCGTTGCGGCGTTCCTCATCGGTGATGCGGTTGAACGTGCGTGACTTCAGGTCGAACTCGTGGAAATCGAACGGGGCTTTGTAGTTCGCCAGCGTGCCGACGCCCAGGGCGTTCTCGCCTTCCTTGCCGTAGTTCAGAAAATCGGTCGGCGGGTAGAAGCAGGCGACTGCGGCCACCTTGCTCGATTCACGGTCGACCGGGTCCTTGGCTTTCGGGTCGCCGTCCCGGCCGGTGCTGCCGATCATCAGCGACAGATGCCCGCCCGCTGAACCGCCAGTGATGCCGAGCCTGTCCGGGTCAACGCCGTACTCCTTTGCATGCAGGCGGACGTAACGCACGGCCCGGTGCATGTCCTCGAGTACATCGGGAATGGTGAAGCGCGGGTTGCTGCCATGCACGACCGCGAAGACGGTGTAGCCGCGCTTCAGTACCTCTTCAAAGAACCGCGGGTTGATCGCTTCATGCGACGAGAACCAGCCGCCGCTCACGCACATGATGATGCCCGCCCCGTTCTGCTTCTCCTTCGGTTTGAACACATCGAGCGTCAACGCCGTGCCGAACTTCCGACCGTAGACGACGTCCTCCGTGCGCGTGTACGGCAGGTCCTGCCCCACGGCCGGCATCGCCCCGACAACGGCCAATACCAGACAGATCGCAAGTCGCATCAGCAGCTCCGGGTAGGTGGTGTGTTCATGTTCAGCTCTCCGGCATTCTCCGCGGGGAACGCTGGCCTGTCATCCAACTTCGCGAAATTTTTGTTTCGGCTGCTTCCATCGCCGTGCGTTGCCGAATATAAGTGAACGTCTGAATACTATACAAATAAACAGATTGGCGACTGTGCGCCGTGAGCCGAGGTACGCAATGGAACTGTTCAATCCCCCGATTGCGGACGAGTATCGCCCCGTTCCGCTGACTGAAAAAGCCCGCCAACTTGCGGCCGACCATCTGGAACTGGCCGAGCAGATGGCCTGGTGGCAGTACCGGCAGTCGGCCCGGCTGGTGCCGCTCGATGAGCTGCGCGGCGATGCCATGTACGGCCTGGTCTATGCCGCGGGGATGTTCGACGACACGCGGAACGTGCCGTTCCCCGCCTATGCGCGCATGGCGATCCGCCATCGGCTGATGCAGGCGGTCCGCAACTGGCTGCGCGGCGGCAGCCAGCGTGCGAAGTCTTTTTCGGAGTTCGGGGAGAATGCTCACGCCGAACTCGACCCTGCCTGCACGCGCGCCCGGGAAGCGGGCAGCGAAATGAACGTCGATGAGATGATCGGGCAGGTCCGTCGCGTACTGCCGGCCCGCTGGTTCCAGGCGTTCCACATGTACTACGGCCAGGGCTTCACGATGCGTGAAGTAGGCGAGCAACTGGGCGTCACGCGCGAGCGCGTCCGCCAGTTGCTCGATAAGGCGATGCTGCGTGCCCGGGCGCACATCCTGCCGTTGCGGGTGACTGATCAACGCGAGCTTACTTCGCCTTCAGGCACTCCTTCAGAAAATTGAACATCTCCGCGCTCGGCTTGTCGTCGGCAACGCCGAGTTCGTCGTTGATGGTCGTGTGGTTCTTCCCCTCGGCCCCGTAAGCCTTGCCGCGCACGCCGACATCCTCGAGTGCCTTGATCAGGTTCCGCGACTGCAACTGCGTCTCCGGGTGCCCGGCCACATGCAGGATCAGGAACGGTGGAATATCTTTTCCCTTGGTTGCGTGCGTGATCGGCGACAGCTTCTTCCGGCTTTCCAACTCGCCGAACTTCATGCGGTAAATGTCGGCCCGGCGCTGTTCAACGGTCTTGATCTGCAGCGGCACGTCGTAGGTATCGCCATCCACCGGCACGCAGCCCTTGATCACATTCAGCTTCAGCTTTTCCGCGGCCAGGTAGCTGTCGTCGGTGCAGACGAGTGCGGCCAACTGCGCCCCGGCACTGTGACCCATCACGAACAGCGTATCTGGCGAACCGCCGAACTCGCGGGCATGGTCGTGTACCCAGCGGATTGCCTTGGCCACGTCCCCGGCCATCTGCCCGATCGTCGCTTCGGGCAGCAGACGGTAGTTGATCGAGACGAACACATACCCGGCATCGACGAAGGCCTGCGGCTTTACCTTCACCTCCGCCTTGCTGCCCTTCTGCCATCCGCCGCCGTGAACCCAGACGACGACAGGCCGGTCCTTGCCTTCGGGCGGGGCGAACACATCCAGTGTCTGCCGGACGTTGTCGGTCCCGGCATAGGGCACATCCAGTAGCGTTTTCGGCTCGACAGCCATGGCCGAGCCGGCCAGGGTGAACGCCAGCACCGTCATCACGATCCGCATGACACCGCCTCCACGAGAGAATGGGGAAAGGTTGCCGGAGGTTGTTGTACGGAAGCCGCCGTGCCATTCGGCTTGAAGCCATCCCCCCGGTTCCCGATACTGAACTGAAGCGAATGACGCCCTCGTAGCTCAGGGGATAGAGCAATCGTTTCCTAAACGATAGGTCGCAAGTTCGAATCTTGCCGGGGGCAGTTGAGGCGGGACACATGAAGGAGCAAGTCATGGCCAACGTGACGATTGAAGAAGCGCAGGCGACGCTTCCGGAATTGATCCATCGGCTCGCCGCCGGCGAAGAGGTGGCGATTGTCGAGAACGATCAAGTTGTCGCAGCGTTGATCAGCCGGCTCCAGGCCGCAACACCGGGCCTTCGCCCCCCTCCTGGTTTAGGAAAGGGAATCATCACGATTGTGAGCGATGACGAGGATTACCTGAGCGATTTCGTGGAGTACATGCCGT
>Ga0105044_10002636_pt1 | contig 24573 bp, 17 predicted proteins | sample MAT01_FD_78092 | JGI IMG/M metagenome (GOLD analysis project Ga0105044, IMG submission 78092) | Freshwater microbial communities from Lake Fryxell liftoff mats and glacier meltwater in Antarctica - MAT-01 | ecosystem: Environmental > Aquatic > Freshwater > Ice > Liftoff microbial mat | place... | reverse complement strand
TTCCAGAGTTTGCGTCTTCATCTGCGGTCGCGGTTGCGGACGCAGTCATCGCTGAACCGACCATTATTCCGCTCCCAAACGAACAGCCGATGCAGAGGCATATCGAAATAGTGGACTTAAACAGCGCTAATCGTGTTGTCACGGCCATCGAGCTCTTGAGCCCCGCGAACAAACAAGAGGGGAGCGGCCGCATTGCTTATCGGCGCAAGCAACGCGAAACCATTGAGGCTGGCGTCAGCTTGGTGGAGATCGCCCTGATCCGTACCGGCACTTTCATTGTTGCAGTTCCAGAAGACGGAATACCTTGGAAAAAGCGAACGCTTTACATTGTGTGCATTCGCCGTGCTTATCGGCCAGAGCAAGCGGAAATCATCTCGGTTGCATTGGAACAAGCGGTTCCGAATTTTCGCATTCCGCTTCGGCACACCGATCCTGACATCGTTTTGCGGATTCAGCCGCTCTTGGACGATTGCAATCGTCGCGGTCGCTACGCATCGATCGACTACAGCCAACCCCCTCGAATAAAGCTCGATGAAAAAGCTGCTGCATGGGCGTCTGGATTGATCATTGCAAGAAAGCAGTAACCTGCTAGCCCGGATTGTTCATAACCCGACTGACCGTCGTGATGAGTTTAATGAGCGAGATAGACAGAGATCGCACTAGTGCCGAATCAAGCGAAGTTTGATTGCTCTCGCATTCTTTCAGTTTGCTCACAAACTTCGAAATAGGGGAAACACTCGTATGTTGGCTAATTGACCGACTTTTCGCATGACCTTATCGGAAAGCTGGGTGAGCCAACTTTTATTTCTCAGGCTCGTTCCTTTCTATAAACTAGTCAAGTGCCCTGAGCCTGTTATAGTGACAGTTTGCAGCTTCAATAATCGCCAAGGGTAACGGGAGGGAAGATGTCGGGAACTTTTTTCACTGGGTTGATTCCACTGACCTTCGGGATCGCATTCTTGATCGGCACAACTGTGATCGTAGCCGACGAGTCGGTCTTTTCCTTGAACAAACGACGCATTGTGAGCGATGCAAAGGACAGCTCCGATCGGGTTTTTGAAACCGCGGATTGGCCGGCTGAACAGACCGCCGTAATTGTCTGCGACGTTTGGGACTATCACCACTCGATCAACGCAGTCCGACGTATCGAGGAAATACTGCCGCGCTTGAATGCGTTGCTCAAGGAGGCGAGGAAACGCGGAGCAATAATTATCCACGCACCAAGTGATTGCATGCCGGAGTATGCAGGACATCCTGCTCGACTCAGCGCCACCAATATCGCCAAGACCCCATTGCCAGATGACATTGCTGCATGGTGTTCGAGAATTCCATCGGAAGAACAGGCTAGCTATCCCATCGATCAATCCGATGGAGGGGAAGATGACGACCCGTCTGAGCACCAGCGATGGGCAGAAAAACTAAAGGAACTCGGACGCAACCCAGCGATGCCTTGGAAAGCTCAATCACCTGGCATTGAGATCGACGGCACAAAAGATTACATCAGCGATCGAGGTGACGAGGTGTGGAGCATTCTCGTCGATCGAAAAATTCGACATGTGATCGTGGCCGGAGTGCATACGAACATGTGCGTGCTGGGGCGGCCGTTTGGATTGCGGCAGTTGGCCAAGCAGAAGATGGATGTTGTATTGGTACGCGACTTGACCGACTGTATGTACAATCCCAAGCGTTGGCCATTCGTGGACCACTTTACTGGCAATGACTTGATTGTTTCCTATATTGAACGATTTGTTTGTCCGACGATCACTAGCGATCAAATTCTCGGCGGCCAAGCCATTCGCTTCCAAGGAGATTCTCGACGAGTGAGCGATGTTGCAGCGGTTAGTCCAAAGAGCAACCCCGATTCGAAAGCGATAACGTGGTCGATTTTGAATGTTCCTACTGGACCATCGAGATCTTTGACCTCCTCCAAACGCCTTTGGCTGCGATGTGCAATTCGCTTTCCCGATGGCGCGCTAGATCAGCCTGGGACGCTCCAGGCCATAGGACCCGTCGAGGGCGCTTGGATAAATGGAAAGCCATTGTCAACGGAGAAAGCAACAGACGGTATCACGATCTTCAAGCTCGACAAAGAGCTCACCTTCGGAAACGATGACCCGAATTTGCTGGTGCTTTGTTACGATGTCCAGTTCGATGCAAGCATTCATGGTGCCCCACAAGTCATCACAGGCGCCGGAATCACTGTGTTGAGCGGCAAATGGCAGGCAGCGTATCAAAGTTGGAATTCAAACGCAGAGGATCTCTCTGCCACCAACATTCCCTTGCCAGCAAAATTCGCACTCCCGCCTGAAATTTTTCATGAATGCCGCCGATAGGCCGTCCCAAAAGTGTAATGAATGCGGACCGCCATGCACTGGCGAATTCAATCGGGGAACCAAAATCATCATCGAAATGAAGTACAATCCTGTTACCGTTTTGTTTTGACCTGATAACGAATTGTAGGGAGAACCGTAAAGTGTCACCGCAGGAAAATGCAGTCGCATTGAACATCAAGTTTACCAAGCAAGAACCTGGATACTTGGCCATGGTAGCCAAGTCAGGAAACCTCTTGTTTACTTCCGGACACGTGAGTGACATGAAAGGGAAGTTGGGAGCTGGAGTGTCCGTCGAACAGGGTAAAGCCGCTGCACGTGAGTGTGCGGTGAAAATCCTTAACTCAGTTTGGAACGCGCATGGCACACTCGACGGGCTGAGAGTGGTCAAACTGCTGGGATGTGTTAACTCGACCTTGGAATTCCACGAACAGCATTTGGTGATCAATGGCTGTAGTGACTTGTTGCACGAGGTTTTCGGAAAGACTGGCGATGGCTACCACGCCCGAAGCGCGTTAGGCTTTGCACAGATCCCCACCAATTCAGCGGTCGAGGTCGAGGCCATCTTTGAAATCAAGAGCTAGTACGCAGACTTGTCAATCTCGCTTGGCCAGATTCCCCACCCGCGGTGCTGTGTTGAATTTCAACCAATTCTTTTGGAACGTACTATGCCAGTGAACATCGAAAGTACTCCGACACGCTTGGGAACGAGGCAGACGCCCGGAACGGATGCCATTTCGTTGATCCTCCAACACGCCGGCAAGACCGCAGAGGAAGTGGCGGCATTGGCGACGTTGGACGATGCAGATCGAAGTGCCGAAAAACAATTCTCGGGCGAGGCACCGACGATTTCGTCTCTGTTTGGAAGCGTCAAGGCGAGCCAGTTCGAAGCGGGGCGGTTCAGCCCATCGGCGGAGGTTGCTAGCACGATGGCCGAGAGCCTCGAGTTTTTACTGAAGCGTAAACGCGATGGTAATTTGGTAGATCACGAAAAAATGCTGATTCATTCCGACACACTCGTCGGGCTGGCAAAAATCGGCTTTTTTGGACTGGCCATCCCCAAGCAGTATGGCGGCAAGGGAGCTCGTTTGGGAGACCTTGGACCGCTTCTCCGCGCCCTGACGCTGGTGCACCCCGATCTGGCGGTTTTGTTCGAAGTTCATAATTTTCTAGGACCTGTTACGCCGCTGCTAGATTTCGGTACCGAAGCACAAAAGCAAAACTATCTTCCAAAAATGGCTAGCGGCGAGCTGCTCGGATCCTTTGCCTTGACCGAACCGAGTGTAGGCGCGGATCCGAGCAAATTGGCGCTGACCGCCCGTCGCGAGGGAGACAAGTACTTCATCTCTGGCGTTAAATGGCCGATCACTAACGTCATCTATGGCGGGCTGTGCATCCTGGTGCTGAAACTGGAGGGAGAAGGGCTGGCCAAGGGCCGTGATTCTGCCATGATGATTTTCGAAGTCCCTCAGGGCGACAGCGACAGTTTTCGCATGATTCGTAACCGACTCACGGCTTTTGATTATCTCTGGAATGCTCGTTTTCGCTTGACAAATTACGAAGTCCCGGCGGATCGATTGCTGGGTCCTCCGGGCAAAGGACTGGCTCAAGCGTTTAGCTCGCTGGCCAAAGGACGGGGCGGAATATGCGTGAATAGCGCTGCCAAGATTTTTCGCTTATTGGCGCAAATCATTCTCGATCCAAACGCTTCGCAAGATACAGGCGGTTTGACCAAACGCCATCAGCCAGGCGGCTGGGTAGCCTTTCGGAACACGTTTGGCAAACCGATCGGTAACTCGCCCCGCATTCAGTCCTGGATCGGTCGAGCTGCCTGCCATGCATTGGCTAGTCGCGTGCTGGGTGACCTCTGTTTCCGATTGGCTGCGAACGGTGTTCGCGACGAGACGATGGGTATGGTCGCCAAGGTCTATGCGACCAAGGCGCTGCTCCAGACCGCCATACACGTCTACCAAATTCAGGGAGGCCGATCTGTTCATACCGATGAACGACGGCGAAAGGTTAGGGCTGAGGGTGAAGCCGCTTTGTCAGAGGCTGGCCCGTTGATCGAAAACTACATTGGCGAAAACATGCATGAGTTTACGATTGCGACGGTCTATGAAGGTCCCAATGCGGTGCTGGCCGATGTTGGTGCCCCCAACGCAATGACGCGCGGTATTCGCGCGAAGTACTTGGAACCGATCGGATTGGCCGAGGTGAATGGTAAGTTGGGTTGGCTGGAGACAGCCAATTTTGGTTGGTTCATTGTTCGAACGACGCTGGGTTCTTGGAATCCATGGGTTGGGTCCGGTTCGGGCATCGAGCAACTCCATCCGGAGAAGAAGCGCATCGTTCAACGGGCCTTGAAGCGCAATCGCGTTCTAGGGCGCCGCATTCTTATGATTGTTGCCCGCTACCAAAAGAGTTTTATCGACCAAAGTTTTCTGTTGGGCGATGAGGGTGGTATCTTTGACCAACTCTGCTCGACGTTAGCGGCTTTGGTCTTCACGTTGTCGTTGGAAGAACCTCAGGCTGAGTATCTTCAAGTCGCCCGCGCGTTGGATCTAGAATCCAGCTTACGCATGAAGGGAAGAAGCGATTCTCCCGAGCTTCAACGTGCTTGGGCTGAAATTGGCAGCCTAGTGATGCAGCCGAATTCGACCTTGTATACAGACCTGATTGGGCAATTGGAGGTCAGTGATATACCTCTCGATCCGAGATTCATCGATCGGTTTATCTGAATCACGGCTTGGAGTGCCGTGCCACACTGGATCACGGCTTGGAGTGCCGTGCTACGCAAATCGGAAGTACCCCTTATGTCGGATTTGATCACAGTCGAATTGAGCCATCCTGGCATCGCTCGCGTGACACTCAATCGTCCAGAGAAACGCAATGCCCTATGCATCGAGTTGTTGGAGCAATTGTGCGCGCGTGTGGAGAAATTAGCTACGGAAGGAACCGCCAGAGTATTGATTCTACAAGGTGCAGGCCCAGTTTTTTCTGCGGGTTTGGATCTTGGGGAGGCATCCAATCCTGCCCTCGTGCAATACTCCGCTGAGTGCGTGGCTCGGAGTCTGCAGTTGATGCGCAGCACGCCCTTGGTCACGATTGCTGCCGTGCATGGTGGTGCATTTGCCGGAGGAGCCGGATTGATGGCTGCGTGTGATATCGCCATCGGTGCTAGCGACCTAAAGATCGGATTCCCTGAAGCCAGACGGGGACTGCTCCCTGCTCTCGTTTGCGCGACAATGAGTCCCAAAGTTCGCGAAGGGGATTTGCGGGATCTGTTCTTAGTTGGCGAGACCATTGATGCCGCGCGAGCTCAGCAGATCGGATTGCTGCAACGAGTGGTCGATCCCCGCGAGCTAGCAGAGTATGCGACCACCGTTGCTCAAAGCATTCTGGCTGGTGGACCGGAAACGATCAAAGCGACCAAACGTCTCTTGAATCAAGCCTACCAGAGCGCAACCTACTTTTCGGCAGAGCACATGCTCGAAGTACACTTGGGTGCCAGACGGAGCTCGGAAGCAACCGAAGGCTTAAAAGCGTTCCTAGAAAAGCGATTACCGAATTGGATGACCGCCGAATAAGGCGAGGGCATTCCATGTGTCGGAACCTATGCGGTTTTAATATCGGCTGCTGCCTGCAGGCCTAGTTCAACGATGCTGATTTCGCGCATTTGGTACTTTTGGATTTTGCCAGTCGCAGTCGTCGGAAAACTATCTACAAACTTCCAGTAACGGGGTATTTTAAAGTGTGCCAGATCGGTTTTACAAAAGTACTTCAATTCCTCTTCGCTAACCGATTTTCCTTCACGCAGTCGAACCCAGGCCATCACTTCTTCGCCGAACTTGCGATCGGGAACGCCGATGACCTGGACATCTTGAATAGCTGGATGGGCGTACAAGTGTTCCTCGATCTCTCTGGGGAAAATGTTTTCTCCGCCGCGAATGATGAGATCCTTGAGGCGACCTGTGATTCGATAGTAGCCGTTCGGTTCGCGCATGGCCAGGTCACCGGTGTGTAGCCAGCCCTGCGCATCGATCGCATCGCGGGTTTTTTCCGGGCAGTTGTAGTAGCCCAACATCACGTTGTGGCCTCGGGTACACAATTCACCGTGCTGCATGTCTTCTAAATCGAGCCCCGTCTCGGGATCCACGATCTTGGCTTCGACCCTGGGTAGTGGTCTTCCGACAGTCCCGACTCGCAGTGCGAGCGAGTCATCCGCTCGCGTCTGAGTAATCAATGGCGATGCTTCCGTTTGTCCGTAGCCGATGGTCATTTGATGGGCACCCATTTCGCTAGCAACTCTCTTCATCACTTCGATTGGGCAGGGGCTGCCCGCCATGATTCCCGTGCGCAGCGTCGTCAAACGGCGCTGCGGGAAGTCGGCGTGTTCAAGCATCGCGATGAACATGGTCGGCACGCCATAGACCGCGGTGCAGCCCTCGCACTCAATGGCCTCGAGTACCGCCCCTGCCTGAAAACCCTCCGATGGAAAGACCATCGTCACACCATGAACTATCGCGGACAACGTGCCTAAGACACAGCCGAAACAATGGTACAACGGTACGGGAATGCAGAGGCGGTCGTTTGCTCCGAAGCGCTGTGCGAGCCCCGCATAAAAGGCGTTCAGAAGAATGTTCCGGTGCGAGAGCATGGCTCCCTTCGGAGAGCCGGTCGTACCGGAAGTATATTGAATGTTGATCGGATCCGTACACTTTGTCTGAGCCTCCGCGCTCGCCAACTGCTCCGCGGATACCAGGTCGGACTGCGTTTTAAACTCGGACCATGACAATGTTCCTGACGGAGAAATCCCTCGTAGCGAGATCACCGATTGCAGATGCGGAAACTCCTGACTCCTTAGCAAACCCGATCGATGCGTTGCCAGTTCAGGAAGGATTTGCAACAGCGAGGAAAAATAGTTGGTCGTCTTGAACTCGTCGACCAACGCCAATCCCTTGACTTCGGATTGCCGCAGAGTAAAGGCGAGTTCATTAGGTCGATAAGACGGGTTGATCGTGACCAGTACAACACCAATGCGGGCGGTGGCAAATTGCAATAATACCCACTCTGGAACGTTCGTTGCCCAAACACCAAAGTGATCCCCGTGCCTCAGCCCGATAGCCAATAACGCCCGCGCTACGCGATCTACCTCACTATCCAACTCGGACCAGCTGCAGCGCCATTGCGGGTGGCGAAAGACGACTGCATCCTGGTCCGGAAACTTCCGAGCAGTTTCTCGCAGCATCTGTCCGATTGTGTAGTTGTCCAGACGTTGCCAATCGTCTTCAGGACACGAAGAATCCAAATTAAGATCGTTTTCTTGTGCTCCGTTCATGATTCCCGCCACTCGCAAAAAGGATCCACTCGTCAAAAAAGATCAACTCCCTGGCCCGTTCACAGGCATGGCCAAAAGAGCTTGTGCAAGCGCCTTGCCTTGTGCGTCGTTTCGTAGTCCACGCCGCAAAATGCCTCGTACCAAAAAATTGAGACCACTCAAGTTTGGCAATTCGAACCGTTCGACCGATAGAACTCCGATCGGCCCAAAATACTCAGCTACCCGATCGGCCGTAAGCCATGCTTTTAGCCAATCAAAATGTTCTGGGGACCGCGCGAGAATACCGATGTTGGCCGTAGTTCCTTTGTCGCCGCTCCGACCGTAGGCAATATCCGCCAAGGAGCATGCCTGGTCAGGCTCTATTATCGGAGGGGGCGGTTGCTTAGGTGCAGATACTTGTTTGTATCGCAGTTCAGGTGGTGGCCAAGTTGCTGGGCTTTTGCGATTCTCTCGCGAGTCGGGAGAATCCAGGTAGTCAATGCGAGGCTCCGCGAAGTTCACTTCGATCAGACACGGCCAGTATCGAAAGACATCGTGCACGCGAGGTCTCCCTTCGGCATAGCCGGTTGTGCCCTGAGGGCCGGCCGTGACCAACGGCATCAGCTCGCGAGTGAACTGTTCGACGGCAGGTTTGGAATGAGATTCGACTGCCATGCGCAACACGCATTCCTCTAGGTCGTCCGTATAGGATGCGACTGTAGCTGTGGGGACACTGGCTGCATTCCCGAGGCATTCGATGATCGCATCTCGGTACTCGTGTCCAGCGTCACGCAGTCGCTGCAATACGATCTCACCACAGCGGTGTGCCTTTAGTACTGCCTGGGGTCCAAAAATCGTTAACATGCCAGCTGCGCGATATCCATCGCGATAGGTCGCACTGACTTTCAGCGTCGCAGGACTCGGACGTCCTTTGGCTCCGCTTACTTGTACGCGATTCTCTCCCGCTTGCAGGACCCGCAAACTCAAGAACGAAACCGACGCATCTGGGCTAAGGTATTTGTCGGGATCTGCAATCTCGTAGATCAGTTGTTCCTTTACCGTGGCTTCCGTAACATGACCTCCCGAGCACTCGGATTTCGTGATCGTGCAGCAGCCATTGGCGTCGATCTCGGCGATGGGAAATCCTAGATGCGTTGGGTCCGGGATATCGAGCCAATCGGTAGCGATACCTCCTGTTGCCTGCGTTCCACACTCGAGGAGATGTCCGGCGACGGTCGCGCCAGCCAACCGATCCCAATCGTCCTGTTTCCAACCGAATGCATGAACACAACAGGCTACCACCATCGACGGGTCCGCGACACGGCCAGTGATCACAATATCCGCTCCTGCTTGCAGTGCTTGGACGATACCGTTGCAACCAAGATAGGCATTGGCTGTGACGAGGCGGGCTTGGACATCCGCGAGGGGTTGCCGAGAGTCCAAATTCTCGAAGCATATCTTCGATCCATTATCGGCCTGTAGGAGCGGCAATACATTGTCGCCGCTGACCACCGCAATTTTCAGCGGTCGACAGCCCGATTTCTTGAGTGCATTCATGCAGGCCTGGGCACAGCCCAGCGGGTTCAGGCCGCCAGCATTGGCGATCAATCGGCAACGCCCTCCTGCAGCCCAGTACTCCGCCAATCCGCCTACGACATCGACGAAGTCTCGAGCATAGCCCAGTTCGGCGTTTCGCTCACGTTGGATTGCCAGGATGGACAGCGAGACTTCGGCCAGATAGTCCATCGTGAGAAAATCGAGCTCGGGTGCTTGCGCCAACAGCTCGAGAGCGGCGGAGGGGCGATCCCCCCAGAACGCTTGTGCATTGCCGACTCGAATCACGTTGCTCACACATCTACTCCTAGGCCGGGGGATCTCGCGGCCGCACGTTGAGGGATAAGAGACAGGGCGGAAGCCAACCAGTGGCGAGTTTCGTGAGGAGCGATAATCGCGTCGATCCAACCGCGGGCCGCGCCATAACGAATATCCGTTTGTTCTGCGTAGCGACCGCGGAGCGATTGCCGCAGTTCGTCAATGGCTTCCGCCGATAGCTTCGCTCCCGTTTTTTCTGCGTCCCGAACTCGCAATGACAGCATGGTATCGGCCGCTTGATCGCCCCCCATGACGGCGAAGCGAGCGTTGGGCCACGCGAGCATCAATACGGGATCGTAAGCCCGTCCACACATCGCATAGTTGCCCGCACCAAAGGAGCTGCCCACGATCACTGTGAACTTGGGAACAGTTGCGACGCTCATTGCGTGAACCAACTGTGCGCCCGAACGAATGATGCCTGACTGTTCTGCTTGTTTGCCAACCATGAAGCCTTGGACATCTTGAATAAAGACTAGAGGTACGCGAGTCTGATTGCAGTCCAGTACAAAGCGTGCCGCTTTTTCTGCAGCGTCGCCATAGAGAACGCCACCGATCTGCACTTCGCCCTGCGCCGATTTCGATCGGCAACGCTGATTGGCAATGATACCAGCGGGCATCCCGTTGATTTGGACATAACCCGTGACCACCGTTTTTCCGTAGTCTGCTTGGAATTCCTGGAAACTGTCCGCATCCACGATGCAATCGAGTACCTGACGCACGTCATACTCTCCGCGTCCATCGGCCGGAACCAGGCTGTAGACATCCTCTGGGTTGCGTCGCGGATCACGTCCAGTCTGGCGGTCGGATCGGTCAGGTAGCAACGCGATCAAGCTCCTCAGCCTAGCTAGACAGGACGCGTCATCGGGCTCGTGGAAATGGACGGTTCCGCTGATTCGTGAATGCATCGTGGCCCCACCGAGCTCCTCCGGATCGACCGTCTGGCCAATTGCGGCTTTGACGAGCGCCGGACCGGCCAAGCAGAGCTGGCTCCCCTCGGTCATCAGGATTTTGTCGCATAGCACGGGCAAGTAAGCGCCCCCCGCCACACAATTGCCCATAACGGCCGCGTATTGCGGAATCCCCTCAGCGGAGAGAATGGAGTTGTTGCGAAAGATTCTGCCGAAGTCATCTTCGTCTGGAAAGATCTCATCTTGGAGCGGCAAGAAGACACCTGCCGAGTCCATCAAATAGACAACAGGCAATCGCATTCGAAAAGCGATCTTCTGAGCTCGGATCAGCTTCTTGACCGATTGCGGGAACATAGCTCCCGCTTTGACGGTAGCATCATTGGCCACGACCATGCATGGCTGTTGGCTGATCCAACCGATACCGGTGAGCACTCCAGCTGCCGGCACAGCACCCCATTCGGGATACATTTTGTGCGCTGCCCATAGACCGAGTTCGAAAAACGGTCTGTCGGAGTCAAGCAATAATGCAAGTCGCTCGCGGACCGGTAAACGCCCAAGTTTGCGTTGGCGTTCAGTACCCGAAGGGCCGCCACCAAGTCGAAGCACTTCCTCTTCTTGGCGAATGGTTTGTTCAAACTCACGCAATGTCGCCAAGGAGGCACCTCATCGAAGGATTATTGAGATTTGGCACACTGGTCCATGAACTGCGAAACTCGCATCTCTAGAAAAGCTGGATCATTGACCATGAGATGCAGCAATGAGTCGACTCGCGATTGGGTAAAACAGGTACCTGCATTATGCCGAAACTTGGACTCTAAGGGGCTGTGGGCCTCGCTTCTTCGACGTCGATGCCCCAAGGGAAATTCGACTTCCATCACATCGCTCGTCGAGCCATCCTCAAACAAGACTTGGATTCGATTGGCTATAGAACGCAAACCGGGATCTAGATAATCGCGAGAGTAGCGAGAATCTTCGTGGACAACCATTTTGTCCCGCAGTCGATCGATTCTAGGGTCCGCTGCTGCCAAGTCCTGGTAATGCTCAGAGGTAAGATCACCGTGCAACATCGCGGCAGCAACGATGTACTGTATGCAATGATCGCGATCCGCAGGATTGGTTAATGGTCCGCGTTTGTCGATGATACGCACGGCAGACTCTTGAGTATGTATTTGAATTTCTCGAATTTCATTCAATCGTTGGATCACTTGGGGATGCAAAGCGATGGCAGCCTCCGCAGCCGTTTGCGCGTGAAATTCCGCCGGGTACGCCACTTTGAAGAGAATGTTCGACATGACATAGTCGTCCAGCGGCCGGCTGAGAGTCACTGTTTTTCCATTGAAAAGGACATCCTGAAAACCCCACTTCGGAGCCGTAAGAGCCGTCGCATATCCCATCTCGCCAGTCATGGTCCAAAGGGCTATTTGGACAGCTCGCTGGGTGGCGTCCCCCGCAGCCCAACTCTTGCGTGAACCGGTATTGGGTGCGTGCCGATAGGTGCGCAGGGCTCCTCCGTCCAGCCATGCTTGACTGACCGCGGCCGCAATCTGGTCGCGCGTACCTCCCAACAATCCACATGCAATGGCAGTCGAGGCAACGCGGACCAGCAAGACATGGTCGAGTCCTACGCGATTGAAGGAGTTTTCGAGGGCCAAGATACCTTGGATTTCATACGCTTTGATCGCAAAACTCAGAACATCGCGGATCGTCCAAACTCGCTTGGGTTGCCAGGTATTTTCGGGATTGCGATCCAAGTAATCGGTCAACGCCAGAATCGCGCCAAAGTTATCGGAGGGATGCCCCCATTCTGCCGCCAGCCACGTATCGTTGAAGTCCAACCAACGCATGGCGCAGGCGATGTTAAAGGCCGCCTTCACGGGCTCCAATTGCCATGGTGTACCCGGAATGCGCGCCCCGTTGGGCAGAATCGCACCCGGAACCACTGGCCCCATCAGTTTTGTACAGGCCGGATAGCGCAGTGCCAACAATCCACAACCCAGGCTATCGAACAAGCACCAGCGGGCCGTGTCGACCGCCTCCGTGCTAAAATCTTGTTGACGCACAACATATGCGGCAATGTCAACGATAACAGAGTCAACTTTTCGTTCGGATTTTGAAAGCAGTGGTTCCATAAGAGCAATAGCCGAAGTGACCTTCGCGAACCATTTTCGGGACTGAACTGACATTAGGATCACTGCTGAATCCTAACACATCCAGGGAAGTCCGTGGCCACATCTCAGAAATCTCAATTAGCCAAGCCACGAGCTGAAATCCGCCAACTAAAGCGACGCTCAGACCTTCCGATCACCTTTTCAGGATGCGGCTCGAGTTACGACCACGGGTGCCTGATTCAATCTTTTGTTGTCTTTTTGATTCATGTCTCGCTGTAACATCGCACACAGTCTTCGCGTGGCTAATAACTCGCTACTAAGTCGTTCGATGAGTTGCTCATTTGCAAATTGGCCCCCTACTACGTTCAATACTTGATTGTCATCGTTAGTATCCAAAGCCCGTTTCAAAGCAGCCTCAGCTTTTCGGCGGCAAGCGGCTTCATGCTGCAATCGGTTCTGCAGGAGGGTAGCCTGTTCCTGGTTTTGAACACTTTCATTTCGGTGGAACCCAAGCTGTGCCTCGAGAAGCGACTGCAATTCTCTAATCGTTAAATGGAACGAATCCACTGTCATTGCATGTTGCTGTAGGTTCTCGTGAGCTCTCAGTTCTACTGCGTGTCCAATCCCCTCCAGTTTGATGAGATTGTTGGCCTGCTCAGTGAGCCTGGCCCCAAGAAGTTTGATCGCCGCTTCCTGTTCAGACGCAGTTTGCCGATACGTTTCAATAATCGCGGTCAGTTCGGCTGTCGCTGCAGCATGCAATGCAAGCGACTGCGTCTTCTGCTGTTCGGTATCCAACAGCGTACTTCGTGTCTGGGCCAGCAGCTCGGCATCGTGTTTTTCACGCTCCTCGCTCCGCGATTGCAACGCTGCAATCGTTGACTGGTGCGATTCTGTAGCCGCTAAATATTGCTGCAGATTCTCTTGAATTTTTTGTTCTGCTTCGCGGCCAAGCTTATCTAGTTCAATGAGGTTGTCGGCCTGCTCAGTGAGCCTGGCGTCGAGACTTTGGATCGTCGCTTCCTGCTCAGAAGCAGCTTTCCGATGCGTTTCAATAATCGCGGTCAGTTCGGCTGTCGCTGCAGCATACAATGCAAACGACTGCTCTTTCTGCTGTTCGGTATCCAACAGCTTACTTTGCGTCTGGAGTAGCTGCTCGGCATCGTGTTTTTCACGCTTCTCGCTCCGCGATTCCAACGCTGCAATCGTCGACTGGTGCGATTCTGTATCCACTAAATGTTGCTGCAGATGCTCTTGAATTTTCAGTTCTGCTTCGCGGCCAAGCTTATCCAGCTCAATGAGGTTGTCGGCCTGCTCGGTGAGCCTGGCCTCGAGACGTCGGATCGTCGCTTCCTGTTCAGAAGCAGATTTCCGATGCGTTTCAATAATCGCGGTCAGTTCTGCTGTCGCTGCAGCATGCAATGCAAACAACTGCGTCTTCTGCTGTTCGGTATCCAAAAGCGTACTTCGCGCCTGGGCCAGCAGCTCGGCATCGTGTCTTTCACGCTCCTCGCTCCGCGATTGCAACGCTGCAATCGTTGACTGGTGCGATTCTGTAGCCGCTAAATATTGCTGCAGATTCTCTTGAATTTTCAGTTCTGCTTCGCGGCCAAGCTTATCTAGTTCAATGAGGTTGTCGGCCTGCTCAGTGAGCCTAGCCTCAAGACGTTCGATCGTCGCTTCCTGTTCAGACGCAGCTTGCTGATATGTTTCAATAATCGCGGTCAGTTCGGCTGTCGCTGCAGCATGCAATGCAAGCGACTGCTCTTTCTGTTGTTCGGTATCCAACAACTTACTTCGCGCCTGGTCCAGCAGCTCGGCATCGTGTTTTTCACGCTCTTCGCTCCGCGATTGCAACGCTGCAATCGTTGACTGGTGCGATTCTGTATCCGCAAAATGCTGCTGCAGATTCTCTTGAATTTTCAGTTCTGCTTCGCGGCCAAGCTTATCTAGTTCAATGAGGTTGTCGGCCTGCTCGGTGAGCCTGGCCTCGAGACGTCGGATCGTCGCTTCCTGCTCAAACGCAGCTTGCTGATGCGTTTCAATAATCGCGGTCAGTTCAGCTGTCGCTGCAGCATGCAATGCAAACGACTGCTCCTTCTGTTGTTCGGTATCCAACAACTTACTTCGCGCCTGGGCCAGCAGCTCGGCATCGTGTTTTTCACGCTCCTCGATCCGCGATTGCAGTCCTTCAATCGTTGACTGGTGCGATTCAACATCAGCCACATGTTGCTTCCGGGCCTTGTCAATTCTCAGTTCTGCTTCGCGGCCGAATTTTTCCAGTTCATCAATCCTCGCATCGCGCTCGGATACTGTTTGCTGTTGAGATACAACCAGTGCCTTGAGCTCGGCTGCTGCTGTGGCCTGCAATGCAAGTGACTGCGCCTTCTGCTGTTCTGATTCCGACGCAGCGAGTCGGAACTCGGCAATCTGTTCCCGATAGTAGCCTTCACGATTTTGGATCCGTCGTTCCTTGTTGGCCAGTAGCGATTTTACTCGCCTGATTTCAGTGACGTACTTTTGTGTCGACTCGGCAAAGTTCCGTTTGGCGGCAATCGCCGCGGTTTCGGAAGTCGAAAGCTTGCCCCCCAGGCGTTTTCGCTGCTGGTCGCATTTTGCAGCTTTGGCCGAGACCTGCAATAGCTGGTCCTTCAGTGCTTCATTGGCTGAAAAAGATCTAGCCAGCTGCGAAGAAAAGTTGCTTTCGCATTCGCGAGCCACTTTCTCGAGATCAGAGATCTCGGCCTTGAGCGCCTCAAGCTCACGGGCATCGCGAGCCACTTCGACGGACGGGGTTTCAGGCTTTCTTGCCTGCACGAGTCCATCCGATGCTAGCTCTTGATCCACCAACTTGGCAATCGTTTCCAAAGCGGCAGATTGTGCGAAGCTGTTTTTAGCTAGCTCTGTTTCGCCCCCCATGTCGGACAGGGGCTCGCTGTTTAGCCACCACATAGGTCGGTTCCCCGGTCGATAATTTGGACGCACTCACCCATCATCGTCTTCGGTAAATTCTCGGCTCATTCTTGAGTGGAAGCAAAGTGACGTTCTCACAGCGGGCCTTGAATTCCATTATTTCTACAAAAAGAGATGCGAGCATTCATCCGCAGCCGACCGCAACCACAGCCGCCGTCGTCGGAAAATGCTAAACTCTAAAGGCTCCGCTTCGTTAAGCTCGCGACGTTTTGTAGTTCCTATTTTCTGCTCATTGGAATGAATTTGAATGAAAGTGATCCATGCTTGAACTGAGTCCTGGACTACGATTTCGCAATGCATTGAGGATTGAGCGGCCACTGCAGATCGTCGGAGCCATCAACGCTTATTCCGCCATGCAAGCCAACCGAGCTGGGTTTAAGGCTCTGTATCTTTCGGGGGCTGGGGTGGCGAATGCTTCGCACGGACTGCCTGATCTCGGCATCACGAGTCTAAACGATGTGCTCGCGGATGCGGCTCGAATCACGGCCGCTTGTCCGTTGCCATTGATGGTTGATATTGACACGGGTTGGGGCACCGAACTGACGATCCAGCGGGCCATCCGCGAATTGGAGCGTGCCGGTGTGGCAGGCATTCATATGGAGGATCAGGTGGCGGCCAAACGCTGCGGGCATCGACCAGGCAAGCAGTTGGTGGACATTGATGAAATGCAAGCAAGATTGCAGGCCGCCATCTCCGCCAGACACAATCCCGATTTCGTGATTATGGCCAGAACCGACGCGGTGAATGTCGAAGGACTCGAGGCAGCGATCGCGCGAGCCGAAGCGTACCTGGCCGTGGGAGCCGACATGATTTTTGCCGAAGCAGTGGAAACACTCGATGATTTCCGCCGTTTTTGTGAAACGGTTCGGGCACCGATACTCGCCAACCTGACCGAGTTTGGTCGTACGCCGTCCTTCCGTTTAGATGAGCTCGGATCTGCCGGAGTCAGCATGGCGCTCTATCCACTGACTGCGTTTCGAGCCATGAACGCGGCCGCTCGAATGGCCTATGAAACCGTTCGCAAAGCTGGCTCCCAAGTCTCAATCCTGGGTGCGTTGCAAACCCGAGAACAATTGTACGAAGTCTTGGACTATCACTCGGCCGAAAACCGAATCGATGAGCAAAGGTCAAAATTATGAGCAGCATCCAGCGAGGCGGGCTTGAAGGAATCGTCGCGGGTCGGACAAGCCTCAGTACGGTTGGCATCGATGGGTTTGGACTGACCTATTTGGGCTATGCGATCGAAGACCTCGCCGCACTGGCCGAATTCGAGGAGGTCGCATACTTGCTCATGTATGGCAAGCTACCTTCGCAGATCGAGTTGTTGCACTTCAAAGAACGATTAGCAGCGCAGCGAGGCTTGCCAGCCAGTCTGAAGACCGTTCTGGAACAGCTACCTGCTTCCTCGCATCCCATGGACGTCCTGAGAACCGGATGTTCCGTGCTGGGATCCTTGGAGCCAGAGCCTGATTTTTCAGGCCAATATCGCGCTGCTGAACGCCTTCTGGCTTGTATGCCTTCGGTGTTGGTCTATTGGTATCATTTCCACTTGTCGGGAAGACGGATTGCAGTCGAAACGGATGGGCGTTCCATCGCGGATCATTTTTTACGATTGCTGCATGGCCAACCGGCCGATGAATTGCATCAACGCGCCATGGATGTCGCGCTCATTTTGTATGCCGAGCACGAATTTAACGCGTCGACCTTTACAGCACGCATTGTGGCCTCGACCCTCTCTGATTTCTACTCCGCCATCACGGCGGGTATTGGTGCTCTTCGCGGCCCGTTGCATGGGGGCGCCAACGAAGCAGCTATGGAGTTGATCGATCAATTCGACAATGCGAACACCGCCGAAGCAAGTCTCCTGGAGATACTCGGCAGCAAACAAAAAATCATGGGATTTGGGCATCGTGTCTACAAGAAGTGCGATCCTCGCTCGGACATCATTCAAAGTTGGTCAAAGAAGCTGTGTGAGGCGGCGGGCGACCAGCGAATCTATCTAGTCTCCGAGCGGATCGAGCAAGTCATGCGACGCGAAAAGGGTATGTTTCCAAACCTGGATTTTTATAGTGCTTCTGCGTTCCGGTGCTTGGGAATACCAAACCCGATGTTCACCCCTATCTTCGTGTTGTCCCGAATTTCCGGTTGGGCCGCACACATCTTCGAACAGCGGGCCGACAACCGCCTGATTCGTCCGGCTGCGGAGTACGTCGGGCCAGCGGCACGACCTTGGGAGCCGATCGATCAGCGGTGAACTCTGTGTACCAGCACTTTCGAATCGATGAGAGCGCGCTGGATCGCGTCACGATTTGGATCGATGTCTGCGAAAGGTCCGTCAATACTTTAAGCGAGCCCATATTGGACGAACTGCTGCAGATTATCGATGCCGAGACACAGCGCGCTCGCAATTTGCCATTGGTGTTTCGCAGCGCCAAACGCATCGGCTTTGTGGTCGGCGCAGACCTGCGACGTATCCTGTCCATCGAAACCGAAGCTCAGATTCAACAGTTACTTTTGCAAGGGCAAATCGCTTTCGATCGCTTAGAGCGTTTCGAGGGAACTACGGTTGCGGTCATTCAGGGGCCTTGCCTCGGTGGCGGATTGGAGTTGGCACTTGCATGCGATTTCCGCCTCGCGGTCGATACTGCGAACACGCAGCTAGGCATGCCCGAGTCCAAACTGGGTTTGCTGCCGGGTTGGGGCGGGACACAGCGATTGATTAAGGCTGTGGGTGTTGCCGATGGCTTGACCATGTTGCTAACAGGCGAAGCTGTGGATGCTCAACGTGCATGCAAGATGCAATTGGTGGATGCGGTTGTTCGGGAATCCAGCTTGGAAGAGGAATTGTCCAGCTTCCTTCATCGATCGACGGAGACACTGCATGGAATCAACGCAGTTCAGTGTGGGAGCCGCAGGACCGAAAAAGCATCAATCCAATCAGAATTGACACAGTTTGACCTTGCCCGCTTCGGTACTCTTTCTGCTGCACAAGCCGCAATCTACCGTGCCGCCTCCCTGGGGATCACACAGGCCAGCGATTTGGGTTTGCGGGCCGAGCGAGAGCTGTTTTACCCGCTCTTGATGTCGGCCGAGGTCCAGGAAAATTTGCAAAAATTTGTCAACCGCTCCAACCTGAGTCGGTAAGAACCCAAAGAAACATCCAATGAAGCCTGCGGGATTCTGAAATACCGTAAGCCGGGTAAAATCTCTCGTTTCTAATCGGATGCGATCACTAATTTTCAATCCAGTGTGCATGATCATGGGTTCCTTGATTTCATTTCGAGGTCGTGTTGAGTTTGTCGAGCAGCTCGCCGGCCTGTGCGAGTCGCGCGTTGACCTGGGTCATCGGGTTGTTGAAATACCACGAGCGACTGACGCAATCGATCAAGGTAGTCGCGAGCTACGACATGAAGGTTTTCGTAAAGAGTTGCGGGTTCGATAGCAGGTTTGGACATACATGGTTCCTAGTTGTTGGGGAGACGAGTCTTAGTCGTTTTATCAAGCCGTACTCCAAAGAGTTCGGATCGAATCGCGAATTTAGATTATTTTCACCAAAAGCAACCGTAAGGGGTTGCCCCCCCCCCCTAACAAACTGTACAAATACTCAAGTACGTGTTTTAAACTAAATTTTAAGAGGCGTTTTCAATGGCTTCCGATGTCTCAGATAACCATTCCAACGGCCGAGAGTTGTCGGTGATCGTACCGGCATTTAATGAGGCTACAACGATCGCCAGTATTCTACGGCAGGTTCGCAAAGCTCTGCCCCAAGCCGAAATCATCGTGGTTGACGATGCGTCGTCCGATAGCACCGGTGACATTGCCAATACCCTAGTCGCAGAACTTGATTTGCGGGTTCATCGGTTAGGAAAAAACTCTGGGAAGGGAGCGGCAGTGAGGCAAGGAGTGGAATTGGCAACGCGAAAATGGATCGTGATCCAAGACGCAGACTGCGAATATGATCCAAAAGAACTTCGAGAGCTTTTACGTTCCGCGTACGACCAGAATCGATCTGTCGTTTACGGATCGCGTTACAAGCTCCGTGGGCATGCAAGCGGCGGCGCTTGGCTGAACTATCTTGGAGTTCAATTCCTGGCACTCTTTGAATTTTTGTTGTACGGCCAGTGGCTAACTGACCCGCATACTTGCTACAAAATGTTGCGCCGGGATTTGTTTCAATCGCTGGATATTCGAAGTAATGGCTTTGAACTGTGCGCTGAGATCAACAGCAAGCTACTTCGTCAAGGAATAGCAATTCATGAAATACCGATTAGCTATGCTCCTCGCGATGTTGCGGCAGGCAAGAAAATTAGACTGCGAGATTTTTACGTTGCGGTCTGGACTTACATAAGATATCGCGTAAGCACAGGTCTGCGTGCAAATGCGATGCCCAATCAAGAGGTATCGAGGTCGAATTACGCGTATGCTCTATCTCGCATCCTCATCGGTTGCTTGCTGTTGCTGTCTGGCTCTTTGAAGCTTGGCCCGATAAATGCGATGCCGATAGCAACTTGGCTCGTGCTTCCAAAGTATGTTGTGTTCTCTTGGGGAGTATTTGAGTTCCTTTTAGGGTCGATGTGCTTGACCATGGTTCCGCACCGGTTACTGCGTCTAGGCCTCATCGGATTGTTTTCCGCGTTCCTAGTTGTGTTGGGCGTTCAGTGGTGGAACGGTGAGGAGCGGTGCCAATGCCTCGGCAGCTTGTCGATATCGCTAGGATTGATGGCAACGATTGACACGCTCGCGATCGTAGCACTATGTTTCTTTCGCCAGCGCTGGGAGCAATTAGTCGGTCTACCGAGTGGCGTTGTTGGCGACCAAGTTCGCAATCTCCGCTTCGTGCTGCCTGCACTATTGTTCGGATGCATTACTTGGTTTGGATCGCTGGATGCCGCAAAAGCATATTTTTCCGGGCAAAACATCTTAGTGGACTCTTTGCATAGATATGCCGGCGAAGTCAATCGCAATGAGTTTTTGGATGTCTCCTACAAACTGAGTAATCCGACGTCCTCGCCGGTTCGAGTCTTAGGAGCGAAAGCCTCATGTAGTTGCATCGCGATCCTAGATTTGCCAACGACGGTGGAACCCGGTGGTGACAAATTAATCCGTTTGCGAGTCACCGGGAAGACAGGCGGTCGTCTACAGCGGGAATCCGCTGAATTGGTGTTCGATGATTCTGCGCTGCGCATTGTGCTCAACGCAACGGCTTTAGTTCGTCCGAATCCGTAAGACCGTGGACGAGTTTGGTACTTTCAATGGGAGAAGTTGGTATGAAAGATCGGTTTTTGAGTTTACTCTGTACTGCAGGATTAGTGATCGCATTGGTTGCTGTTGCATTGCCCGTGTCTAACGCCTTGGCTGCAGGTTGCAGTGGCCCAACCACTCCACCGCCAACAGGTGCCTGCACCACTGTAGTGGACGCGGGTTTCACATCGTGTTTCGGGGCAGGGACCTGTACCGCTAGGTGCGTTCAACTTAGAGACACAACAGCTGGCGGTTGCCCTTGCCGTAATTAGCGAGTGCGTAATATATGACAGATTGGGCTGCACCTCATGGTGCAGCCCTTAATTGAAGTGGGGGAATTATGAAAAGAATGCACGAACGTAAAGTTACTTCAATGCTTGCGGGTATCTTCGCTATTGTCAGTTCCATTTCGGTTGTTTTCGGTGTAGATGATGCCCCTACCAAACTCGAAAAACTTCATCAACTGTCGCGGCAAATCGAGCAAAGCCAGGCAATTGCATACGGTTCGATTCACTGCAAATTTAGCGTTTCGGTTGAAGTTTCCGGTAATCAAGAAATGTTTGGGGTTGAGTACTGGTCAAGAGACAAGAAGTATTTTCGGGTCGATGAGACGAAAAGTGGTAACGACATAATCGAATCTCGCTTGATAGTACGCCCAGAAGGATTTGTACGATTGCAACGCGGAGCAGACGACAAGCTCGCGGTTGTCAATTTCGGGACGAATCACGATGGAATGAGTATCCTATATTCATATTCATTTTTTAGAGCGGGTGAGACTCTGGGATTTGGTCCAAAATTAGGAGTTGTTGTCGACGATATAAGGAGAACAGATTCTATCCCAGTTTGGAAGTTCACCTCGTTAGCAACGAAATCCAGCACATTAACCGAAGTAGAGTTGAAGCTTCAGGAATTTACGTGGAAAGCGGAAATAGATTCGCGGTCGAATGCCATTGTCGGCATCAGCAATTTATCGAGCAAGTGTTCGCGGGAGTTTTCCCCGAGTGGAGTTTTGATGAGTTCAATTTGCACTCGGTTAAATTCTGGTGCGAAGACGCTTGAGGAGAAGTTAACTCTGAAAACAATTGAACAGATTGTTGTTCCGCTAGGTGTTTTCTCCCTGGACTCCCAAGGCGTTTCTCGTGGAGACTTTTGGGTTCGCAGGATGGTTATTTTCGGTTCCGCCGTTGTTTTTGTCAGCGTTTATTTCGCTTATCGACGATTGAGAAAGAATCATGCATGATTCGATTCGAGAGAGTTCGTTGGTATGTATATCCGCATCTTATGCCGGTGGGGTAATCGCCCTTGGATTGAGAGACGAATGGACGGCGATGTTTTTGCCGGCATTTTTAGGCGCGATTATAATTGCGTCGTATTGCATGATCGTACTTCCGGTCAATATAGCTGTACAATTCCTACTTGCTTTGAGTTTTTACGGGGTCGCTTTCCAAGGCTTATTGGGTCCTCTAGACGGTTCTTTCGGGGCAATCTGGTTCTTGCTCACGATCGCTTTTTCGGCCTTTCAAATCGGTTTTGTGTACAGCTCTACGTTTGCAGTATCGAACATCCCTACTCGGGCGATATCGTTCCCCTTTGCAATCGTGGCAGGGGAGTTTCTTCGGCATTGGGTAACTAGGCTTTACGACGGTTCTGGACTGACGTTTTGCTTACTGGGGCAAGCAACTGCAAACAGCGATTTGCTGATACAAAATGCCGATTGGGGAGGCGTTTGGCTGCTTTCGTTCGTCGTTGCGATGATTGCTGCGGCAATAACAACAAATTTCATCCCCGGGTTTTCTCGACAGAATCGAGTGTTTTTTGCAGGTGTGGCTACAGCAATTTTGTTCGTATTGTTTAGCTACGGCGCTTGGCGGCTCAGCAATCAAAATGTTGAAAATGATTCGGCTAAAATGAATATTCTCGTTTGCCCTCATATACCTGATGTACGACTTATCACTGAATTAAAAACTGCTTCCGAGCAACTTGCGGTACTCAGTTCATACAAAAGCGTTGTACTGTTTCCTGAAACCTGTATCGGATGGAGCTTTGATACTTCGAAAGCAGAGCCCCAGCAACTATTGCTGACCAATTTTTCGAGGCTCGTTGACTTCACTTTTGTGCTAGGCGTTTGGATACGTACAAACGATGAAAGGTCTAGAAATGCATGCTTGATCTTGGAAAACGGTGTGGTTTCCGAGTCGATTGACAAAATGCATTTAGTGCCTTTTGTTGAAAGTAGGCCAATAGGTACGGAACAACTTCTTAAAGCTGGTTTAATTCCAGCGGCGGCGGTGCGAAATATCGTTGTTGGTGAGAGTGTAAACTATACGTCGTGGGAGAACGGTGACATGAGAGTGGTGCCATGCGTGTGTTACGATTTATTTTTCAGTGAAACGTTTCAACGTTTTCCGCAGAGAACTAAGTCGATAAATGTTTGTTGCCTTGACGAAACATTTGATGGCAATGGTGTTTTCCGGAAACTATCACGAATTCATTCTCGATTAAGAGCCGTAGAGTTTCGTCAACCAGTCGTTCGCAGTTCGTTGGGCGGATTTAGCGGTGCATTCGATCAACGGGGAACTTCCATCGAAGCTACCGAAGTTCATGATAAATTCTCTTGGTTCGAAGTGCAGCCGACCAACATTACGACAGTCTACGAAGAGTTCGGAGATTGGTTTCCGGTTTTCTGTTGTGTTGTCTGCTCTATATTTGGGATCGTAAGCCCCTTTAGCTCTCAGAATCCTCAAGGCAAACCGCAATGAAGTGGTTTCACGGTAGCTGGCAACTTCTAGCTCTTATGACGCTTCAAGCTGTCGCGTTGCTTACCGTGTCCTGGAACACCGGACCTGGCTGGGATGAATGGGGACACTTACCCAGTGGGTTATTTACACTGCAATACGGTGATCACTCGCCGTATTGTGTAAACCCTCCACTGACCAGACTTTGGTGTGCCATTCCAGTTTGGTTAGGGGGTGGTGGAATAGATTTTGAACCACTTCCCCAGATGGCGGGATTTCGCTCAGAAGGACTACTCGGACTGACTTATATCGAACAGCAACGCGAGCAGGTTTTCAAATGGATTTCTGTGGCGAGAACTGCTGCGATTCCAGTCGCGATGTACGGAACCTACTTGATTTGGCAGATTGGCAGACGGTTGTTTTCCAATAGTACGGGAGTGTTAGCCGCAACACTATGGAGTTTTTCGCCGACCGTATTGACGTTTGGGGCTTCTATAACACCAGATGTCACCGCCGCTGTTTTTGGTCTTCTGGCTGCGTGGCGATTCTACATCTGGTTAGCGATGGGAACAGTTCGGAATAGTGTTTGGCTGGGATTGGTTTCAGGTTTAGCAATGCTCAGTAAGGCTTCTTGGCTGATTTTACCACCAGTGTTTATCGCAATCACACTCGTTTATGGACTTCTTCATTTAAAACGTTGGCAATGGCTCAATCGACTAAGGCAAGGAGCATTGGTTGCGGCAGTTTCTTGGCTGAGTATTCACGCAGCCTACGAATTCGAAGGGACGCTTGTTCCCCTCGGGCATTTCGAATTCGTAAGCCAAACACTTACTGGAATTAAGAAGGATGATTCCCACCCTACTCATGTTACTGGCAACCGGTTCCAGAGTAGTTGGGTCGGTTACTTACCAGCTCCGCTTCCTGCGGCGTACATACGTGGAATCGACATTCAAAAGCACGATTTTGAGTCGAAAATGACATCGTACTTTTTTGGTCAGTGGCGGGATCATGGCTGGTGGTATTATTATATCGTTGGTATGTGGCTCAAAGAGCCTATTGCACTTTGGCTAATGGTTCTAATCGGAAGCG